>JAESFQ010000126.1_pt1 | contig 26854 bp, 32 predicted proteins | sample 9269431 | NCBI WGS metagenome assembly JAESFQ01 (sample SAMN14502588, study PRJNA617103) | algae metagenome | isolation source: Plectolyngbya sp. WJT66-NPBG17 and co-occurring heterotrophs from well... | place: USA: Mojave Desert, Joshua Tree National Park, California | collected 2006-08-06 | reverse complement strand
GCAACTGCAAACTAAAGTGGACGAATTACTTAACGAATTGTCTCACGAAACTGTTGCTTCTCTCACTGGCTATAGCTTTATCCTTGATGCTCTATCTGTTGCGTCTATTCTTTAAATCGGTATGAAAAAGAAGCCAAGTGGACAACGTTAATCATCATCGATTCACAAGCAGTGCAAAATACGTGCAATGCGAGTGTGGAGTCAAAGGGATTTTGCTTTTACAAAGCCACGAATGGGATCAAACGCCATTTAGCAGTGGATACGCTAGGGTTTCCGTTCTTTACGCACTGCACGAAAGCCAGTGTTTCCGATGATGCGGGATTGATTGAGATGCTCACGAACCACATCGACTATTTCCGTGCCAAACCGATGAATATTCCCAGGATTACCATCTTGTTAGATCATGGCTATCACCCAGAGCATCTGATACAAGAGCTAGAAAAGGTGTATCCCGGTATCATGCAGAAGATTAAGTTTGAGCGTTCCACGAAGCCATCCAAGCAAGAAAAAGCAGCGCAAGGCAAGTCGGGCTTTGTCCCTGCTATTGCAAGATGGGTAATCGAGCGGTCAAATGCTTGGATGGAGCGCTGTAAAATCCTCGTCAAGAACTTTGAGCGCACCTTATCCAATGCAACAACAAAGCTCAATCTTTGCTTTGTGAGGCTCATGCTCAAGCGACTTGCTACTGCTTACAGATGTCAAATAGGCTCTATAAAATTTGCTGAATTTACTCCTCCCGTGGAAGCAGGGGCGACGTTTGGATTTTATCCCACCGACGCTGGTCTTTCTCAATCGCTCTCCAGCGAAACGCTTCAGTCAGAAATTCAGCAGATAAATGCTTGGCTACAAGAATATTGTCAAAAGGCAATGAATCTGAAGATTCTCGCCGAATATCAGCATCAGATTGGTAATCCAGGTGTAACGATTTGCACTGTGGCGCAACAGTGGAAGGCTGATCTGATTATATTGGGTCGGCATGATCAATCTGCGATCTCAGAGTTCTTCACAGGTAGCGTTAGCAATCATGTGATTCACCGGTATTGTCAACTTAACCAGAGATGTTCAAAATTAAGCCCAACCATCCCTCATCGTCAGGTTCGCTCAACTTTACGCAGCAGATTTTAGCCCAACGACTTCTCGCCAATCTTCAAATCGTTGGCGCAGTTCTTGGCGATAGCGTTTTGCAGTCAGTTGATGTTGTTTCGGGTGGAAGTGATCTCGAATTGGTCCAAATGCTGAGAGAAATCGTTGGGCTTGTCCTGGAGATTTGAAGCGTCGCATTCGTCGTTCTCGCGTTCGAGTCGGTTGAGGGGAGTTCTCCGCTCGATTGTTCAACCCCTTGTGAGTTCGATGCTCCACGTTCTTCATCACTTGCTTCTTTGCTGCTTCGTAGCTCCTCAATTTATCCGTCACAATGACCCGTGGCACGAAGCCTTGTTTTTTCAGCAGTTTGCGAAAGAATCGCTTTGTCGCTTTCGTATCCCGATGTCGTTGCAGCAAGACTTCCAGCACGTTCCCTTCTGAGTCTACTGCTCGCCATAAATAATATTTTTGCTTTTTGATCGTCACCACCATTTCGTCGAGATGCCATTTATCCGTGATGTAGGGACGTTTGCGGCGCAGCTGATTCGCATACTGCTGCCCGAATTTCTGGCACCACTCCCGAATCGTTTCGTAGGTGACTTCGATTCCCCGTTGGCTTCGCCACGCTGAAAGCGACCAGCATCATTTTCTCGATATCCCGGTAGCTCAAGGGGAACGTGTAATAGAGCCAAACGCAGTCGCTAATAATTTCGCCGGGGAATCGATGACGGGAGTACATGAGCAAGCGGGTGAGATCAGAGTTGAACCAGTCCGATTATTCTATCTTTGGATTAAGTTGACAATACCTTCAACTTTTAGTAGGCGACAAGACTAAGAGCATTACCTGAAAGTGAATTGTGTAAGTGTACTGATATCACTTACTCATCATCAAATGCAATATGCAGAAGAGTGCAATAGTCACTGCTGGGAGTGGTAATAGCAATTGGGAGGCTAACTTTCTGCTTAAGTTATCTATATTCACTGGTCATTCTCATTGGAAGAGACACACTTAAGACATGAGCAGTATAGCTTAAGAACTGTTGCTCTATGAAATTCAACCCCATTCCTGTTCTAGTTGGAATTGCTACCCTTTCAATGTTTTCTAATGCGATCGCGAGTGATGCACAATCAACTTTACCAAACACAAACCAAAACACATCTGCTAACACTTACTACTCAGGATACTGGCAGCCCCAAGCACGGATTAATCCAATCGATCCCATCCAAGTTTTGGTGGTTAATCAAACAAATTTCCCTTTAAACTTTGGACTAACCACAAATCAACTCCAAGTCATTCAACCCAGTAGCAATTCAACGCTCAGTACAAATACCCTGCCTGCAAATCTTTTCATCTACCCGACGGTACCTCAGGTGAGTTTGAAGTATACACTTTCTGCTGTTGATAATCTGATCACCATTGCAGTAGAGCAAACCAGTAGTGCCACTTCTGGAAATCAATCGATTTGGATTGGTCAGACTGGTGGAGTCTACGTTCAGTAAACGAATCACTTCAACATTAAGGAGACTGTTATGAATTTTTTCAAATCTAATCTACACACTATTTCAATTCGGCTCTCTAATCTTGCGTTTGTCACTAGTTTGGCTGTCACAGGTAGCGCGATCGTTGCAACATCTCTCGCTTATGCAGATTCTTCTGTTGCAACGACATCTATTCAACACGCCCCTTACAGTCAAGTATTCTACACAGGTTCAGTTTATGCTGTCAAAGATCAGGACTACCAACCTAGTAATCCAAAACTTGGTTTCTTTAGTGTTTGGAGTAAAAATCCAGCTAAGAATAATTTGCGTGTCAGTGTACGCTACTGCTTGAAGGATCAAGCCCTCTCAGACCCAGGTAATGGCTTGACTCAAATGACGGTATTGAACAACAATCAGCCTTTACTCATTATCAATCGGGTAGTTGCAGAAAAACCTGCTCATGAGAAAGAAACCAGTCCGGGCTATTATGAGCGCTCAGATCTTCAAGATTTTGATTGGTTTGACGATCCATTTACTTGGGAGTTGCCCTACGACGAGGACTTAGACTCTTTTTCTCCAATTTACAGTCCTCCAACGTTCTGCAATGCATGTCTTACTCAATTTGAGATTTCTCCATTGAAGAACGAGATTGCTCAATTGCCCGATCAAACCCTGCAAGTACAATTGAGCTTTAGCAATGGGGAAAACCAAATTTGGCATTTAGGAAGAGGTACCGTACAAGCCTTAAAAAGATTGGTCGCGATTCGTTAGCGCTGAATGAATAGAAACGTTGATGAAAAATGCAAAAATCAAGCAATAAAGCTGATGTAGACTGAAATCGAAGGGACAACCCAGTGAATGGCGAGACGACAAGGCGGTTCGGATCAATTGCGCCGAATATGGCGGCTTCTTCCAAGCAAATGAAGCATTGACGCAATGGGTGAAGGCTCAATCGTACGATGAGGTCGTGGTCTGCTTAGGCGATGGACATCCAGGCATTTGGAATCTGTTTGCGGACATTGCTACACTTGACCAACGCTTTGAGATTCTCGATTGGTATCACCTCAAAGAGAATTTATTCAAGGTCGAAGCACCCCGTTCTCAGTTAGAGTTAGCTGAAACCTATCTCTGGCAAGGACAGACCGAAACTGCTCGAAGCTTGTTTGCCGAAGATTCCGCTCAGTCTGCGCTCAATTTCTGTGCCTACCTCGACATGCATCGACAGCGCTTAGTTGACTATCAGGAGTTTCAGGCTCAACACCTCTGCTCATTTGGCTCGGGAGCAGTTAAATCTGCGGTGAAGCAGATTGACCGTCGCTGAAAGCTGTCAGGCGCACAGTGGAGGCGAGAGAATGTTAATCAGATGCTGAAGTTGCGCTGTGCTTACCTGAATGGAACTTTGGCAGCTTAGGCGTTTTGCACATTTGGGATACTCCCATTCCTTTTTTTACAGTATGACGGCAATTGATACAAAGCCTTATCGTCACAAACAAGCGCGACAAACGACCATCAATGTGGTGTTCTCGCTCTACTTGTCTCTTCAGTTGGAAAGCCGCTTATCCAAACAGTTGCTTGCAGATGGTGCCAGCTCTGTCTCTATTTCATTAAGAAGCGATCGCGGATTATGAGAATTTAGAATCTTTCACCACTAAGACAGAGCAACTCGCGTGGTGAATCACATAATTGCTGACGCTGCCTGTGAAAAACTCTGAGATCGCAGATTGATCATGCCGACCCAATATAATCAGATCAGCCTTCCACTGTTGCGCCACAGTGCAAATCGTTACACCTGGATTACCAATCTGATGCTGATATTCGGTGAGAATCTTCAGATTCATTGCCTTTTGACAATATTCTTGTAGCCAAGCATTTGTCTGCTGAATTTCTGACTGAAGCATTTCGTTGGAGAGTACCTGAGAAAGACCAGCGTCGGTGGGATAAAGTCCAAACGTCGCCCCTGCTTCCACGGGAGGAGTAAATTCAGCAATGTCTATAAGGCAATGCAGAATCATGAGATGAGCTTGCTCTTTTTGAGCTAAGTTTAATGCTCGATCGAACACTGTAGAGGTCAAAAGAGAATGATTAATGGCAACCAGAATTCTTTGAAAGTTCATTGCTCCAATCCTTTGATGTCGATTCTATTGGCCCATTAGCTACGTTTTGTTGCGGCTTCTTCAGCATCGTGCCCTGCTCGTCTCACTATTAACCCTCATTTGTCACCTTGGCAGGAGCAAAAACTGAAAGCTTTACTGTACTTGCGTTTTGCTCTTTTGTCATTTTTGAGCCGTCAAAATAGAAAACACGCGCTGTGGCTGAGGTTCAGAATTCGCTTCAGCGAGGGTGACAAATGAGAGATTAAGCAAGTTTGGTTTTAATCCAGGCTCGAATCAGCATTCCAGATGGAGACATCTGATCGATTTCTAACACTTGCTGAACCACAATTTTAATCCCTGTGATCGCGCGTATCACATCTGTTTATAGAGAACCTCCAGAGAAAAATTCATTCGCGACCAACCGTGAGTCAAATCCTCAACTTGCACAATCGTGCTATTCCCAATGACTAGGCTAAAGGTTAGAAGAACAATCAAACCAAAGCGTATTTCTTTCCGTAGGCTCATAGCTTTTGATCGCGATTGAGGTTCTGCTGAACGAACAACAGAGTCTTTTTGCGTACTGTTCTTTAGTTGGAACTATCTTGCAGAATAGTTAGTCCGTACTGAGGAGCTAGCGCGATCGTTTTCTCGATGTCTGCGGGGGTCACAGGGGGAGATGGGGCAGTGGGGTCATCTGCTGGAGTGCCAATCTCCATAAAAAATTGCTCTAGTCCGGCAGGCATCATCCAACACAGCATTTTCGTAGGCTGGTCACTGGTATTAGCAAACACGTGAGTTTGACCTTTCGGAGAATAGATGAACATTCCGGGCGTTGCTACCACGGTTTGTCCATCAATCTGAAACCGAAGTTCTCCTGATTCAATAAAGAAGGACTCATCCTCGCGGCTGTGAATGTGAGGAGGTGAACCTGTCTGAGGATAAACGACAATTTCAACCAATGAAGCGAGTCCGTTCGTATCTTTGCTCACGGTCTTGAACGTGTACAAGTCGCCTAAGACCCAATACGACATTCCTTGACCGGGTTGAAGAATTTGACCTTTCATAACGCACCTCGTTCTCTTATCTAAAGGATTAACTTTAGTTTTAGAGCGGCTTGAGGATTATACCAGGGATGATTAGCATGTTTAGACTGGGAAGTTAAATAACGCTCTCGTTCGTCCAACGCTGCTATAGTTAAGCAGAATCGGAGGCGCGGTGTTAGGCTGTCTCAGCGAGGATGGCAAAAATTGCAGCAGTCTGAGGTGTTGCCTGGAATGACTTTTTTATTTTCAGTAGCCATCCTGAAGAGAACTCTGCACTGTCTAATTCTTTAACTTCCTGCTTAAATAAGCTAATCATCCCTAGATAAAAGTTGAGAAACAACCGAAAGTTATATTAACAGCTTCATCCAGATTAGTTTAACAATCAAACAAAGGCTGTCGCCGCAAAAAACAACCGGATGAAGCTATAGGACTCAAGATTTTGTACATCAAGGAGACAAAACTATGTCAGATAAACACGAAGTTGTGAGTATGTTCTCATGCCATGTTGAGGCAGAAGCAGCCGTATCGGAACTTCAAAAATCAGGCTTCGACATGCGTAAGATTTCGATCATTAGTAAAGACTATCAAACGACCGAGCATGTGCACGGATTTTTGATCTGGAAGGATACGGCTCGAACTGCAGCCGGAGCCGAAGAGTATTGGGAAAGCTTTTTTGGTGGGCTATTCAGTATTCTCAGTAGAGTTGGATTGCTCTTTATTCCAGGCACAGTTGCTTTTAATCAGTGCAGGAGCTACTCTCGTTTTGCTGGCTAAACCGCGATCGCTATCAGCAGGTTTACCAAAATGGAGCCATCACCCCGCGCACATTAAGTGTTCCGGCCATACGCAGGTCAAACCATGACTGTTACTGATAACTCACCCGATACGCCGATTTTGTTCTACCTCACGATTTACATGCTGATGGCACAATCTTAATCCGCGACGCAAAATAGTCGAGCGGTGCATTGCACACACAGAGAACTACTACATCAATGTTGTTTTCAGCGATTTTTATGCCAACTCATAGTTTAGATATAGTGATTCGATAGAGCAATGTTGCAAAGATACTGATAGTGCAATGGGATTATAAGAACGGAGCGCACAACTATGTCTCAAGATTTCTCAACATCTAACTCCTCAAGTTCCAGAAGAGCCTGGGTACGAGTTCTTTTTGTAGGATTCTTACTCTATATCGCCAGTGTTGTTCTTGTTGTCACGACTGGAAACCCTAATTTGTTTCCGACGATGATTTTGTTAGGCAACTTCCTAGTTCCCGTTACTTTTGTTGCCTATCTGTACGAACATCAGCAGGTCAGCGCGATCAAACTTCCCCAGTTGGCGATGAGCTTTTTTCTAGGGGGCGTGCTGTCTGTGTTTGGTGCAGGCTTGCTGGAACCCTTACTGGTTGGGGAAACAAAGCTAAATTTTGCAACTGCTTTTCAAATTGGATTGATTGAAGAACTTGCCAAAATTCTAGCCGTCATGTTTGTTGCCCGAAAAATGCGACACAATTCTCAATTGGATGGGTTGCTATTAGGAGCAGCCGTCGGGATGGGATTTGCAGCTTGGGAAAGCACAGGGTATGCGTTTTCAACCTTTCTAGAGGTATTTACGAAAGATTTTGTGACACACACGCCGGAGATTTTCTCGCTGATAGCCACGGTCGGCGTGACTGCTTTGCGAGGCTTGTTGGCACCCTTTGGACACGGTGTATGGACGGCGATTTTATCAGCAGTTGTGTTTCGTGAAAGTGGAGCCCGACGATTCCGAATTAATCTACCCATCATCCTTGCCTACATCCTTGTGGCACTGTTGCATGCGCTGTGGGATGGCGGACCACGTATAGTGCTGGATTACCCAGTTCTCAACCTGTTACCCATTGGATTTTGGGTTGTGATTGTCCTGGATTTTTTCATTCTTTCATTTCTGTGGAAACAAGCGATTCGCAATGCTCGGCTTGAAATTCGCGATCGCGGCTAATAATTGACGCAAACGACTTACAAAAGGGGAAGACCATGAAACTTACCCTGTTTACTTTGCTGTATTTAGTCGGCGTGTGCTTCACTATTATTTATTGCACTGCATCAGGGAAACAAGAATCAGCTATTTTGAGGACTCATGTTAGATGCGTATCTAAGGCGTGTTTTAGAACCTAGATCCAAAAGAGAATTGTTGCAATAGTGAGCATGGTCAGGTAGTTCTCCGCTCGTTTCTCATAGCGTGTCGCAATGCGTCGAAACTGCTTCAATCGATTAATCGTCCGTTCAATACGATTACGCTCTCGATACGCCTGACGGTCAAACCGTGTTCCTCGTCGAGATTCATTCGAGCGACGGGGAAGGTATTGTCAACTTAACCAGAGATGTTCAAAATTAAGCCCGACAATCCCGCAATCGCTAGGTTCGCTCAATTTATGCAGCAGATTTTAGCCCAACGACTTCTCGCCAATCTTCAAATCGTTGGCGCAGTGCTTGGCGATATCGGGTGGCAGTCAGTTGATGTTGTTTCGGGTGGAAGTGATCTCGAATTGGTTCAAAGGCAGAGAGAAATCGTTGGGCTTGTCCTGGGGATTTGAAGGTATTGTCAACTTAATCCAAAGATAGAATAATCGTACTGGCTCAACCTTGTTCGCAACTTCCTGCTCATGTATTCCCGTCATCGATTTCCTGCCGAAATTATTAGCCCCTGTGTTTGGCTGTGTTACACCTTTCCGTTGAGCTACCGGGATATCGAGAAAATGATGCTGTATCGCGGGATCGAAGTGACTTACGAAACGATTCGGGAATGGGGTCAAAAATTCGGACAGCAATACGCGAATCAGCTTCGTCGCAACGCCCCTACATCACGGACAAGTGGCATTTGGATGAAGTGGTGGTCACGATTAAGAAGCAGCAATACTATCTGTGGCGGGCAGTGGACAGTGAAGGAAACGTGCTGGATGTTTTGCTGCAACGGCAACGGGATACAAAGGCGGCGGCGAGGTTCTTTCGCAAGTTGCTCAAGAAACAAAACTTTGTGCCACGGGTGATTGTCACCGACAAACTCAAAAGCTACGAGGCAGCGAAGAAACGAGTGATGAAGAACGTGGAACATCGAACTCACAAAGGACTGAACAATCGAGCTGAAAACTCGCATCAGCCAACTCGGACGCGAGAACGACGAATGCGACGATTCAAATCGCCGGGGCAAGCCCAACGATTTCTTTCTGCGTTTGACCCCATTCGAGGACACTTTCATCCCAAGCAACATGACCTGAGTGCGAAACGATATCGAGAACAACTGCGCCGACGATTCGAGGATTGGCGAGATATTGCTCGTCTCAATTCTGCTGCGTAAAATTGAGCGATGGCTGCGATCAAAGGATTATCGTGCTTAATTTTGATTGTCATCAGTTAAGTTGACAATACCCGGGCAAGTCAGTCCTTTCGCGAAACCAATAGGACGTAAACCCGTAGGAACAACCACTAACGTGGTGCGACCTTTCTATTGGTAACAATAGAACTCGTGTTTGAAGTCAACGACGTGGGGTTCTTCGCAATCTATGCGACACTCAAGTAAATTCAGCTATGTTTCTACCAGCACTTCTATGTCTATTCGTTTTCTGGTCCCATGCGTTATTCTACTGTCTTCTTGTTCTCGAAGCCATTCGATTGATCAACTAGACCAAATGCAGCAATATTTCATGCAGCAAATTCCAGTAAGAACGCCAATAGAACGTGCCCACCAAGTTCTTGAGTCGGAGGGATTTGATGTTATTAAGCAAATAGATGAGCCATTTCAAGGAGGAAAAAAAGCTAACTATTTGGACGGGGAGAGGATAGATGGACTTATATTTGTACGTGTTTGGCGCGTATTCGTTTTCTTTGAGAGCAATGCTGTGGTCAAGGTAGTAGTTGAAATGAGAGAGGTTGGTCCATAAAGACTCCTCTACAGTTAGTTAAGGTGAGTGCGATGAGTGCTTTCCAAAATGCTTAAGTTCTACCATAACTAGGAATGTCGGCTTCTATGAAATAGAATAGCTTTACAATACTGGCTGACGTATTTGCTTGCTGCTGGCATTTCTTGGTGTGAAGATTTAGCTATGGAATCAAAATGGGTTAATTTGATTGAGAAGTTGGAAATTGTGAGTAGCGAGGGTCAGGAAGTTCTTTGCGAGGAAGATCTTCGTTTAGTGGAGCTAGAGTGTAATATCGTTTTGCCTGCTGACTATAAATGCTTCTGCCAATATCTAGGCTCTGGTATGCTCTCTGATTCTGTGCGAATCTACTGTTCCACTTTGGCATTCATTAGAGAAAGTAAAGAGAACTTAACATATATGATTGACAGAATCAACGAATACGTGCGTAACGATGTTCAGCGCGATCTAGAGCGAGACCAGAACTATCTAACCCTGCTTAATTCTGCTTTTGTGTTTGGTGATTCCGCAACAGGACATGACGTAATATTTTGGGATTTGCAAGGTTACGATGAGCTAGACCAAAGTTATGACATCTACTGGGCGGACTTAGACCTCCCTGAATGTGTTGATCCAGTTAAAGTTGGTAGGGATTTCTTTGGCTTTATCCAAGACTTCTGTTATGAAAATCAAATGGTTAATGATCTAGTCCCTGATTTGATGGTATTCAACCCACAAGAAGACAGTAAGCCAATCTTTCGTCAGTTTGCACTCTCTCAATGAACAGCGGCACAGATTGATGCACTTCAATCCGAACTTGAAGCGAATAAGAATGATTTAGTATCTTAGTGAGTTCAGTTCTTTGAGGTCTATTGGACGAAGAACTATGCTGATGTGGTTTGAAATACTTGTTTGAGTGGGATTATCGCAATCAGTTGATTCTCGTGCGTGACTCAACCTTGTTCGCTGCATTTGGACCGATTCGAGACCATTTCCACTCGAAACAACATCAACTGACTGCCACCCGATATCGCCAAGAACTGCGCCAACAATTTCAAGATTGGCGAGAAGCCGCTGGGCTAAAATCGGCTGCATAAATTGAGCGAACCTAGCGATTGAGGGATTGTTGTGCTTGATTTTGAACATCTCCAGTTAAGTTGACAATACCATCGAAACTCCTGAAAGCAGGCTCTGTTGAACTTTGAGAGGCGATCGCCTCTCAAACTGAATGTAGCGCATTCTAAATTTTGTATCGCTCTTTACTTGCTAGGTCGATTTTCCATGTGACATACTCAGCAAAACTAAATACGGTATTCCGATAGACTAATTGACATTTCTAGGAGTTTCTATGATGACTGATGCTCAGGAGCTTGCTGTACGTACTGATTCGCAGGATACGATTACTGCGCTCAATCAATTCATCAATCAAGCGCTTTACTACGGCAATCAAGCCGAGCCAGCGATTTTGCAAGTGCTACGCGCCGATTCAACTTGCGCGATCGCACAAGCTTATGCGGCAGCGTATTATCTCTCTCAAGAAACGGCGATCGCACGTCAAACTGGTATGATTCATCTCAAAGTCGCCCAGCAATACGCTGCGACTGCAACTGAACGCGAGCAATGGTACATTCGAGCAATTGGAGCTTGGGCAAGAGGCGCAATTTCTGAAGCAATTGATCTCCATGAAGCGATCGCGCTTAAATATCCGCAAGATTTGATCTCAGTTCAGCAAGGGCAGTACCACTACTTCTATCGAGGAGAATCTGAACGGTTACTCAAAATTGCTCAGAAGGTGTTGCCTGAGAACGCTGATAGTCCTTATTTGCACTACTTGTATGGAATGATCGCATTTGGACTAGAACAGTGCGGTGAGTTGGATCAAGCGCTCAATGTTGGACTGCAAGCAATCGCATTGAATCGATTTGACCCGTGGGCACAACACGCGATCGCTCATGTGCTAGAAGAACAAAACCGCCCAGCAGCGGGAATTGCCTGGATGGAGAGTCATTCGGACACTTGGCAGCAATGCAACTCAATGCTGTATACACATAATTGGTGGCATATTGCACTCTACTATCTAGCGTTGGGAAATGTAGAAAAAGTATTAGCGCTTTACGATCAGCACGTTTGGGGACGGGCTGACTCGTTTTCGTCAAAGGATCAGGTTGGAGCGATCGCCACGTTGCTCAGATTAGAGCTACAAGGCGTAGAGGTGGGGCAACGCTGGAACTCACTTGCGCCTTACCTGCGATCGCGGTTGCATGAACACAATTTACCGTTTCAAGATTTGCACTATGTTTACGCACTGGCTCGTGCTGGATATAACCACTGGGTCAATGATTTAATGCAAAGCTGGACAGCTCACGCAGAACGAATTCCATCAGAATCGCAACAGATTTGGCTTGAGATTGTGCAGCCAGTTGCAAAAGGATTGATTGCTCATGCTCAGGGAAATTGGTCGGTCACGATCACACATTTGAAATCTTGCCTTACAAAGTTACACACGGTTGGGGGAAGCCGGACTCAACAGAAATTGTTTGAGCAAATTTATCAACACGCTGTATTGCAGAATCAATCGAGACATTCACCATGGCAAGCACTCAAAGCTGGCTGAAGCAAGAACGGGTCACTTTGTCATAGAGTTGTGCGATCGCATCATAGTCTTGAGTATTCACGACAGCATATCGCTTCACGTTCATTTGAGCCATTGTTGCCTTTAATTCTGGATCGGGTTGCAGTAATGCGGCTTGAATCTGATCGATTAAGTCTTTGCCTAGATGTTGAGCAGCGACGATTGGCGGCATCGGGCAAGGATTACTCGATTCAACGATTCGGATCTGCTGTGCAAGTTCAGGAAATACACGAAGTTCTTGTTCTAATACTGTGCTATCGATCGCAGCACAATCCGCTTTTCCTTCAATGATCCAGCGGATTGAGCGCTGATGAGAACCAGATTGCACTACATAGCTGAAAAAGCGAGTCTGTTGTTCTTGCAGCAAGCGATATCGCAGTAAATAATAGCCGCTATTCGAGCCAGGATCGTTATAGCAAACGGTTGAGCCTGCTAAGTCTGCAAAAGTCTGAAATGGGCTGTCAGTCTGAACAATGATATCTGAGAAATAAACAGGGCGATTCTGATACCGCTCGGCTTGCATCACCGGAGCCGCGATCGCGCTGAATTGCTCTGGTGCAATTCGATCGTGTCGAATAAATGGCAGTCCGCAAATAAATGCTAGATCAACTTGATTTTCTTGTAGATCAATCAGCGGATCGCGATCGTAGGTTCTAAACTGAATGTCGCAGCGCAGCGATCGACTGATTAAGCGTGCGACTGTTTGATAATAGTCCATCCAGTTCGGAGCCAAGTAGGAAACCACATTCATAAAATCGCTCGAATTCGTTATTTTGTCCATCCTGAACCGTTCGGGTGCATAATAAACTACAGTGATGATTTTGAAAATAAATAGTATTTGAAGTTATTAGTGAGAAAGTATATTTTGAAGAAAATTCTACACCTTGATCGATAGAAAGGATTATTTGTGCATTACTCGATCGTTAAGCCTGCCCCTTCTCGCTCAACTCCGCCATGATTCTAGAACTTTCAGGTCGAACGAAATATGCGCTGATGGCGATGCTGGAACTCGCTTCCATCTATGACACTGGCGAAACCCTCCAAATTCGCCAAATCGCTGCCGCCCAGAATATTCCCGACCGCTATCTAGAGCAACTCCTACAACTGGTTGCGGGTTTTTCCGGCTGAGTGAATTTGTCTAAAAGCTGCTGTTTGCCTGAGCTTCTATCGTTTCTTCCTAAAATGGCTCAAGTCTTTTTAGTTGAACTCTCGGTCGGAGCAAAAATGTCTCAAACCCACCAGTGGCAATGGATTCCCACACATTTGACCTTAAAACAGTTTGAAGAATTTGTCTTGCCCCACTTGCATCGTGGCAGTCGCGGTCCTCAGCCAAAGCTCTCTCTGCATACCATCTTCAACTACATTCTGAAACTGTTGTACCTCGGCTGTCAGTGGAAAGAGTTACCGATTGAGCAGAACAAAGATGGGCAACCGGAAATCCACGACACCCGGATCTATGCTGCCTTTCAGGCGCTTTGAAGCTCAAGGGTGTCTTTGATGCCATTTTTGCAGAGACCGTGGTGCTCCTTCACCAGCAAAAATATCTCGATATCCGCGTCATCCACGGCGATGGGACGACAGCGGCGAAGAAAGGCGGCGATAACCTCGGATTCAGTGGACACAAGCACCTCAAAGGCGACAAAGTGGTTGCCTTCTGTGACCGCAGCTGCAATGTGATTGCGCCTTTTATTTCGGCTCCTGGCAATCGGAACGAATCACCGCTGTTGAAGACAGCCCTGCCGCAAGTTACCCGCATTGCTCAGCAAGTCGGACTCAACCTGAGCAAAACCCTCGTCAGTCTCGATGGGGTCTACGATAGCCGAGCCAACCGCAAAGCCATTTTCAATCGCGGCATGATGCCGAATATTCCTGCAAATCCGCGTGGCAGAAAGACTTTGAAACGCGGACGCAAGGCTATTTTCGATGCGGCTATTTTTCAGGAACGGTTTCGCACCATTGAGCGCGTGTTCGCGTGGGAAGACAAGTTTCGGCGCTTACTGCTACGCTTCGAGCGGAGCAGTGGGTTGCACTATGCCTTGAAAAGTTTGGCATATGCGATGATCAATCTGCGCCATTTCTGCCAGGGCTGAAGGTCTCGTGCTCCATTCTCCCAGGAGTCTCACACGAGAGACTTAGAGTTGTCATGCTTTGAAAGCAGAAATATGAGCAAAAGTGGCAGGAAACCGATCCCAATTGATCGTTCTTTACCTTTGAAGGCTCAATCTGACCTTGCTGTTCAATATCTCCCATCAACCTTTATGCAAAACCCACAACCAGTTGCAAAAGAAGGGGATTTCATTCAAGCTTTGGCGGCAATGGAATCTGATCAGCTCTTAGAATCACAACCTTCCCATCTTGCCACACCGCGATCGACTGCCCTAATCGCTGATGACGCGCTAATGCTTGAGCAACTCCCGCTTTCACACCTTTGAGAATCTGTTCGCGCCGATTTTTGCTCTCATCGTTACTCATTTTTCTCTTCCGTGATTTGGCTCCAAGTGAGTTGATCATAAACGGTCGGAGGTTGATTGATCACCCCCTCAGCGACCAGTCGAGAGTCAGGTTCAGAGTTATCCAGCACGAACAACTCATCGTACAGCGGCAGATAGAGATCAATCAAGTTTTTCCGTCCCCGTTCATAACGTCGGCGCACTACATCTTCAGGAATGGAGTGTCCCCCACTGGCAACGCGACGAGCGACACGCTCCACTGCCAAATCGGGACTGCGAAGCCAAAAATAGAGCAGACCAATAGTGTATCCGTCACGTTTACAGCGCTGAAGAAATGGGGCAAAGGTTCTGGCGGCAAGTGTGGTTTCAAATGCAAAATCAGCCTCAGAATTTGCCAACGTTCTCAGCCGCTCTAGCATTAATCGTCCTGCTTGAACTGCGACTGATTCAGGATTTAAGGGAGAGAGACCTGCTGCGATGGCATCGGCATTCACGTGCTCTGTGATGTTCAAGGACGGGAGGACACTGAAGGCAGAAGTCGTTTTTCCTGACCCATTTGCGCCTCCAATCACATAAACCAATGGCATAACGTTTAACGTTGAATAGAATCTTGTGCCTGAGGCGTTGATTTGCGATCGCGAATCCAACGAATGTCGATCGCGAATTCCCCTACATAATACATCTGAATTATCGACTCAAACCCCTATCAAATCTAAAAAAATTTGATAGGCTGATTTCAGCCTCATTTCACCATCTGACAGTCGTCTTACACCAGATACTTGTGACATATTTGGGATAAAGACAAGAATAAGTATAATTGCTTAGGGATGGAAGGCAGACAGAATGGGCGATCATCCATTCGATTTGTTTTAGACCTGCACCGTTGTGTTGATATGGCGAAACCTGCTCGAAAATCCGCAGAGGCTGGGAGAAACCCAGCGGGTCGTCCGCAAACTCCGGAGAAGTGCCGCAAGTGCGCGATGCTGACGATGCCGCAGGTTCACGCGCTACATGGGGCAGAAGGGATAAGTGAGCGGTGTTATGATCCTTCAGTTTGTCGATCGCGCCGCTCTCACGCCCGTAAATCAGAGCAGAATAACTACAATCGCCGGATTCAGCACAAACAGAAGAAACGGCAAAGCCAACCCTCGAACTTTGCTACAGTTCTACTCGGTGATGCGTTAGCTGCTCCTGAAACTCCAATCGCGACTGGGTCAATTCACCCGCCACTGTCTGTCCCCTTGCCGAGTGCAGTCGCTCAACGTTATTACGCGATTTTGCTGCTGTATCGAGAGCCAAGATATCGCGGTCGCGTTCATGCCATTCGTGCCCAGGTGTGGCAGGGGTCGGACTTGGTGAATGAAATTGAAGGTGAACACTGTATCGGCATGACTCCGGGCGATGTGATTCACTACGTGGAAGCGATGCTGTCACTGCTGAAAGAAGTCTATAACATTCCTTATTTCGCGGATATTGAGCAACTTGACCCGGATTACTGTTCGATTCGCCCCTGTCCACGCCATTCGGCTCGCTTTGTGCAGCTTCAGGTATGAACGATGTTCTTACGGCAACGAGTTGGGAGACGATCGATCTCAAAGCCGCGTGGCGATCCCTCGATCAGTCGATCGCACAACTGGAGACTCCGCAGCAGATTCAGATGGTGGGAAGGGCGATCGAGCATCTGGTCGAGTTGTTTGTGGCTTCGTCGGAACAGAGGTTTGAGGAACTCGATGCGACGCTGACACAAGACGGTCCGCAGATGACGATCAAGCAGTTTTTGCCGTATGTGCGCCAGAGCATGGAGATTGACTTTTCCCAGTTTGTCGGGGGGGTCGATCGAGAAACAGAACGCGGACCTTACGCACCGAGAGAGTTTGAATCAGAAGACCTAGAAGACGACCGAACGATCGTTGCAGCAGTTAATCCTGCGAAACTTGCTGATGCGGTGGAGGGGTTAGAAGCAGAAGCGGTGATTGACCTTGAGGCAGCGCTTGAACTCGCGCATATTGAAGACGTAGAAGCTTGGACAAAAGCAATTTCAGTTTACTTCGAGGTGGCTGATGCGGAGACAGTTTCCTTACAGACATTGCGGCAATCGATTCACTTACCTTGGATTGAAGTTTGGTTAGGACTGTTATTGGGTGGCTATCCGTTAGAACGACGAGGAACGGACTTCTACGGTGGCGAGATCTGGGTACGAAGCCAACCTTCGGTTTCGGTCACGCTTGCGTGTGCCAAAGGCACCGAGCCTGAGTGTTGAAGGAAACAATCTCTTTGTCCATCTGCTTTAGTGCAATATTTAAAGTTATCAATTACTACCGAACTGGGATAGCGTAATACGAGCAGCTTCGCCGCACCGGAAGTAGCGCTGTCAGCCGCCGACGATTTGATAGCTGCGCTATACGGATACGTGCCCGCAATGGTCAGCGTTCCAGGCAGAATTGGAAGAGTTCATCGCAGAGCCGAGTTTTAAGGAAGCTTCAGATTTGTTGCACTCGTTTGGTCGGCTGGTTTGAAAGCGGACAGGCATTCCGCTTAAATGGTTGGCTTGTCCGACTGTGAAGAAGCATGGAGAGCGATTCGTGGAAGCGGGTTGTATACGCAGCAAGCGGAATTGTGAAGAGTGATGTTGCGAACGCGCTATGCGGTGACAAGCATCGTAATTGTTGAGTAATGGCAAAGATCAACAGAAGATTTAGAGGTGGTAAATTTGAGGATTAGTAGAACGAGAAGCAAAGATCATCAGGTTTCAACTCAAGCAAATATTCTACTAACCTCCCTCAGATTCACCAAAGTATTCACGTCAAATCTCTGATGAATTAGATAAAGCCTGAAGCTTCTCCTCTAACTTAGTCAACAATTTCTCAACTTCCTTCTGAGATGCTGCATCCCAATTCTTGACCTGCCCAACTCGCTGAGATAATGCCTTAATTCGTCGAGTGATAACACGACGAGGCGGCTCGGATTTTTGAGAGCGGGAAGGAGTTGAGGTAGAGATAACTTGTTCTACACGATCAGACAAGTCGCTAATTGGTATATTGTCATCAATCGCTTCTTGTAGTAGTGCTTGACGCTGCTCAGCAAACTTAGAATGTTTTAGCCGAATTAATCTCTGGGCTTTCGTGTAATGCAGTTTTCCGGAGCGCACAGCATCCAAAATGTCTTGGGGGAGTTTCCGTAATGGCAGGTAGTGACGAATAAAAGAGCTGATTGCGACTGATGTAACTGTCGGCGTTATGGTCTCGATCGTCCTCCACTCAGGACTGTGAACGTCGATCGTCTTATTGCTGTATTGCCACAACAAGGATTCCACCTCTGCTTCTGTTGTTTCTAGCTCTAGCGCCAAAACTTCCAGCACCATGTCTGCTTCTTCTAGCGCATTCAGTTGATTTCGATGAGAATTAGTTGCGCCTGCGATTTTCGCCGCCAGCTTGTCATCAACTTGGACGATTTTAGTTGGAGCTAATATACCCAAACGAATACAGGCTTCACGGCGATGACTACCTGCGAGTAGCTCATACTTACCTGAGTCTGTCAGGTGAGGTCTAGCAATTAAATCCTCTAAAACTCCAATGTCCTTGATGCTCTGCATTAGAGCTTTAACCTTCTCTTCATCCAACGGGCGATTCTTCACTCTTGGAAGCAGGTCACGGGGATCGATTTGTTGAGCAGAGATACCGGCTTGCGTTAAAACTTGATTGAGATCTTGCTTCGTTTTAAGTCCACCTTCTAATGCTGAGAGAACCTGAATCGTTTTGGTATCTCCCAGCATATTTGTCATGTCTAGTTTTTGTTTAGGCATAAGCAACCTCCAGAGACAACAGACGATCGACAATCCGCTGATACGGCTCGATTAGTTTCTCGGTTAAATCATCACGCTCTTTGGTGCTGTGATTTTCTTGAATGTATCGATCAATGGGAATTCCTGCGAGTTGTGATTCCGTAAATTTGATTGAGCGAGGAACTGAATGAAAAACATCGACACCTTCCACTTTTGACAAGGAAACTAATGCTCCTTTGCTGATATTGGTGTTGTCTGACATTGTGGGCAGCACTCCCAAAATTTGCAAATCAGAATTAGAGCGCATTTGAACAGCTTGAATCGTGCTGAGAAGCTGTTTGTAACCTTTTGCAGAAAAATATTGGCATTGAACGGGAATCAAGACGAAATCAGCAGCAGTGAGCGCTGAATAGGTCAAGCGACCCAAGGAAGGAGGACAATCAATGAAAATGTAGTCATACTGACTCAGTTTACGGAGTTGCTCCTTCAGAATGTAGTGTGAATCTGGTGCAGCAATTAGCTCAACCTCTTTCTGAGCCAATCCGATATCAGCAGGAGTGAGATCAATCCCCCACTGAGTCGAGAGAACGATGGCATTGGGATCTTGACGCAGATCTAGAAGATTATAAGCAGTGAATTGATCGTCCGAGATATCGCGAACTCCTAGGCCATCGGTGCAGTTCCCTTGAGGATCAAGATCAATCGTTAGACAAGTCTTACCTCGGCTGATTAATGAGGCAATCGCGATCGTCGATGAAGTTTTCGCGACTCCTCCCTTCTGATTCGCGATCGCAACAATTTTGGTCATAGTTTTGAGGCTCCTATTTCAAACTGCAAATTCATCGAACAGAACATTATGATTTTGCTCACTTTCTGGCAGAACTGAATTCGGGAAGAAGCTGCATCTCCATAAACCCTAGAAATTGCGTAGGTTTTCTAAAAATCTTTGTGCACTGACAACGTTATCAGTACGAAGCGCAACGTCTTTTGAACTCAAGTAGCGGCATAAAATTTGGGTAATGACAACGTTATCAGTAGAAAAGAAATTTGGGTAGAGACGACTCACGTTTCTCAATTTTTTGTAGCTGTTGGAATCATAAGGCATTCTGCCATAGATCAGGGCAATTGATTACAATTCGGCTGTTTTGCGTCAGGTTGCCCTAGAAACTAAAGAACAGAAGATTCATTACGTTTTCGATGCAGGGAATACATTTATTTAAATCAAGTTTTACTCAAATCGAGCTTTTTTCCGACATAGCGGCTTTTTAGTTTTCCATTTTCCCGCCAGTAAGCGTACCAGTACGGTCCGTGTAATTGTGCATTCTTGCCCATGCACTTACAAGTTGGTTTGCCACAACGAACTCGCTCCAATTGATAAAGTCGATCATCTGAGTGCTGAACTTGTACAACTTCGCGATCATGCTGAGGTGGAATAGATGCTGAAGTTTGTTGCTGTTCTAGCTCGTGAATCATTGCTTCCAGTTCACCCTGCACCTGTTTTGCTTGCTCCAAGGTTAAATTACCCAGTAGCTGACGAAGTTTGGCAAGGGAAGACTGTTTGGGCATTGTTTCTTATGTGCAGTCGCGCAAGTCTTATGTACAGATTACGGTGAGACTACGACAAATTGAGTACATAAGAACCCAAAACTATACATAAGAAGTTTATTCAATCATTATAGGTAACGACTGGCCCCACTCATGCCCAATTGACTAAAATTTCTTATGTACAATCAATAAATCCAACAACGTACATAAGACAAAACTCAAGCGATTTATGATTATCTCTTCAGTCTTCAGCCGTACAGGACACTGACTAGAGCAGAGAGATCCTTGAGCTTTTGTAGGGTTGAGTCTTGCAATAAAGTACTAAGGCTGTGATCCCGCTAGTTGATATTTTTATCCTTATGTCAAATGTTTCATACGCTGCTCGGACAAATCATGCTTTTATGCTGTCGGAGATCGTCATGATTGCTCAGTTGATTTGCCAAGGAGAAAGCGAAGCCACCATAAGACAGAAAGTATTAGTTGAAGACATTTTTCAGATGCGATCGCACAGTTCACGGGAACGAACGCTACAGAATGTCCTCAAACGTCTACATAATGCCCCACCGATTTATTTAGAGCTTCTTGCAAACGGAAATCTTGATGTCCGGCGTTTAACGAATCTGTTTCTGATACTGCGAGAGAATCGCTTGTTGTGTGAGCTGATCGATGAAGTTTTGCTGGAAAAGCTGCAACACTTTGATGTGAGTGTTCGAGCTGCTGACTTGCGAAGTTTTTTTGAAACGAAACGTGAACAAATTCCTAACATAACCTGAGTTCGGGTTAAGCCAAATGCTGGAAGCTCGATGGGACAGGACTTAGCCGGACTACTGCCTTATATACTGTTCTCAATAGGCTTTTCTAATTGAGAATGATTGCAGTTGTGAGCTTTATTGACAATGGCTTCGCAGTCATCAGAGCCGAAAGGTACGAGAAATGGTTGTGTCGCAAATATCTTTTAGTGACAAACGAGCTATCTCTTTCGCATTCCGTTAAGCGCTAATTCCGAAGAGTTCTTCGGGTACTGTCAACTTAACCGTTCAAAGGCTTGCTTATTGAGAAATTGCCTAATTTTCAAAGGCTGAACAGCTCATTTCTTTGTGGCTCATTCTCAATAATTAGAGCGAAATCTAGTTAAGTTGACAGTACCATCAAGACTGCTCAGGAATTATTGTGCCTAATTTTGAATCTGTTCCGTTAAGTTGATAATGCCGTTGAGCCACATATCAGCTTATCGATGGAAGGAAAAGTCGAAACTGACAGCTATAGTTTGAGGATGGAGTTCTATCAGCTCATCGCTTGGGCGTAACGAATGGACAGTAGACCTTTTACTAAGCCAGGGTGCATGAGCAGAGTTCAACCTCACGCTTCCACCCTCCCCAACTTCAAACCTTTAGGAGAAAGCCAGCGATGAATACCCGACTCATCGTCAATCCTACCTCTGGCCCTGTCGAGAATCCTGAGTTATTAACTGACATAGCAGAAGCTCTGCAAACTCAAGGCATTCAAGCTGAAATCTGCACCACTACACCCGATGAAGATGGTGAAGGTTTAGCTGCTGATGCTGCTAAAGCAGGCGCTAAACTTGTGATTGTCGCCGGGGGCGATGGCACGATCGAAGCCGTAGCACGTGGATTAGTGCATACTCAAACTATGCTAGGTATTATTCCGCTAGGAACGCGCAATAACATTGCGGCTAGCTTGAATATTCCCAACGATTTAACCCAAGCCATCCAGACCCTGGCCGAGGGTGAGCATGGTCGGTTTGATATGGGCAAGGCGAACAATTATTACTTCATGGAAGTGGTAGGCGTGGGTCTAGAAGCCTCACTCTTTCCTTGTGGAGATGAAGTCAAAGAAGGAATCAAGAAAAATTATCTGGTTGCCCTTAAAAGTATCTTCTCAGGGGTCAAAACTTTTGTGCAATTTAGCCCGCACCGTTTGGCCTTACGCTTCGACGGCAAACGGATGCGTCGTCTGCGCACCTTACAAGTCAACATCTGCAACAGCCCTCGCTATGGGGTAGAGTTTGCCTTAGCGCCTGAGGCAAAAATGAATGATGGCAAGCTAGACGTGATTTACATTGACAATCCCTCCAAATGGGATCATCTGCGCCACTTCTTTACAGCGATGCGGGGTGAGCAACTCCCTCATAAACGGCTCAATACCTATCGAGCCTCTAAGATTGAGGTCAGAAGCTATCCACCTTTAGATGTTCATGCAGACGGAGAGTGCCTGGGCACTACCCCAGTCACTGTTGAAGTGATTCCCAGAGCCCTTTGGATTTGCGTGCCTACACCTGAGCTACTGGCAAAGTTTGCAGACGAAAGCGGAAGTCCTGTTTTGACGCAGTAACTTTAAAGATCCTGAGAGAGCGGTTTTCCCTTAAAGCTGACAGCGTTTTCACTGCTCGCCTATCAATCTCAGTTCAAATCCCACCAATCTGAATCAGTCCGTACAGGCACGCTCCCAGCCAGATGCCGCCAGCAATCCATCCACTCAAGACATCTGTCGGCCAATGCACACCCAAATATACCCGGCTAAAGCCCACCCCCAAGGTTAAGCCAGTTGCCAAGGGGGCAGTGATGCCTAAAGGAATACCCAGACCGTGCGTCAGGTTAACCGCCAACAAACCATAGAAGGAAATTGCACTCATGGCGTGACCGCTGGGATAGCTGTAATCCATCGGACGTTGAGAAGATGCCCACAGATCGGGTCGTTTTCGCTGAAAGAGAGACTTGAAGATGCCGTTAAGCAGCCATGAACCGCTCAGCCCGATCGCCAAAACCAGGGTTGCAACCGCCTCGTTGCGGTAAACCAGAATTCCTCCGATCACAATGAGTATAGGGATAGTAATTTCGCCCTGAGCCAGCCAGGTTATGGCTGTCATGTAGCGGTCTAGGGTCGGATTAGCCCACGCTTTGAGAGTCAACAAGCATGACTCTTCAAGAGGCAGCAACCAGTCCCATAGCAGAAAGCGGGCGAGGAAAACACCCATTGCTAGGGCGATCGCGCCAGCGATCAGACCCGCCAGCAAATAGGGCATAAAAGCAAGGAGTGACTGGAACAACCAGTAAAGGCCAGTACTAACCTCCGTCATTGGCAATCTCCTACAAACGGCTGACTGTAATTTGGTAAAATTGTACGCTGTTCACTGCCTACGTGGAAGCAGCGCTGGTCTGAGATTTAATTAGAAAGGTGGATCTTAGACAAAGAAAAGATAAAAATTTTCTGCCTGAGCACATGAATTCGATGAGCCATACGAATCGCGGTCTAACTAGTATTTAGACTGACTCTTTCCGTCTAATCCTCCGAATCTAGGGTACTGTCAACTTAACCGTTCAAAGGCTTGCTTATTGAGAAATTGCCTAATTTTCAAAGGCTGAACAGCTCATTTCTTCGTGGCTCATTCTCAATAATTAGAGCGAAATCTAGTTAAGTTGACAGTACCGGCTGGAGCAACGTGGCAGTTGCTGGAACAAGCGGTGCATATTCATCCAACCTACGGAGAAGCATTACCGAGCTTGGCGCGATTGCTCGTTCCACAAAAGACCTATTCAGGAATTTGACAGCAAGACTGTATATGGCTTTGAGGGGTAAAGATTCAACGGATAACCTTACTTCCGATGTAACCCATTCGCTTAGTTCTTCGACGCACGTTTCCGGTCATACCATCACCGATATCTCAGGCGGCATAACGATTAATAGACGGAAATCTTCCGCCTAAGATCCCAAAATGGGTGGATAGGCAGAATGATTCCGCCATCAGTCACCTGACAATTTAGGTGTTCTTAGATTGGGCTTCGGCAAGTAAGGATGGGCAGGGCGAGACGATTTTGAAATGCCTACAGGCTACAACCTTTACCCCTCAGACACTTTAGCCGAACCCCCGCCACATGGCGGGGGTTCTCATGCCACTTTGCAAGACAAAATTCCGCTTCTCTACCGTCAATCAACCGTACAATATCGAAGCTTTCTATCAGCGCACCCGCACTGTGATTATCACTGTCGCCAGTTTTAAGGGTGGTGTAGGTAAATCGACCACTGCCATTTACCTTGCAGCGTTCCTTGCCCAGAAAGGTGAAACCGTTCTAATCGATGGCGACCTCAATCGTTCGGCTCTCGATTGGTCAGAGCGTGGCGAAGCTCCCTTCCTCGTTGTCGATGAAACTGACCTCGATCGCATTGGCGACGTGCAGCACACCGTCATCGATACCCCCGCTCGTCCTTCAGATGCAGACCTGAACGCACTGGCGCGATCGTCCTGCTGGTCATTCCTACCATGACCGATGCCTTTAGCATTGTGGCCATGGTGAAGACAGTCAATATCCTGACCAGTCTGCCCAAATCGGTATAAAATCTTGCTGACCGTTTGCCCTCCCGCCCCTTCAAAAGAAGCCGAAAAAGCAAGGAAATCCTTGACTGAAGTCGGGTTGCCGTTATTCAAAACGAATATTGGTCGTTTAGCCGCCTTCCAAAGAAGTGCTTTAGAAGGCGTGCCCGTCAATAAAGTAAAGGATGCTCGTGCCCAGCAAGCCTGGGCAGATTACACCGCTGTAGGAAAGGAAATTTGGCATGGCAGACCTCAGTAAAATCATTCGCGCCGTTCAAGCAAAAAAAGACGGTGAGGCAGAATCGATTGAAGTTCAAGACTCTACCGTCGCGCTGAGTGCCATTCGCGATCGACTCAGTGGCGATACTCGTCCTCTTAACGCTGCCCATGTGGATAAGTTAATGGAATCGATCGCTGCGTTGGGGCTGATCGAACCCATTGTGGTAGACACGCAAAATCGCTTACTTGCGGGAGGACATCGTAAAGCCGCAATCTTGAGACTTCAAGATGAAAAGCCTGATGTTTTTGAGCAACATTTTGCGGATGGGAAGGTGCCTGTTAGGTTCATGCCCTTTGACTCAGAAGACAACTCTGACTTAGCCCTGGCAGTCGAAGCGTCTGAAAACGACCAACGGAAAAATTACACGAAGTCAGAAGTGTTAGCGATCGCTGAAAAGTTGCGCAAGGCTGGTTACAAAGACAGTAGTGGCAGACCCAAGAAAGACGAAAAGCGCTTGAAGCCTGCACTCATGACGATCTTTGGAACTTCACTCCGAACCGTAGAGCGCTATCTGACTGAAGATGAAAAAACCCCGCCACGTGGCGGGGTTTCTCCCAAAAAGGTTTACAGCCAGTCGTTGCAGAAACTGAAGCAATGCCAGGCTATTACTCCAACAACACCCCAAGAACATACGCTTGCAAAAAAACTACCAGAGATGATCCAGTTGCTTGAAAAAATCCTGGAGTCAGAAACGTAAAGTGCATTTTCTTGTCTACCCTATTCACCCTCTTGGAAAATCCGCTCAATGTCTTTCTGCCCCGGTAAAACGCGGACAATCTCGATTCCTTGTTTAGTCAGGCGATAAAAAATTAAAAATTTATCAACTGGAAAACTCCGCAGCGCTGGAGCCAGTTCTTCCCGAGCAATTCCCATCTCTCTAAACCGGGACAGCAGTAGAAAACGTGCTTGAATTTCATCTAGCACCTTATCTGCACGGTCTAAATTGTGCTGTGCAATGGATAACCAAATATCATCGAGGTCTTTCTCTGCCAGCTTTGCCAGCTTAAAGCGACGACGGCTCATAGAGTTCCATTTTCAGCCAAACGTCTTCTCCCTCTTGCTTTAATGTCGGTGAATAGGTCAGATAGGGTATCCTCGTCGTGCTCCACGTAATCCCCTGCCTCCAGTTGCTCAATTCCAACTGCAATATCTTTTCGCAGAGCATCTAGCTTCATCGATTTCAATTCTTGTTCTGCACTTTCTAACCGCTCTAGAACCTGCTGAAAGGCATGGGCATCCTGAACAATCACAGCCGCTTCACCATTCACTGTCAGCACTAAGGGTGACTTTGTTTCTCGAATTTGATCGACGTAGTTACTGGCATTCCGACGAAAGTCAGTCAGCGAATGTATGTTTTTGATGCTGATCATGATAGCTCCTAATAAAGAGCGGAATTCAATGCTTAATTCGATGCTACTATTCCAGACCCTTTTGGTCAATAGATTTACCTGCTCCGGCAGTTCAACGAGACTATACGATTGTGCCAGTTTCGACTGTAAAAGAAACGCTCCTTTTTGCAAAAGAAAACAGATAAGCGTAGTGCTACGAGAGAATGAGTTTCTAAGCGTCTCAAAATCCGTCTCGCAATCAAGCTTCCGTTACAGAACATTCTCATGAGTTTTGAGAGTTATTAAATGACAACCATGATCGGCGGGACAACAGCCAGAAAACCTGTTCTAAAAGTACGATCGACAAATGAGGCTCCTAAATGTTGATAACGCAGATCCCCTGCCCTGTACAGCTTTCGCCTCCGATCACAGTTGTCGCGACACGTATGATCGGTTAGTAGGGCAGGATTACTAGCTGTCGCCAACCCGCCAATGTCGCTGGGTTCATGGCAGATTTTGTGAAAGTAAGTGCGATCGCAAATTTGCCCAACGTAATTTCTAGGTTTCAGCCTGCTTGATTTACCGACGTCACCAAAAGCTGACAAGAGCCTGTCGCGGTCATCTAACAGAGAGTAGACTGTTTCCGACAATGAAACAGCCCTGCCCGGTCTTGCTGCTGCGAGTGGCGGGTGCGCTACAGTATAAGACCATTGAGGATGTGTTCCATCCGTTTCACCGCTGGCGCAATTCGTACCATGTTGTTGCGATAAACATAGCGATCCTGGTGGATTTGGTTGTGTCGCAAAAATGGTAAGGTGGGGAAGCTTAATTTTCTCTAGCCTCGCTCCAAAGGATTGCTGACTCTCTGTTTAAGCGGCACCCCTTTCTTCCTGAAATCATCTTGCTGAACGTGCG
>JAESFQ010000125.1_pt1 | contig 27054 bp, 23 predicted proteins | sample 9269431 | NCBI WGS metagenome assembly JAESFQ01 (sample SAMN14502588, study PRJNA617103) | algae metagenome | isolation source: Plectolyngbya sp. WJT66-NPBG17 and co-occurring heterotrophs from well... | place: USA: Mojave Desert, Joshua Tree National Park, California | collected 2006-08-06 | reverse complement strand
CCGAGGGAAACTCGATCTACTGCGCGCCAGGTTGATCGTCCCCGCATGGATACGCGTCAGCACGGAAACTGCGACGGAGCCCCTTTTGGGCGCCGATCCGGGGTCCCAACCCAACGCCGATTGACACTTGTCCGCGTCCGACCGGTTCCGCCGGCGCCCAGGCCCGTCAGGACCTCGACCCGGCGGTACCCGGCACCCTTCGCGTCGTCATTGACCTCGACCATAATGTCAGCCCGAAGCTCCCCGCCCGGGGCCGACCCAGCACATTCACCGCCCGCGCCGGAAGACGGGCCTCGACGCTGCGCTTACGGAACTCGGGCTGGAGTGAAGCTCAGTTGGCGAGCTGGGCGAGCAGGTAGTCGCGGATACGTGGCGACTGCGTGAGCCCGACGGCGCGCTGCAGCGCGTCGCGGCGCTGGGCCGCATCGCCGCACAGGCCCAGCAAGTGCGCGCGCGTGACCCAGTACGGCTGGTGCGCCTGCATTCCCGCGGTGTCCAGCGAGTCCAGCAACCGCAGGCCGTCTCGCGCGCGGCCTGCGAAACCGAGGGCCGCCGCACGGCCGATGGTGGCGCCGGAACTCGGAAAATGCGTGCAGAGCGCCTCGTACAGCGCGACAATGCCATCCCACGGTACTTGGCCGGTGGCAGTGCGCTGGCAATGCGCCGAATGCACGGCCGCTTCCAGCTGGAAGGGTCCGGGCTGCCGGAGGCGCGCTGCCTGCCACAGGCACTCCTCGGCTTCCCGGATCAGACCCTTGTCCCACCGCCCGGCGTCCTGCTGGAGCAAGGGAACGAAGCGGCCCGCGTCATCGAATTGCGCACCGCGCCGCGCTTCGCAGAACAGCATCAGCGCCAAAAGGCCGCGCGCCTCGGCGCTTTCCGGCAAGAGGGAAACGACGAGCCGCGCCAGGAATTCGGCTTCCGGCCGGAGCTGCGCGCCCTCGTCCGCCAATGGGGCGGCCGCGTTCGATCCGATCGTGTAGGCCGCGTAGATACCCTCGAGGATGGAGGCGACGCGCTCGGGCAACTCATGCGGCTCGGGGTCCTCGAAGCGCAGGCCTTCGGCCTTGATCCGTGCTTTGACCCTGACCAGGCGCTGCGCCATCGCGGAGGGCGTGACAAGGAATGCGTTCGCTATCTGCGCAGCCTCGAGCCCGAGCACCCCCTGCAACATCAAGGGCGCGTGCAGGGGGGCCGGCAGCGACGGATGCGCGCAGACGAACATCAATTTGAGCCGCGCGTCGGGAAACTGCACGGCGGCTTCCGTCTCCTCGCCCACGGCCAGCAGGACCTGCGCCGCCGGATCCTGGGCCACGCGCGCGTGACGCGCGACCTGCAGGAGCTCGCGGCGCGCCACCGTCAACAGCCATGCTTCTGGCGAGTTCGGTACGCCCTGGAGCGGCCACCGCGCGAGCGCGGCGGCGAAAGCCTCCGCGAGCGCATCTTCGGCAGCCGCGAGGTCGCGCCATTGCCAGGCCAGGACCGCGACGAGCCGCCCATACGCGTCCCGTGCAGCCCGCTCGGCGGTAGCGTGGACACCCGCGGCGGACTGCGTCACTGTTGCGGCGGCGGGGGCAGCACGGCGCGCACCTCGACGCTGCCGGTCGATGCACAGGGCGCGCGCGCGGCCCATTCGAGGGCTTCGTCAAGCGAGTCCGTGCGGAGGATGAAGTAGCCGCCCAGCTGTTCGCGCGCTTCGGCGAACGGCCCGTCCTGCACCTGGCGCTTACCGTCGACCACCCGCACCACGGCCGCCGTGCGAGGCGGCTGCAGGCCGTTGCCGCTCACGACGCGGCCGGACGCTTGCAAGGTGCTCACATAAGCGGTCCACGCGGCCCAATAGGTCGGGGCCGCCTGGGGATCGTCGCGCTTGCCGTAGTCGGAGGCCGGTTCGCGGAAGCAGAGCATGTATTCCATGGCGTTCTCCTTGGGGGTCTGGAGGCGCTGACCATCAGCGCCTTCCATCTCCTTGATGCGCGACAGGGTCCCCGATCGACAGGCGTCGAAAAAAGTTTCTCAGGCAGGCATCAGTTCGACCGTCACCGGCGCGTGGTCGCTGGGTCGCTTCCACTTGCGGGGCACCCGGTCGCTGTCACCAGACTGGCCTGTGTCCGAACGCCCGCTTCCGCTGCAAAGCGGTCGCTCCCGTGGGGCGTCCAGGCCACCGCAGTCGCAGACTTTAATGCCATGTCTCGGACTTTATTGGCATGTTTCAGACTCTATTGGCACCTCTATTGGCACGGGACGCCAAACGAAGCCGCGCAGCGGCTGCTTCGGCCACCACGGCTGGTTTAGTTTGGTTCTGCAGCGGGCTTTCAGATGCAGCGTTTCAAGTTACCAAAACAGGCCCAGCGGTTCCCCTCGGCGCACGCGATGATCTATGGCCACTACCATCCACGTCGGCACCTGATGACCGGCAACCAACACCGTCGTTCGCGCGACAAAGCCTTCCGGATCTGGTAGCAGGAGGCGTGTGCCCAGATGGCGGCGTGAGATCGTGCACGCTCCGCCTCGCGGTCACACTCGTCTTGCCATCAAACAACGTGACAATCCCGGCGCTGCCTCCTTCCCGTTCACGACCAGATCCCTAACCTCTTCCATTTCCGCCGCGATCACGTCACCGCCAGCGAGTATCGCGCCGCCGGGCTAGGTGCGCTCGCAGTGTGACCCAATATCGGCGGGGTCGTCCCGGCAACTCGACTGGCGATCGGTGCCCTCTTCGACCGGCCAGCTTACTTGCCCTAAGGCTGGCAACTTGACCGTGCCCTTCGGAATGCGGTGGCGGCTGGTAGCGCTGTACTTGAAGGACGTGCTCAGGAACATAACGTTTTTGCCGCAGTCCGGACTGCCTCCTTAGCTCGAAGCGGCACCTTGCACCAGTGCCCATCAGCGCTGCAACGGTTGGTGGCAGCTAATCTGCCGCCCGCAGCACAGCAGCAAGTCAGCCCTGGGGCTTGGGCGCACCATCTCGACCGTATGCCGAGAGCCAACGCCCTAAGCACGGGTGATCCGACATGCCCGTCCGCCCGGCGCATGCCCCGCTCCCGCCGCGGTGATGGCTGGAGCGCCGTGGCTGACATCGAGGTGTTCGTTTTCACGGTCGAGGCTGAGCTGGAGGCCATGGACCGCGAGCGGGTGGGCGTGCACTGCCGCGGTCGCAAGGCTGCTGGCGGCCTGCGACAAGCACGGCTCACTGCTTGACCTCGAACTGCGGCCGGCCAATGCGGACGATCGCGCGGCCGCTCTCCTGACGCTGCCGCGTCTCGCCGCGCTCGGCTTCCAGGGCGGCCTGCTCGGCGACAGTAGCTTCAAGGGCGCACCATTCGCCGCGGCGTCCCTTGCGCACGACATCCACGTCTCGGTCTCGCCCGGCGGAACGCGGGACGGGCGCTTCGTGCCGAGTGGCATCCGCTAGGTGGTGGAGCGCCTCTTCGCCTGGTTGAGCCGCTACCGGCGCCTCAACGTTATGTACGACCGCGCACCCGACCTCTTCGCCGCTCACATCTGGATCGCCGTGACCTCCATTATCTCGCGGCGGCTCGTTGCGGAAAGAGGCAGTCCCGTTTAGGGCCGCGTTGCATCGGTTCGGCCCGCGCGACCGGTCGTAGACCTCCGCATCCTCCATTCGTTAGGGACACGGGGACCGAGCTGCCACCCGGGACCGCAGACTCCGACCTCCTCCAGCAGGCACGGCGCGGGCGTCGCCAAAAGGCGGAGTAGGTTTCGGAGGCGGAAAGCCGCAACTCCCCGTCGCCGGATGGGACTAGCGTTCGGCTTCGGGCCGACGACGGCCCGGTCGGAGGGCCAGGGGCATGGCGACGGACAGGCCACAGCCGGCCCCACCCGCGGCCGCAAGTCGGGGCGGGCCCCGGGAGACCAGTGGAGGCGCCGCCGACGTGCCGCCAGCGGGCAGCCCACCTGACCTCGTGATGCTGGACGCGGTGGAGTTGTCGCGCGCGATCCACGCGAAGCGGGTCTCCTGCCGCGAGGTGATGGAGGCCCACCTTGACCACATCGGGCGCGTGAACCCGGGCGCCAACGCCATCGTGTCGCTCCGCCCCCGCGAGGCCCTGATGGCGGAGGCGCGGGAGCGCGACGACCGCCTGGCGCGCGGGGAGACGACGGGCTGGATGCACGGCTTCCCGCACGCGGTGAAGGACCTCGCCGCCACGGCGGGCCTGCGCACCACGTCCGGCTCGCCGCTGTTCGAGGAGCACGTCCCGCAGGCGGACGCGATCGTCGTCGAGCGGATGCGCGCCGCCGGCGCCATCGTCATCGGCAAGACCAACACCCCGGAGTTCGGCCTGGGCTCGCAGACCTACAACCCCGTGTTCGGCACAACGACCAACGCCTACGACCCCTCGCGCACGGCGGGCGGCAGCAGCGGCGGCGCCGCGGTGGCGCTGGCGCTGCGGATGGTACCCGTGGCGGACGGCAGCGACGCCGCCGGCAGCCTGCGGAACCCTCCGGGCTGGAACAACGTGGTCGGCCTCCGCCCCTCCCGGGGACGCGTGCCGTTCGGGCCGACGCCCGAGGTCTTCGCGCAGCAGTTCCTCACCGAGGGGCCCATGGGCCGCAGCGTCGCGGACGCCGCCATGCTGCTCACCGTCATGGCCGGCCCGGACGCGCGCACGCCGCTTGCGCTCGGGGGAAACCCCCGCGCCTTCGCCCAGGCCCTGGAGGTGGACGTGCGCGGTCGACGCATCGGGTGGCTCAGCGGCCTGGCCGGGCAGCTCCCCTTCGAGCCCGGCGTGCTGGACCTGTGCCGGGGCGCACTCGGCGCTTTCGAGGCGATCGGCTGCGCCGTCGAGGACGCTGGATTGGACTTCCCGCGCGAGCGAATCTGGGACAGCTTCGTCACGCTGCGCAGCTGGCTGAACGCGGGCACGCTGCGGCCGCTCTACGCCGACCCGGCGAAGCGCGCCCGCCTGAAGCCGGAGGCGGTCTGGGAGGTCGAGACCGGGATGCGGCTGTCCGGCGAGCAGGTGTTCGCCGCCTCGCTGGCCCGCTCCGAGCTGTACCAGGCGGTCCGCGGGTTGCTCGAGCGGTTCGACTGCCTCGTGCTGCCGACCGCGCAGATGTTCCCCTTCGACGCCGAGATGCACTGGCCCGCAGAGATCGACGGCGTGCCGATGGACTCCTACCACCGCTGGATGGAGGTGGTGGCGCTGCCGACGCTGTGCGGCCTGCCGACAATGGCCATGCCGGCCGGCTTCGACCCGCGGGGCCTGCCGATGGGGCTCCAGATCATCGGCCGCTGGCGCGACGACCTCAGCGTGCTCCGGCTTGCCCGCGCGTACGAGCGCGCGACCGACTGGACACGCAAGGTGTTACCCCCTCCCGTTCGAAGGGGCTGACCGGGCAAACCGAGTAGACCGCCATCCCAAGCCCCTTTCATCGCGTACAGGTCCTTAGTCGACCGCGATGCCGGCCAGTTCGGCGAGCCTCCGCCACTTCCCGAGCTCGGCTGCAACGAAGCGCCGGAATCCCGGCCCGTCCTGCACCGCCGGGTCGGAGCCGGCGGCATCGATGCGGGCTGCAAGGCGTGCCTCCGTGAGGGGCGGCATCAGCGCGGCGGCAAGCGCCGCAGCGGTGTCGGGCGGCGTGGCCGCGGGTAGGAAGAGCCCCATCCAGCCGGTTGCCTCGTAATCCGCGACGCCCGCCTCGCGCAGGGTCGGCACCTGCGGCACCTGGCCCGACCGGCGCTGGCCGCAGACCGCCAGCGGCGTCGCCTTGCCCTCCTGCACGGTCCGCAGCACGGCGGAGAGGCTGTCCACCATCACGGGGATGCGGCCCGCGATCAGGTCGGCCTGGGCGAGGCCGCCGCCGCGATAGGGCACGTGGTTCAGCCGAAGCCCGGCCCGCTGCGCCAGCAGGGCGCCCGCCAGATGCTGGGTCGAGCCGATGTCGCCGCCGGCATAGTCGAGCGGCTCGCCGGCCCGCCGCGCCCGGGCGAGGAAGGCGGCGGCATCGGGCAGGCCCGAGGCGAGCGAGGCGAGGACGACCAGCGGGAAGTCCGCGACGCGCGCGACCGGCAGCAGGTCGCGCAGCGGGTCGTAGGACAGCTGGCGGTTGACCGATGGCAGGATGGCGATCGGGCCGCTGCTGCCCAGCAACAGGGTATGGCCATCGGCCGGTGCCCGGATCGCCGCCTCGACGCCGATGGCGCCCCCCGCGCCCGGCCGGTTCTCGACGACCACCGGGACGCCCCAGGCCGGGGCCGCCGCCTCGGCGATCAGCCGCGCGACGATGTCCGGCACGCTGCCGGCCGGCACCGGGACGAGGATGCGCACCGGCCGTTGCGGAAAGCCGGCGGCGTGCCCGTTGCGGGGGAGGGATGCAGCCGCGAGGGCGGCCAGCATGGGGCGGCGGGGATACAACCTGATCGGGCTCCGTTCAGCGACGACGCCTATCCTACCCGTGCCATGACGCGGGCCTAGCGGCACCGGGCCGAAGCGGGATCGGCCGCACCCATCCGTCCCGGCAGGCTCGGCCGTCACAACCGCGGGCCTGGCCCTTGCTGCGCCGATCCTCGTGGAGACCATGCCGTTATCCCCTGCGGCCCATCATGCCTGCCCTGGGGCAACACCCGCTCGCGCGGTCCGCTCTCGGGTTCGCCGCCCCAGCCTGGGGCAGGCCATTCGGGCTTGGCCGCAGACATGCGGCCTTGCAGCGGCACCGGGCTGCCAGGCGCGAGCCATCTGCCGATGCGATGACAGCGATCGGGATAAATCGCTTTCCGGGATGTCGCGCGGGGCGCAGCCTGGCAGGGCCTTTGCAGCCCAGGAGGATGCCATGCCGGTGCGGCAGGATGGGACGGCGCAGCGGTTGGCGCTCGGCGGGATGCTGGCGCTGGCCACGGCCATCGGGATCGGCCGCTTCGTCTACACGCCCATCCTGCCGGCGATGGTGGAGGGGCTGGGGCTCACCGGCGGGCAGGCGGGGCTGATCGCCTCGGCCAATTTCTGCGGCTACCTCGCCGGGGCGCTGCTGGCGGCGACGCGGCTGCCGGGCTCCCGCCGGGCCTGGCTGCTGGGGGCGCTGGCGCTCGGGGCGGCGACGACGGGGGCGATGGGCCTGGCCTCGAGCCTGCCCGGCTTTCTGCTGCTGCGAGGCCTCGGCGGGGCGGCGAGCGCCTTCGTCCTGGTCTTCGCCTCGGCGCTGGTGCTGGACCGGCTGGCGGCGGCGGGGCGCAGCGGGCTGGCGGCGCTGCATTTCGCCGGGGTAGGGGTGGGGATTGCGGCCTCGGCGGTGCTGGTCGCCCTGCCGGGGGCCGGGTGGCGCGGGTCGTGGGTCGCCTCGGGCCTGGTGTCGCTGGCGGCGGTGGGGGCGGTGGCCTGGCTGGTGCCGGCGGAGGCTGGGGCGCGGCCGTCCGCGGTCCAGCATTCCACGCATGAGGGCGGCTGGCTGCGATGGTGGGCGGTGGCCTATGGCTTGTTCGGCTTCGGCTATGTCGTGACCGCGACCTTCCTCGTCGCCATTCTCCGGGCGGAGGCGTCGCTGCGGGCGGTGGAACCCGTGGTCTGGCTCGTCGTCGGGCTGGCGGCGGCGCCCTCGGTCGCGCTCTGGAACTGGAGCGGGCGGCGCTTCGGCCCCGCGCGGAGCTTCGCCGCCGCCTGCCTCGCCGAGGCGGTCGGGGTGGCGGCGAGCGTCGCCTGGACGGGGGCGGCCGGGGCGCTGGTGGCGGCGGCGCTGCTCGGCGGGACCTTCATGGGGCTGACGGCGCTCGGCCTGGCCGGCGGGCGGGCGCTGACGGCAGGCGATCCGCGGCGGAGCTTCGCCTTGCTGACGGCGGCCTTCGGCATCGGGCAGATCCTCGGGCCCTTGGTCGCCGGGCTGCTGCATGACCGGACGGGGAGCTTCGGCCCGGGCTCGCTCCTGGCGGCGGGGGCCCTGCTGGCGGCGGGGGCGATGGCGCTGCGGGTCCCGCTGCGGGGCGAGGCCGGCCGCAAGCCTATGGTGCGGTGCGGCAATCCATGTTCGGATGCCAGGGAGGCATAACCTGGCAGGAGAGACCCATGATCCCGCTGCGCCGTCGTTCCGTCTTCGCTGGACTGGTGGCTGGAACCGTCGCCACGCGGCGGGCCGCTGCGGCCGAGACCGTCCATGTCGGCGTCAGCGGGCCGCTGACGGGGCCGAATGCGCAATACGGCGCGCAGTGGAAGGATGCCTTCGACCTGGCGCTGGCCGAGGTGAACCCGACGGCGCAGCGGCAGATCCAGTACATCTTCGAGGACAGCCAGAGCGACCCGCGGCAAGCCGTCGCCATCGCGCAGAAATTCGCCAACGATCCGCGCATCGTCATGGAGCTCGGCGACTTCTCCTCGCCGGCCTCGATGGCGGCCTCGCCGATCTACCAGCGCGCCAAGCTGGTGCAATTCGGCTTCACCAACTCGCACCCTGATTTCACCAAGGGCGGCGACTACATGTGGAGCAACTCCATCAGCCAGGCGGAGGAGCAGCCGGGGCTGGCGGATTTCGCCATCGCCGGCCTCGGCAAGCGGCGGCTGGGGGTGGTGCACCTCAACACCGACTGGGGCGTGACCAGCAAGAACCTCTTCGCGGCGGCCGCGAAGGAGAAGGGGGCGGAGGTGACGGCCGCCGAGGGCTTCCTGCCGGGCGAGCGCGACTTCCGCTCGACGCTGGTGCGCATCCGCGACAGCAACCCGGATTGCATCGTGCTGCTGGCCTATTACGCCGATGCGGCGACCATCGTGCGGCAGATCCGGACGCTCGGCCTGCCGCAGGCGATCGTCGCCGTCAGCTCGGTCTACTCGCCGAAGCTGCTGGAGCTGGGCGGCGATGCGGTGAACGGCGTGCACGTCACCACCACCTTCTTCCCCGACGAGCCGCGGCCGGAGGTGCAGCGCTTCGTCAGCGCCTTCCGCGCCAGGTACAACCGCGAGCCGGACACCTTCAACGCCACCGCCTACGACACGATGATCCTCGCCTCCACGCTGGTGAATCAGTATGGCCCGACGCGGGCCGCGGTGCGCGAGGGGCTGGCCAAGGTGCGCGGCGTGCCGAGCGTGGTCTTCGGCACCATGCAGTTCGACCCGGCGACGCGCCGGGTGGAGGGGGCGCGCTACAAGCGGCTGGTGGTGAAGGACGGGCGCTTCACCTTGTGGCAGGGCGGCACGCCGTCCTGATGCTCGGCGCCTGGTTCGACTACACGGTCAACGGCTTCGTCATCGGCAACATCTATGCGCTGCTCGCGGTCGGGCTGGCGCTGATCTACGGCGTCGCCAACCTGGTCAATTTCGCGCATGGCTCGGTCTATGTGGTCGGCGCCTATATCGGCTGGGCGGCGATCACCACCCTCGGGACGCCGCTGCCGGTGACCTTGCTGTGCGTCGTGGTCGTCTCGGCGCTGGTGGGGGTGGCGATCGAGCGGATCGGGCTGCGGCCGCTGCAGGGCAGCTCGCGCATCGCGCCGCTGCTGGCGACCATCGGCATCGCGCTGGTGCTCGACCAGGTGGTGCAGCTCCTCTTCACGCCCGACCCGCGCGCGGTGCCGATGCAGGTGCCGGACTGGCGGCTGGCCGTCGGCGGCGGCACCATCGGGGCGCTCGACCTGCTGATCGCCGGCATCGGGCTGAGCTCGGCGGTGGTGCTCTATGGCTTCCTGCGCTTCACCAAGCTCGGCTGGGCGGTCAGGGCGACGGCGCAGGATTCGGACGCGGCGCAGCAGATGGGCGTCGACGTCAACCGAGTGAACATGGCGGTCTTCGCCATCGCCTCGGCGCTGAGCGGCGTCAGCGGCGTGCTGGTCGGCATGTACTACAACCAGATCAGCACGGCGATGAGCTTCGAGGCGACGCTGAAGAGCATCGTCGCGCTCATCATCGGGGGCTTAGGCAACGTGCCGGGGGCGATCGCCGGCTCGCTCATCCTCGGGCTGACCGAGAGCTATGGCATCGCGCTGTTCGGCACCTCCTATCGCAACCTCTTCGCCTTCGTGCTGCTGATCGCCATGCTGGTCTGGCGGCCGAACGGGCTCTTCGCCGCGCGGCGCTCGCTGCCGCCGGAGCCGATGACGGGCACCTTCATCGCCCGCTCGCGGCCTGTCGCGGTGCCGCCCTGGGCCGTCATCCTCGCAGTCGTCCTGGCGGCGCTGCTGCCGCTGCTCGATCAGCCCTATTTGCTGCAGATCGGCGCCAATTCGCTGATGTATGCCATGCTGGCGCTGAGCCTGACGCTCGTGGCGGGGACGGTTGGGCAGGTCTCGCTCGGCCATGCGGCGCTGCTGGCGATCGGCGGCTATGGCTCCGGCCTGCTGGCGCTGGATGCGGGCTGGCCGGTGGCGCTCTCCATCCCGGTGGCAGGGCTGATCACGGCGGGGCTCGGCACCTTGCTGGTCTTTCCGGCCTTCCGGCTGACCGGGCATTACGTCTCCATCGCCACCCTCGGCATCGGCGAGATCGTCGCGCTCGTCATCCTCAACTGGACGGGGCTGACGCGCGGCGCGATCGGGCTCGGCGGCATCCCGCCGCTCGAGGTCTTCGGCCTCGACCTCGGCTCGGTGGAGGGGACCTACTGGCTCTGCCTCGCCGTGCTGGTGCTGCTGGCGCTGCTGCAATTGCGGCTGCTGCGCTCGCATCTCGGGCGGACCTGGCGGGCGATCCGCGACGACCCGGTGGCAGCGCGCTCCTACGGCGTCAGCGGCGACCGCTACAAGGCGCTGGCCTTCGGCTTCGGCGGCTTCGCGGCGGGCATCAGCGGCGCCATCACCGCGCATGCCTATTCCTACATCAACCACGAGACCTTCGGCGCCAGCATCTCCATCCTGGCGCTGACCATGGTGATCCTGGGTGGGCTCGGGAATGTGGCGGGGGCGGTGCTGGGGGCGACGCTGCTGATCGCGCTGCCGGAGGCCTTCCGCTTCCTCGCCGAGTACCGGATCCTCATCTACGGCATCGTGCTGCTGCTGCTGATCCGGTTCCGGCCGCAGGGCGTGATGGGGACGGTATGATGGCGCCGGTGCTGGAGGTCCGTGGGCTGCAGAAGCGCTTCGGCGGCGTGACCGCCGTCGCGGATGCGGCGCTCGATCTGCGGGAGGGCGAGCTGCTCAGCATCATCGGCCCAAATGGCGCGGGGAAGACGACGCTGTTCAACCTGGTCAGCGGGCTGGACCGGCCGGATGCGGGCAGCGTGCGGCTGTTTGGCGAGGAGGTGACGGGGGCGGCGCCGGAGCGGCTGGCCGGGCTCGGCCTGGCGCGGACCTTCCAGCATGGCCGGGTCTTCGGCAATCTCAGCGTGCTCGACAACGTCCTCGTCGGCGCGCATGCGCGGCTGCGGGCGGTGCGGCCGGCGGTGCCGCTGGTCGGGCCGCTGCTGGAGCTGGCCTTGGCCGCCATCCGGCCGGGGGCGGTGCGGGCGGAGGAGGCGGCGCTGCGGGAGGATGCCACCCGCATCATCGCCCTCTTCGGCGAGCGGCTGGTGCCGCGGCTCGACCATCCGGCCTTCAGCCTGTCCTATGCCAATCGCCGGCGCGTGGAGATCGCCCGGGCGCTGGCGCTGCATCCCCGGCTGCTGCTGCTCGACGAGCCGACGGCGGGGATGAACGAGACCGAGACGGCGGAGATGCAGGAGGTCGTCGCCGGGCTGAAGCGCAGCGGCCTCACCATCCTGCTGATCGAGCACAAGCTCGAGATGGTGATGCGGCTTTCCGATCGGGTGATCGTCATGGACAACGGCCAGCGCATCGCCGAGGGGCTGCCGCAGGCGGTGCGGAACGACCCGGCGGTGATCGAGGCCTATCTCGGCCACCGCGAGGCCGGGCTGGCGCGGGAGCCGGCCCAATGAGCGGGGCGCTGCTGCGGCTGGAGGGGATCAATTCCTTCTACGGGCCGGTGCAGGTGCATTTCGACCTGAACCTCGATGTCGCGGCCGGGCAGATCGTCTGCCTGCTCGGCGGCAATGCCAGCGGCAAGTCGACCACGATGAAGACCATCCTCGGCCTGCAACGGCCGGGCTCGGGCCGGGTCTGGTTCGACGGGGCGGAGATCACCGGCCTGCCGACGCCGCAGGTGATCCGGCGGGGGATCGGCTCCGTGCCGGAGGCCAGGCGGCTCTTCCCCGCCATGACGGTGCGGGAGAACCTGCTGATGGGCGCCTATGCGCGGAGCGATCGCGCCGGCATCGCCGCGGATGAGGAGCGGGTGCTGGGGCTCTTCCCCCGGCTGCGGGAGCGGCTGGGGCAGCGGGCGGGGACGATGTCGGGTGGCGAGCAGCAGATGCTCGCCATGGCCCGTGCCCTGATGGGCCGGCCGAAGCTGATCTGCATGGACGAGCCGACCATGGGGCTCTCGCCGCTCTTCGTCGACCGGGTGCTGGAGTTGATCCAGGCGATCAACCAGGAGGGCGTGACGGTGTTCATGGTGGAGCAGAATGCCAGCCAGGCGCTCGGCATCGCCCATTACGGCTATGTGTTGCAAACCGGGCGGATTGCCCTGCAGGGGCCGGCTGGCGAATTGTTGCGCGATCCGCGCATCCGCGATGCCTATCTTGGCGGGGCGGCGCGCGACGAGGAGGTGGAAGGATGACGGTACCGAAGCGGCTCGGCTTCTTCACCCGGGTCCTCGACGAGGTCGCGCCGGCCGAGCGCTACCGGCTGGCGACCGAGCAGATTCTGCATGCCGAGCGCTGCGGCTTCGACTCCGCCTGGGTGGCGCAGCACCATTTCCACGAGCATGAGGGCGGGCTGCCGGCGCCCTTCGTCTTCCTGGCGCAGGTGGCGGCGCGGACGCATCGCATCCGCCTGGGGACGGGGATCGTCACCCTGCCGCTCGAGCTGCCGATCCGGGTGGCGGAGGATGCGGCGGTGCTCGACCTGGTCTCGGGCGGCCGGCTCGAGCTCGGCATCGGGCCGGGGGGCAACCTCACCGCCTTCCAGGCCTTCGGGCTCGATCCGGCGGCGCGGGGGGCGATCTTCGACGCCAATGCGGCGCTGCTGCGGACGGCCTGGGAGGGCGGGGCGCTGCCGGGCGGGGACCGGCTCTATCCGCCGGCGCCGGGGCTCGCCGGGCGGATCTGGCAGGCGACCTTCACCGTGGACGGGGCGCGGCGGGCCGGGGCGGCAGGGGATGGGCTGATGCTCTCGCGCACCCAGCCGCGGCCGGCGGGGGCGGAGGGGATGACGCTTGCGGACATCCAGGACCCGATGGTCGATGCCTATCTGGCGGCGCTGCCGCCGGGCTGCGCGCCGCGCATCCTCGCCTCGCGCTCGGTCTTCGTCGCCGACCGGCGGGAGGAGGCGTGGCGGCTGGCGGAGCAGGGCCTCGGGCGGTTCCGCGACCGGGCTGCGGCCCAGGGCCGCGCCACGGGGCGGGAGACGGTGCAGGAGATGGTCGCCGCCTTCGACGTGCATCTCGGCACGGTGGCGGAGGTGATCGCCTCGCTGCAGGCGGACACGGTGCTGGCGCGGGCGACGGAGCTGGCGGTGCAGGTCCATTCGGTCGACCCGCCGCATCCCTTCATCCTGCGCTCGCTGGAGCTGGTGGCAGGGCAGGTGGCGCCGGCGCTCGGCTGGGCAGCGGGAGGCGTGCAGTCGGAGGCGGCGTGAGCGGGGCGCCCTGGGCCCGGCCGATGGGGGATGCGTGCTCCCAGTCATGAAGCCCGCGGTTCACCGGTCCTGGTGCCGACCAGCTCAGCTTCCCGGCACGCTGCCGGGCGGCAGGAACTCGACCTCGCAGGCCGCGGAGCGGCGCACGACCTCCGCCGGGTCGCCCAGGTCGTGCAACTGGTCGAAGAGCTCCTTCAGCCGCCGGCCCGGCGTGACCCAGAACAGCGCCCGCGCCGCGACCTGGCCCCGGTTGTAGTAGGCATGCGGCAGGCCGCGCGGCATGCGGACCAGCTCGCCGGGCCCCGCCTGCGTCCAGCGGCCGTCGAGGTAGAGGTCGAAGCGGCCCTCCATCACCCAGATGAACTCGTCCTGCGTCGGGTGGATATGCGGCGGGACGAAGGTGCCGGGCGGGTCCAGGGTCTCGAAGGCGAAGCAGTCCTCGCTGCTGGATTTCAGCCAGTAGGTGTGCCCCAGCACGTTCCAGACGGTGCCGTCCAACCCCTGCCCGGCGGGCGTCACCCCGGCGGCGAGGGGACCCGGCCCGTCGATCTTCCCGCTGGCGGCGCTGCTCATCCTCCGACCCTCCCTTGACCTGTCTGCCTCGGCAGTGCTGGCCGGGCAGGGTGCGCGGCCGCCGGCGATGCGTCCATCCGAATCGCGCGCCGCCGGTCCGGTTCGCGCCGGCCAGTGCGGAGGGCTTGCTGGCACGCCATTGAGCGAGGCGACGAAGCTGCCATGATGGGCCTGCTGCGAACCGACCGGGTGGACGATGATGGCCACGCTGCCCTCCGGACCCGCCGACCTGCCGCTGGCCTGCCATGCGGTGGTGGATACGACTGACCCGGACCGGGCGCGGGAGGAGGTCGGGCGCATCTTCTGCGCCCATCGGCTGGTGCCGCTCGGTGCCGTGGCCGAGGGCTTCCGGGCGCGCCACCACAGCGTGCGCGGCCGCGGCTTCTCGGTGAACCTCGTCTCCTACGGGTCGCGCGTCGAGATCGATCCGGGCTGCCTCGACCGGTTCTTCCTGCTGCAGCTGCCCCTGCGCGGCGCCGCGCGCGTGACCTGCGGCGGGCGGGAGGTCGAGGCGGGGGTGCGGCGCGGCACGCTGCTCTCCCCGACGCTGCCGACGCGCATGGTCTGGGAGGCGGGCTGCGACAAGCTGATCCTGCTGCTCGACCGCGCCGGGCTGGAGGGCCACCTGGCCCGGCTGCTCGACGCGCCGCCGCGCCCGGTCGAGTTCGACCCGGCCCTCGATGTCGCCAGCCCGGGCGGCGCGGCGGTCCTGGCGCAGGCGCGGCTGCTGCTGCACCTCGCCGAGGCGGGACTGCCGCCGGGGCCGTTGGCCGCGGAGCTGCTGGCCGGGCTGCAGGCGACGCTGCTCTCGGCCCTGCCGCATACGGCCTCCGCGCGGTTGCGGGCCGAGGCGGCGTCGCCCGCGGCGCCGGTGCAGCTCAAGCGCGCCGAGGCCTATGAGACGTGTGCTCAGATGGCGGCGTGAGATCGCGCAAGCTCCGTCCTGCGGTCGAACGCGCCCGGCCACCAAACAATGTGACAATTCCGAGATGGGCCATTGAGCCCAGGCCAACGCTGCAACTGCAGCACTCAGAACAAGAACAGCTGTATCCGAATCCGGCTCCCAGCTTCAAAGTTACGTTAAATGGCTATTAATCTCTATATTTGCGCATACTGATTGCGACACTCGTTGAGTCTTCGTGACATTGAGGGAGTTATGATGACGAAGTCGGACGAGGGCCAACCTGCCGCTCCGAAGCGACGCGCTGTCCTAGCCAAGGCCGGCCAAACTGCGATGGCTGCGCCTGCTGCAACGCTGCTGCTCGCCGCCGCTTCCAAGCGGAGCATGGCAGCGCCATACAACGGTCCCGGCCGTGGTGGCCCTCCCGGCCCTCCCGGTGGTCCTCCCGGCGGCCCTCCTGGCCCTCCGGGCCCCCCTTTCACCCCGCCTGGCCGTCGGTAAAAGCCCGCCCGCCTCGCATGATGCGGGGCGGGCGAGAGCCTTAAACTTTCCATCTCCCTTGCGATAACACACCCCCTTATCGCAGATGATGGCCGCGCTTAAGCGCCAGCGGCTGACCTCCGATATGCCAGCCGATCTCCTAGTCTGGGGTTGAAATGGGTAGCGGGGGGGCTTGCGTCGAATGTTTGCTCCTCCCCCTAAACTGCCGCGAGCCGACATGCCTCCGGACTTTGGTAAAAGCATGGACTGATTATGCGAACCTTTGCGTGGGAAGTCCGCTTAGAGCACGTCCGGGTCCATAGCCGGTCGTCGGGCTGCGACTGCACGCCCGAGGCAGTTCTTGAGCGAACCAGGGCTGGATATCCCTATGAGCAACCCGCCCACGCCCGCAATCAATGCCGTCCTCGCGGCTTTGGAACGGTTTACTGGCGATCTGCGCCACTGCACAGAGGAAGCCGAGAAACGCGCCCAAGCCGCAGAAGAGCGTGCCGAACTAGAACGGCATGCTCGGGAGGCCGCGGTTGAGGCGCGACATGCTGCCGAAGCCCGAGCCGCTGCTGCAGAGCAGGCAGCACGAGACGCGATCCAACGCGCAGAAACTGCTGAGACTGCGGCGAGGGAGCATCTCGAGCATCTGCGTCGAGAGTTGCTGGTCGCCATCCAAGAGGCGGTATCAGCGGCACAGGAGGCGACGGCAGCGGTCCAGTCCGTAGCTAGGCCGGAACGCTATTCCGCCGAGCGACCAGACGATCCGTACCGCTTCGAACGCGATCAGGACCTGTCCCACATCCCGCAGCCTAGGGCAGGCAGAGAATCGGGCTCTCCGGAGGACGCGCCGCGTCGATGGGACAAGAAGGCTGGTTACGCCTGGGTCGAGGATGAGCCCGGTCCGTCGTGGTGGCGGCGGTTGTTCGGTCGGCGCTACTGACTGCCCGTTCTCTAATGGGGCTTTTCAGATTAATGAGAGCTGTGCGCGGATGTGTTTGGACGCGCTGCACTCTGGCTGATTCGCTTGTCCTGCAGGCGACGGAGGTCGGCATGGCGCGGCGTCGGATCGGTCAGGACGACTTCATCGCGCGGCCGGAGCCGCGCTCTCGCGCATCGCTGATGGAGCTAGCGGGGCTCATCGACTGGCCCGAGATCGATCATACCTTGGCTGGTATCTCAGCGGCGACGAAGGGCGAGGCGGCTTGGCCGCCAATGGCCCTGTTCCGAGCCCTGCTGCTGGCCACCTGGCACGACCTGTCGGACGTGAGGCTCGCCGCGGCGCTGGACGACCGCGCCAGTTTCCGCCGCTTCTGTGGCTACGCCGCCCACGAGCCGACGCCCGAGCGCACCTCCTTCGACCGCTTCCGGCGTGGGCTGGACCGAGTGCTATTCGAAGCCGTCACCCACCAGCCCGAGGCCAAGGGCGTGATGGTGCGCACCGGCACTCTGGTGGACGCAACGCTGATTCCATCCGCCAGCATCAGGCAGGACGACGAGGCCAAGTGGGCTGGGCACCGCCGGCGCAAGCCGGCGCACGGCTACAAGGCGCATGTGGCGACCGACAAAGGTGCCGGTTGGGTGCCCGGTGTCGAGGGCACGACGGCCAACGTGCACGATGCAGCCGAGTTGGCGGCGGTGCTGCCGCCGGAGCCGGGCTACGTCTATGGCGACAGCGCCTTCACCGGCGGGCTGGCGGAGCGGCTGATCAGCGGCCGCGGCGGCCGGCCGCGCACGGTGTGGACCGGCATCTGGGGCCGCGGCCCGGACGCGCTCGCGCGGCTCGAAGCAAACAACGCGGCGGTCCGGCGGGTCCGCTGCCGCATCGAGAAGGTGTTCGGCAGCTGGAAGCGCAGCTATGGCCTACGGCGGATGCGCTGGCTCGGGCTTGCCAAGGCAGGTCTGCAGGTGCGGCTTGCTGCCATAGTCTACAATCTCCGGCGCACCGTTACCCTGCTGCACGCGGCGGCAGCCTGACATAGGACGAGTCTGTCCGCACCGCCCCTTAGCCTTCCAAGGCAGGCCAAAACCAACGCCCATCACGGTGCCCAAGGCGCCCCAAAGCCCACACCGCGAAGATCTGCGCCCTCTCTGTGCACCCGCGCACAGCTCTCCCTATATCCGGGCCCATCTCGGCGAGGAGCTCACCCTGGCCGCGATCGCGCAGGCGGCCGGCGCCAGCCCGCGCGCGCTGCAGGAGAGCTTCCGCCGGTTCCGCGACGCCACGGTCACCGGCTATGTGCGCGAGCTTCGCCTGCGGCGCTGGCGGGAGTTGCTGGAGGGCGCGGGCGAGGGCGACCGGGTGAGCCACCTCGCCCTCGAGGCCGGGCTTGAGCATTTCGGGCGTGCGGCCGCCCTCTACCGCGCGCGCTTCGGGGAGGCGCCGTCCGTGACGCGCGGGCGCGCGATCGGCCGTGCGGGCTAGGAGCCTGTCTGAGTAATCGGGCCCGCAACGTCACCCAAGCAAAAGCCTTCCGAGACGCAAGTCGCAGGCGGCATGACCTTCCGCGACGGGGCGGCGGCGCAAAAGGCCATTTTATGCCACGGAATACTCAGACAGGCTCCTAGAGCGGCATTGCCGAAGGGTGGCACGGCCGAAGGCGTGCCCCACGCGACATGACACCAGGCTGGACCATGCTCCGCAGTTCCGTGGTCCTGGGCTAGGCAGCGATGGCGTCCGCGGCAGGCTTCGGCACGGGCGGCGCGGTGCGCAGCAGCGCGCCATAGGCGGCGGGGTCGAGCGGCTGCAGCCAGGCGGCGATTGGGTTGGCCGGCCGGGAGCGGGCGCCCATGTCGGCCAGCAACTGGCCGAAATGCCGGTGGTGCCAGGGCGCGATGCAGAGGCCGCCATAGGTCGCGGCGACCGCCCGCTCCGAGCGGCGCCAGTGCAGGGACCGCTCGATCTCCGCCCGCATCGCCGCCGCCTCCGGCATCCGTGCGAGGAGCCCGTCCCAGTAGCGTGCGAGCCAGCGCGCCCCGAGATCGGCCGAGAGCGTCGTGGCGAAGGAGGAGTTGAAGCCGACGAAGCCGAGGCCCGGTGCATCGGGGTTGACCAGCATGCGGTAGAGCCGCCACTGGCCGTCCGGCTCGACGAGCCGGGCCCGCACGGCGGCATCGAGGAAGGGCAGCTCCTGGATCCAGCCGGTGGCGAGCACGACGCAATCGGCCGCGACGCGCGCGCCGCCCGTCGTCACCGCGGTGCCCGGCTCGTAGCGGTCGAGGGTGCCGCGGATGCAGCGGATGCGGCCGGCCTCGACCATCCGGTAGAAGCCGGGCGTCTCGATGCCGAGGGCGCAGTGGATGGTATCCTCGATGCGCCGGTCCGGCCGGAGCCCGATGCGGCGCAGGCCGAACTGGGCGGTCAGCAGCGCCTCGAGCGCCCGCCAGTTGGCCCAGACGAGCGGGGCGAAGGCGCGCTGCGCCAGGCGGCGGGCAGGGCCTGCGTCGAAAGGCAGGAACATCGCCTCGGCCAGGCGCGTGTAGAGGATCCGCTTGAAGTTCAGCGCGCCGCCGAAGAAGTAGGGCAGCTTCCAGGCGACGTCGCGGTGCACCAGGGTGACCGAGGCCGCGCCCGCCTCGGCCGCCTGGACGGCGATGTCCGTCGCCGATTTGGAGAAGCCGAGGATCACCAGATGGCGCCCGCGCGCCGCGTCCGGGTCGGTCTGCTCGGAGGAGTGGGCGATGCGGCCGCCACCCGCTTCGAAGGCCTCGGCCCCCGGATGCAGCGGCTTGTTCGGGCGGCTGAACTGGCCGGTACAGACCGCGACCCGGTCGTAACGGTCGGTGCGGGCCTGGCCGTCGGCGCCCCGGCTCTCCACGGCCCAGCCGCCCGGGCCCTCCGAGAGCGAGGTCACCGATTGGCCGAAGCGGATTTGCGGCAGCAGATCATGCGCCTCCGCATAGCGCCGCAGCCAGGCATGGACCTGCGCGCCGGTCGGCCATTCCGGGTAGTCCCGCGGCATGGGGAAGTCGGGGAAGGCATAGAGGTCACGCGGGGTCTGGGTCTGCACCACGGGATAGGAGCGTGCCGGGTCCCAGACGCCGCCCAGCTCCAGCGCCCGTTCCAGAACCGATACCTCATGCCCGTGGCTTCGGAATGCCTTGGCGGCGGCGAGGCCGCTGATGCCGGCGCCGATGACGCAAATCCGCTTCGCAGTCGCCATGTCCCATCTCCCGCCGGCGGCGTCCGGCAGCGCCGGTCGAGGAGCGTCGCAGTTGCGTGGCCGGGGCGTCTATCCGGCTCGCGCCGGGCCGATCCTTTCCGCGCAGGGCAGGCGGGGCGGAAGCCAGGGCATCGGATGGCGGCGGCCTTGTGCCGGCTCTCCCCGATCCGCGGGCGGTCCGGTCAGCGCCGCAGCCCGGCGACGAGGACGTCGACCATGCGGAGCACATTGGCCCGCCAGTCGGGCCCGTCCTGCGCGTAGCAGATGCCGACCAGGGCGCGCAGCAGCTCCTCCGCGCCGAGGTCGCCGCGCAACTCGCCGGCCGCGGCGCCGCGGCGCAGCAGGCTGCCGAGCGCCGTGCCGAGATGGCTGAGCGAATAGGCGATGAGCTCCGAGGAGTTGTGCGCGGCCATGGCGAGGGCAGCCGCCATGCCCTTCTTGGTGGCGATGAACTCGACATTGGCCGCCAGCCAGCGGCGCAGCGCTTCGGTGGGCGCCGCCTCCGTGCCGAGCCGGGCGGCGAGCTCCACCAGCTGTTCCACCTCGTGCCGGTAGACCGCCTCGTAGAGCGCCTCCCGCGTCGGGAAATGGCGGTAGAGTGTGCCGATGCCGACCCCGGCCTCGCGGGCGACGGCTTCCAGGCTGGCGGTCGGGCCGCCCTGGTTGAAGATGGAGCGGGCGGCGGCCAGCAGGCGGTCGCGGTTGCGGGTGGCGTCGGCGCGGGGCTTCCGCGCGGTCTGGATCTGGTCCCCGCTCATCCCAACCAATTCACATCCTGTCCCTTGTAAGCGGAGGCTACCTCCGCATATTGCGCTAGGTGACGCCGGGGCGGCTGCCCGCGGCCGGCACCAGGACCCGCCCGGCCGTGCTGGCGGGTGGCAACGCCATGGCTCTCTTGGGAGATCCGCATGAGCCTGTCCATCACCCTGACCGTCAATACGGTGCCGCGGACCATCGCACTGGATGATCCGCGGGTCACGCTGCTGGACCTGCTGCGCGAGCGGCTCGACCTCACGGGAACCAAGAAGGGCTGCGACCGCGGCCAGTGCGGCGCCTGCACCGTGCTGGTCGATGGGCGGCGGGTGAATTCCTGCCTGGCGCTGGCGGTGAGCCTCGACGGGGCGGAGGTGCTGACCATCGAGGGGCTGGCAGAGGGCGAGGTTCCTCATCCGGTGCAGGCGGCCTTCATCGCGCATGACGCCTTCCAGTGCGGCTTCTGCACGCCCGGCCAGATCATGAGCGCGGTCGGGCTGATCCGCGAGGCGCAGGCGGGCGACGACCCCGAGCGGGTGCGGGAGGCGATGAGCGGCAATCTCTGCCGCTGCGGCGCCTACAAGGGCATCACCGAAGCGGTGCTGGAGGCGCAGCGCCGCATGGGCGAGACCCTCCAGGAGACGGCGGCATGAACCGCTTCGACTATGTCCGTCCCACGACGGTGGCGGAGGCAGTGGCGGCGGCCGCGCAGCCGGGCAGCGCCTATCTTGCCGCCGGGACCAACCTGCTCGATTTGATGAAGGGCGGCGTGATGCGCCCGGCACGGCTGGTCGACCTGGCACGGGTGCCGGGGCTCGACGTGATCGAGGCGCTGCCGGATGGCGGCGTGCGGATCGGCGCGCGGGTGCGCAACTCAGACCTCGCCCATGACCCGGGCTTCGCCCGCCGCTTCCCGGCGGTGGCGGAGGCCTTGCTGTCGGGCGCCTCGGCCCAGCTCCGCAATGCGGCGACGGTCGGCGGCAACCTGCTGCAGCGCACGCGCTGCGCCTATTTCTACGACCCCGCCAGCGCCTGCAACAAGCGCGACCCCGGCGCCGGCTGCGACGCGCGCGAGGGCGAGAACCGGCTGCATGCGGTGCTCGGCTGGAGCGAGCAGTGCATCGCCACCCACCCCTCGGATTTCTGCGTTCCCCTCGTCGCGCTCGGCGCGGTGGTGGAGGTCGCGGGACAGGCGGGGCGGCGCGAGGTGCCGCTCGAGGAATTCCACTGCCTGCCCGGCACGACGCCGGAGCAGGAGAGCGTGCTGGCGCCGGGCGAGCTGATCGTGGCGGTCCGCCTGCCGGCCGAGGCCGCGGGCTTCGCCGGGCATGCCCGCTATGTGAAGCTGCGCGAGCGCACCTCCTATGCCTTCGCCGTGGTCTCCGCCGCGGCCGGGCTGCGCTTCGCGGATGGCGCCATCGCCGAGGCACGGCTGGCCCTCGGCGGCGTCGCCGCCAAGCCCTGGCGGGTGCCGGCGGCGGAGGCGATGCTGCGGGGCGCCCGGCCCGGGGCGGAGGCCTTCCGCCAGGCGGCGGAGGCGGCGCTGGCCGAGGCGCGGCCCTCCGGCGACAACGCGTTCAAGATCGAGCTGGCGCGGCGCATCCTGGTGCGCGCCCTGACGCTCGCCGCCGCCGGCACGCCGGAGCGGCTGCCGGCCCTGCCAGCCTCCCCCTTCGCATCCCATTCGGGAGTTTCCCTCCATGGTTGAGCTCGCAGGCTCCGCGACGCATCTCCGGCACGGTTCCAGCATCGGCCAGCCGCTCACCCGGCGCGACGGGCTGCTGAAGGTCACCGGCCAGGCACGCTATGCCGCCGACAACCATCCGCCCGGCATGCTGCATGCCGCGCTGGCGGTGAGCAGCATCGCGCGTGGCCGCGTCACCGGCCTCGATGTCGAGGCGGCGCGGGCGCATCCCGGCGTGGTCGCGGTGATGACGCCGGAGAACCGCCCGGCGCTCGCGCAAGACCCCGACGACAAGGCGGGACCCTTCGTCTTCCGCCTCGACCTGCTGCAGGATGACCGGGTGCGCTATGTCGGCCAGCCGGTCGCGGTGGTGATCGCCGAGACGCTGGAGGCGGCGACCGAGGGCGCCGCGCTGCTCGCCCCGCGCTATGCGGCGGAGCCGGCGCGCACCGGGCTCGACGATGGCGAGGTCTTCGTCCCGCCCGCGGTCGGCGTCGGGGCGCCGGCCGAGGTCCGGCATGGCAATGTGGAGGCCGGGCTCGCCGCGGCGGCGCGGCGGGTCGAGGCGGTGTACGAGACGCCGGCGCAATACCACAATGCGATGGAGCCGCATGCCGTCGTCGCCGCCTGGGAGGGCGACCGCCTCTCCGTCGATACGCCGAGCCAGGGCCTCGCCATGGCGCGGGACCGGGTCGCCGGACTGTTCGGCATTCCGCCGGAGAATATCGAGATCCGCAGTCCCTTCCTCGGCGGCGGCTTCGGCTCCAAGGGGTTGATCTCCGGGCCACAGGTGCTCGGCATCCTCGCAGCAAAGCTGGTCGGGCGACCGGTGAAGCTGGTGCTGCGGCGGGACCACATGTACGGGCCGGTCGGGCATCGTGCGCCGACGCGGCAGAGCTTCCGCCTCGGCGTGGATGGCGAGGGGGCGCTGACCGCGCTGCATCACCATGTGCGCACGGCGAGCAGCCGGTTCGACGATTTCTTCGAGCCCTCGGGCGGCGTCTCGCACACGCTCTATGCCAGCCCGGCCATCGCCACGACCAGCGATGCGGTGCGGCTCGACACCGGCACCCCGATGTTCATGCGGGCGCCGGGCGAGGCGAGCGGCAGCATCGCCCTCGAGGGGGCGATCGACGAGATGGCGGCCGCCTGCGGCATGGACCCGCTGGAATTCCGCCTCAGGAACTATGCCGAGGTGGAGCCGGCGAGCGGCAAGCCCTTCTCATCGAAGGCGCTGCGCGAATGCTATGCGCAGGGGGCAAAGCGCTTCGGCTGGAGCGGACGGCCGCTGGCGCCGCGGCAGATGCGGGATGCGGACGGGCTGCTGGTCGGCTGGGGCGTCGGCACCGCGACCTTCCCGGCGATGATGTTCCACGGCCAGGCACGGGCGGTGCTGCGGCGGGATGGCAGCGGCCTGGTCGAGCTCGGCGCGCATGACATGGGGCAGGGGGCTTGGACGGCCTTCGCCCAGATCGCCGCCGACAGCCTGGCGCTGTCCATCGACCAAGTGGAGCTCCGCGCCGGGCATTCGGGCCTGCCGGATGCGGGCATCGCCGGCGGGTCCGCCCACACCGCGACGGCGGGCATGGCGATCCACGGCGCGGGCGCCGATGCCATCGCGCGGCTGGCGGAGCTGGCGATGGCCGATCAGCGCTCGCCGCTCTTCGGCGCCGGCAATGCCGGCGTGGTGGCGCGCGACGGGCGGCTGGTGCGGCGTGACGACGAGAGCCGGGGCGAGACCTATGCCGAGATCCTCGCTCGCGCCGGCCTCGACGAGATCGAGGGGCAGGGCACCGGCACGATGGACCAGGCGGCGCAGGAGCACTATGCCATGCACGCGCATGGCGCCGTCTTCGCCGAGGTGAAGGTCGACCCGGAGCTTGGGCAGATCCGCGCGACGCGGCTGGTCGGCGCCTTCGCCGCCGGGCGGATCATCAACCCGCGCCTGGTGCGGAGCCAGTATTACGGCGGGATGATCTGGGGCGTCTCCTTCGCCCTGCACGAGGCGGCGGCGGTGGACCGGCGCACCGGGCGGGTGATGAACGCCAATCTCGGCGAGTATCATGTGCCAGTGAATGCCGACGTGCCCTCGCTCGAGGCCATCCTGGTCGATGAGGTGGACCCGCATGTGAATGCGCTCGGCATCAAGGGCGTCGGCGAGATCGGCGTCACCGGCTCGGCGGGGGCGGTGGCGAATGCCGTCTGGCATGCGACGGGGGTGCGGGTGCGGCGCTTCCCCATTGCCATCGAGCGGTTGCTTGGTCAGCCGTAGGCGCGGCGGAAGAAGATGGCGGTCGTCATCGTGCTGAAGGCGATGACGAAACCGCGCAGCCAGGGGCCGGGCAGGCGGCGGGCGAGGCTGGCGCCGAGATAGCCGCCGATGACGGCGGCGACCAGCATCACCCCGGTCTCCAGCCAGTGGACCGGGCCGGCGATGGCGAAGCAGAGCACGGCGACGGCATTGGCGGCGCTGACCAGGATGGTCCGCGCCGCGCTCATCGAGCGGATGTCGGCATCGCCGAGCAGGCTCCAGACCGCCATCATCATGATGCCGACGCCGCCGCCGAAATAGCCGGCATAGATGGCGAGCGGCACCTGTGCGCCGGTCACCGCGCCCGGGCCGATCCGCATCCGCCGGCGCAGTGCGGCGCCGAGCGGGCGGCCGAAGGCAAAGGCGATGGTGCCGACCAGCAGCAGCCAGGGCAGCAGCAGGTCGAAGGCATGCTGCGAGGTCACCAGCAGCAACACCGCGCCGACCAGGCCGCCGGCGAGGCTGATGAGGATCATGGTGCGCAGCGGGATGCCCTCGAAGGGGCGGAAGTCGCGCCGCCAGGCCCAGGCGCTGGCGAGCGTCCCCGGCAGCAGGGCGACGGTGCTCGAGGCATTGGCGGCCACCGAGGGCAGGCCGACGAAGACCATCGCCGGGATGCTGACAAAGGAGCCGCCGCCGGCCGCGGCATTCATGGCGCCGGCGAGGAGGCCGGCGCCGAACAGGATGAGAAGGGACTCCATCGGCGGAGAGTGCTCCGCCGGGACGATCAGCGCCAGCCGTAGGTCCGGGGCTGGTGGTGAGGAGGCCGGTGCCAGCCGTAATGCCGGGGCGGCGGGGCGGGGCGGTGCCAGTGATGGTGCCGCGGCGGCGGCGCGTAGTGCCGCCAATGCGGGCCATGCGCCAGGGTGACCACTGGTCCCTCAGGCCGAAAGGGCGCCGCGCCGGCATCAGTCAGCGTGGCACCGGCGGAGAGCAGCCCGAGCCCGAGAGCGGCTGCGACGAGAACGCGACGCATCAGTACCTCCTGTGGATGGGTCCACGGGGGCATGGTGGGGCACGGGCCAAGGCAGGATCGGGGCCGGATTGGCGCCATGCCGGGGCAGCGTGTAACGGCCTGTGGCAGAGGTCAGATCCCGTAGTACTCCCGGAACCAGGCGACGAAGGCAGCGACGCCGGTGGCGACGTCGGTGGTCGGGCGGTAGCCGGTCAGCGCCTGGAGCAGGCTGGAGTCGGCCCAGGTCTTCAGCACCTCGCCGGGCTGCATGTCCATCATGTGGCGCTCGGCGCTGCGGCCGGTCGCCTGCTCGATGGCGGCGATGAAGTCCAGCAGCCGCACCGGGCTGGCATTGCCGATATTGACCAGGCGATAGGGGGCGACGGGGCTCAGCGAGTCGCCGGGGGCCACCGGCTGGCCGATCTCCGGCCGGCAGGGGATGAGGCGGGTGACGGCTTCGACCAGGTCGTCGACATAGGTGAAGTCCCGCTCCATCAGGCCGTGGTTGTAGACGTCGATTGGGCGGCCGCGGAGGATGGCGTCGGTGAATTTGAACAGCGCCATGTCCGGGCGGCCCCAGGGGCCGTAGACGGTGAAGAAGCGGAAGGCGGTCGTCGGCTGCTTCCACAAATGGGCGTAGCTGTGGGCGATGTTCTCGGTGGCCAGCTTGGTCGCGGCGTAGATGTTGAGCGGCGTCGCCACCGCATCCGTCTCGCGGAACGGCATCGAAGTGTTGGCGCCATAGGCGGAGCTGGTCGAGGCGACCAGCAGGTGCTGCACCGGGTGGTGGCGGCAGGCCTCGGCCAGGGCGTAGGAGGCGACGACGTTGTTGTGGATGTAGCTTTCGGGGTGCTCCATCGCGTAACGCACGCCGGCCTGGGCGGCGAGGTGGATGACCACCTCGGGTGCCGCCTCCCGCATCACCGCGCCGAAGCGGGCGGCGTCGGCCAGGTCCATGATAATGGGCCTGAAGGCGGAAGACCGGGCGAGCTGGGCGTGGCGGGCCTCCTTCAGGCGGAGATCATAGTAGGGCACCATGGCGTCGATGCCGGTGACGGCATGACCCTCGGCCAGCAGGCGACGGGCGAGATGGAAGCCGATGAAGCCGGCGCTGCCGGTGACCAGGATGTTCATGGCTTTGTGGTGCTCCGCGCCGTCCGATGAAGTTGGTGCTAAAATGCAGCGACCGCCACACAGGGTGAACCGATGGCGGCCTGCGGTCAGGGTGACAGCAATACAGTAGGATGGATGCGCTCTACCTCACGGGCGCCCGATGCCGGCGTAGTCGAGGCCGGCCTCGCGCATGGCGACCGGGTCCCAGGCATTGCGCAGGTCGAGCACGACCCGGCCCCGCATCGCATCGCGCAGCCGCTCGGGCGCCATGGAGCGGTACTCGTTCCACTCCGTCAGCAGCGCCACCGCATCCGCCCCCGTCACCGCCTCCATCGGCGTCGCCGCGAAGGTCACCGCGCCCGGCAGCGACTGCCGCGCCTGGTGCGGCTGCGGGTCGTGCACCGTGACGCGGGCGCCGGCCGCCACCAGCTTCGGCAGGATGACGAGGCTCGGCGCGTCGCGCATGTCGTCCGTCTCGGGCTTGAAGGTCACGCCGAGGATGCCGATCGCCTTGCCCGCCACATCGCCACCGAGGGCCGCGATGATCCGGT
>JAESFQ010000124.1_pt1 | contig 27184 bp, 23 predicted proteins | sample 9269431 | NCBI WGS metagenome assembly JAESFQ01 (sample SAMN14502588, study PRJNA617103) | algae metagenome | isolation source: Plectolyngbya sp. WJT66-NPBG17 and co-occurring heterotrophs from well... | place: USA: Mojave Desert, Joshua Tree National Park, California | collected 2006-08-06 | reverse complement strand
CGAGCTATGAGCTTACATTTTGGCTTTCGATTAGAAGACCTTGTTATGCGTCATGAAGTAAGCATATGTGTTGTTCATTAAGGAGAAGTTTGTATGTTGTAATGAAGCGACGACGGTTTTGGCGGAAGATAAGCGATAAGATAAATTTTGACTAAAGCTGCGATCGCTTCTCCAAACTTTCATGAAGAGCTACCAAAAGCTTGTTGTTCTACGCTGTTCATCTAAAGAAATTAGTTTACCAGCAATGAGGAACAGGGATACGGATATTCCTGTGGCACATCTCTCACTTCCGATACCTCAAACGTGTTTAAACACGATCGTTGTCTCCCTCCGTTCTAGTGTATATATCACTCACCTGTGCTAAGTGCGCGGCGCGAGCACTTCTAATATCATCACTTACAGCTTCATGCAAAACACGTCTAACCCTTCCGGCGCTTCTGCTCGCAGCATAAACTCAATACGTAGGATGTACCATCTCTTATCTCCTTGAAGCTCGATTGATGCTGTGGTCGAACAGGCCCCTTGATGTTGGACGCGCAGTCCCTACCACTGGGTTCGACTTCAACTACAAGAGCGTCTGCTTCCGCACTCTAACAACGATACTAAAATTAGCATACACATGCCTGCTATGGCGGTCAGGTGCAGTCTTAACGCATGCGCGAGCCAAGCACTACATATCTCTGGTGAAGACCGATTCATGACGAATGTTGGGTACCATACTGGATTCACTTCTAGTTTCTGACCTTCCTGCTTTAAGCGACCCATCATTTGGCTAATGACCATGGGAGAAAATGCTTCGCTAAGCTTCTCAAAAGTGCGATCTAGTTGGCTACGGCTCTCCGAGATGAGCACACTTGGGCAGGTTGTTACCTCTTGCACCATGTGAGGAAGTCCGGATCTATCAATGGAACGAATCATCTTTTCCCTTCCAACTTGTTTGCGCTCGAATTCATCTAGCTTCTGTAAACACTGCAGTATTGTCATACTTTCTGTCGGACAGATGACGAGAGCCTTATCCGGCTTCCCGACGTCTCAGCAACAGTGGGCGGCATATCAAGACGATACAATCGCGAGACATCATGCGGCACTGCACAAGAAAGCAAACTCTGGGCTTGCTTGATGCTCCCCAAAATACGTCAGATATATGCAACTCTAGAGAATTCTCGCGGCTACAGTCTGTCTCTTGATAGGTATACCTCTAACGCAGGCTAACAGTTTTAGAGCAACACAAAGTCCACTGTAGTCTGAATGATGCTCTGCTGAGGAGAATTGAAAGGTTTCAAGAATTTCACGTCACTGGTATACTGTCAAGCCATACACAGCAAGAACTGCCCGCCCTCAGAGGCTTTGATGCAGCGTACTAGGGTTTGCTGAGAACATTTGGGGAGTCTTGCGCATGATCTCATTCAATCATGGACCCGACTAGTCTTGATGCGATGCGCTAAGGCAGTGGGGCTGGAGATGGCTCACAGCCAATAAAGAGTGCTTAGGTAACCGATTTTACTCAAGCGCACGTCACACTCACCCGGGCCGAAATACCCCTTTGCTAGCCGCCCGCATACGCAGGTTCTGTCTCTTACCACAGTACATTCTTATGATGGGGGCTGCGCCTTCCTGATCGGCCCTTGATCTCCTCGACAGGCGGCGGGCCAGCATCTGGGGCTCGGACTAATTTCATCTGTATCCACGCCAAGCTCTTGGAACAACATACACTAGGCTCAAGTCGGCTACGGTGACGGTGCCTCGCCACGAACGACCAACTCTTGTCCACGGTTTGGACGATGACAGACGAAATCCAGATGTATTTGCGGCTCGTTAGCATGGATCAGTGTTCGAAACGACGAAGATAAGCTTTGACATAAGGCCATATGGTCCTCTTATTGCACCGGATCTCCGCCGAATATAAGACATGCGCGTTCCCGTCACTGTTGCTTGGATCACGATGTGTAACTAATACCTTCATCTAACCATGCCCAAGGGTTTCGTGTTATTGATAGGACTGCGCAAACAACATGTGCGTATACAAGGAGCACAGAGAGCCACGTCGGCGTAGACTCGCGGCTCACCCACGCTCAATCGCCACAGTAAACAACCCATCGTTGGGCACGAATCAGCTCTTTCCAAACCAGCCCCCAGATTAGCAAGGTATGCAGGGTACTTCCTCTACTATCCTTGATTTTCTACCCTTGCATGTGGCTATGGCGCTCGCACACGCCCGTCCCCTATCCCAGCACCGGTCTCGTTGACCGATCAAAAGGTGGAGTGGAAGCACCAAGAGCGATGGATGCTGTTGAAGATAGCCGTTGCCCCGGCTGTGCCGATCATGCGTCTAGCAGAACACTATAGCCTAGATGGTCAATGCTTCGTCTTTCGTCTACCACTCGTCATCTGCATCGATTTCTCCAAATCCGCTTCATACGCAAAGGTCCGGCATGTCTCCGCCTTGGCCCCAGCTATCACGGCACCACTCTAGTCTGTGCTTCACGTTGGGATGCGGGTTCTTTCGTTCCGGTGCCACCGTTAATGCGAGCGCAGCCAGTCAATCAGCAAGGGATTTCCTCAGTTGTTCGGGCGCTTCCAAAACCTGTTTGAAAACAAGCCCAGGTGAGATGGTCACGGACGATTTCCCGCTAAATGGCGGGCGGGGAAAGCTTTAAGATCCTAGCAGCCTTATGCTTGTAGCGCCGCTGTCATTCGCACGGTCTGTGAAGCTTCATGCACCTACGAGTTTGTGGAGGTTGCACAAAGAGCGTGCACAACTCGCCAAAGCTAGGGCTGTTACCTTTACCTAGTTGAGCTAGCAGTATCGCTCAATACAGGTGGTGTAGGCGTCCTAGCAGTCTCGTCGTTCCGCATGGAAAGAAACGCGACGAACCATTGCACGTTCGCAGTGTCTTACGTCTATTCTACTTTAAAACTGTGCAGCTGCTATTCTGATTGTCATCACGTCTTTTGCGCCTCCCTTCTCTTCAACATTTTATGTGTCCCGTCTGGTGCCGCACAGGCATGCGCGGCACGCGTCTCCTTCCAATACTACCTAAATACAAGATACGCTGGAGTTAGGTTGACATCACACGAGTTGGTTCAGAGAGAGAGAGTGTGTGTGTGTGTGTGTGGCCTGAGATAACTATAGGTCTTACTTACAACAGCAGGTGTAAATTGAGCTTACAGTCCCATCGATAGCTGCCGCGCAAATTTGCCGATTACAACTACCGCAATCCCTTACCAATCGCGTCCACCCACGGGTCGATAATCCCACGAATCACTACGTTTAGATCCCCTGGAAAGATCCATACTGCTGGCTTGAAGGAATTGGCTTGCGGGCGCTTCCGTAGTGTTGGCAACGTTTATTTTGACGACCCGGTTACCCACAGCGCAGACGCTCGGCGACACGCGGTGGTTTCATATATGAGATAGGTCTTTGGGTACAACAGTGTCTGCAACTGTGCTACCTATTTGAGTCTGCCGGGAAGCGGGGCTAGACGAAGGCATACAGTAGCTGGAGGGAAGTACATGCACACTCGTCTTGCGAAAGAGACCAATGGGGCTTCTATTAGCAACTAGCGGAACAAAACAGCGAGAGCAACGGTTGTACGCACGATACGACCTTCTTGTATTGGTAGACATGTTCAACTGGTAGAGAACTCACTGTCCAGTCGTCTCCAACCCAAACGCTGTTGAAGGTCTGGCAGAAACTCTGGTGTATTAGGTTCTATGGAAAAAAGATCGAAATATGCAATGAAGGTCGGTGTCAAATGTGTTCGCGCGTGAGAGATGCTGAATGAGCTTCATTGTCGTGCGATGCAGCTCGTTCCAAACATGCCTTCCTTGTATCGCTCCCAAACATTCTCCTGGTGTGATCAACGAGAGGTGTTTGAACCTGGTTTGTAGTAGGTCGCAGACGGTCGAAACTGTGTTGATGAAGGCGTGTGCAACAGCAGTGGTGACTCGAAAGCAGCGTGCGACTGGGCCTTGGACTAGAGATGCCAATGAGTCTCTGAAAGAGGGATGATTTATAGAGGGTCGTGGCATACCGGGTGTTGGCTCGTAGACGAGTCGGTTGTTGAAGGGTTTACAGGTTTGTTCTCCTCTCCACTAGAGTCAATCCATCCTACCGGGGCTGCGGAAGTGTCAATGGGTAACAGTTTATAGAGAGAACGCGAACTTACGAAGGGGTGCCGGTGGAAGGATTGGGACTTGTGATTTAACCATGGCTTTGAGTCTGGGGCGTTACGAGTATTCGCTGTAGTCTGAGACTCTCGGCTTTTTCGAACAGTGAGTGAAGTAGTAGGTGAGTGGAAGGTTGGAATTCAAATTTAAGCAAACTTCAGGGGCTGACCTAAGTTTGAAATGCCTCCTTGCTAGCTGTCACATCTTCGTTGACTGCCTTGAGTGAACAGCACCGACTTGGCAAGCGGCTCTAATCTTGCAAAGGGCATGTCTGGGGAGCCGCGAAGACGTCCCACCGAAGTTCCGATCAATGAAAACATAAAACCAGCCACTTTTACATACTACTTCATTATAATTGTGCACCATGGAGACTTCTAATACCTGTACCATGTCCCTATGAAATAAAGTTTGAGGATATATCTAACCAGATTCTATTTTAACGGCGCCGCGGAAGGACGCTTGGCTGACCTTTCTCGGGTACCCTGTCGATGTCCGCCATGACTAAAGAGATCATGCAATACATCTGCAAGTCGACCATAGTAAAAACCTTACCAGACCACTTAAAAAGTGACTAGTCCACAGCAGATCCAACTACTCAAGGGCTCTTTGTGTGCTTGTCTTGTAACTACGACAGATATATATTAGTGCGCGAGTTCGACGTTTTATGTCATCGCGGCCGGTAGGCGGCAGCAGGGTCGAGACTCACTACACGACTCGTGCCATGCATTATCACACGCATTGGTGGCTGGGGAAATAAATGATATGCAGAGTATGTATCCTTACGGCGGAGGCGCGCGCACGGTGAGGCGAATATTGCTGGGGATGTTGATAATTTAAGAATCAAGAACTAAACAAAACCGTACAGTCTCTGATGCTACATTCTAGATAGGGGCAGATAAGAGTGAATACCAAACCTGACACGTCGTGCATCTATTGAATGCTCGACCGAAAAGGAGCCGTATCTTTGTTGAAACAGGGTAAAGCGTGGTGTTCAAAGGGAAGAAAGGCGTGGTGCTGCCTAAAGCTAATCAAGTACGCACGAGCCCTGACGACGTCACCACTGCCACCTGCACATCCTCGACACTAATATCGTGGCTCCCATATCATTATTGGTTGATACTCCTTGTCCCTATAAATATCCCGCCTACCGCAAACAGAGCCCCCGTGATTGCGAACATATCACCCCTCTTGATCGTCGGGACACATAAGTTCAGCAAGGTAGTAAACAACAAGCCAAACGCACCGAGCACGACTATGCGCCACTTCTCAGATTCGATACAGCTGAGAACTCCGAGGCATACCGCATAAATCACCGGGACGCAAATCCCCGTGAGCACATTAGCGATTAGAACAATCCTCTCTAGCCCGATGAAACGTTCTTGTTCGACTTCATCTTTATGAGACCCGAGCCATGGAACGTAAGCGACCCATTTGTTGAGACCGAGGTAGATCGATTTGAGATGAAGGATCACAAATTTCGTCAAAAGATCTTGCTGATCTACTTCGCTGGCTCTGAGAGAGCAAGTATCTGCGTGCGAGGGGATTTTGCTGTATACCTCATGATCCTCCTTCGTTGGCCCAAACCGACCGTCATGAAACAATTCTGGACTTTCAGAGAAGTCTTTTGCCCATACTTCGGATTGATCGGGCAAGTTGGCGACGCCATGGGCGAGGAGAAGATCTTTCCCTGTGTCGCTGCTTATCAGTATGTCGCCCAAAAACGGTGAGTACAACGTGACCCACCATATCGCCTCATTAATGCTTGCAGGTCCTCGATTTTCCCCTTCAGTACGGGGTCCTGCTCCAACACATATGCTTTATGGTAGTCCGTTATCGTGAAGACGCTGCGATCCGGGGGTATATTTGCAGCGCTTGCAATGATCCTGTTGCATTCTTGGATCTTCTGTTCGATCTCCCAGGTCTCGTTATACAACATCCATGACCATAAATCCAGATATCGCCGAAATTTGGTACGCTCTGGGGCCTTTGCAAAGCTTTTGTAGAGTGCAGAGTAACGATACCGAATTCCCTGCATCATAGTCAAGGTTCGGATGCCTTATTTCCGGGTTAAACGAATCAAAAAATCGCTAAGCTTAGCTTAAACTAGACGGATCGCGGATAAACGAAAAAGAGCGGGAAAGAAGTCGCAAGACCTTGCAGTCAATCGTTGTGATATTGCAAGCTTGCGAGTCATGGGCATAACTGTATATATACCCTCGACGACACCCCGTCTCGCGTCAACGTCAGATGGAGTTTTGCAGTCGCGTTACCGCCTGATCTCCCACATTCTGCACAATGACAACAGCTTCACGAAGTCGTGAGAAGGTGAAGGATCTTTCGCCACAATGGGCGTATGCAATGGTCGTGGTTTTCTCCGGGCTGACGTTCCTGCGGGAAGAGGGTGTACCGGGAACAAATCATATAGGAACACAACAATCCAGTATTTTCACCGGTTGTTACACAAGCTGCTCGCAATATCCAAGAAGGTTGGCCTCGTCACCCTCAGCCTTTCAAACTAGCGGTGAGGTCGTCAACTACAACTTTTCGAAGCCTTGCGCGTGGCAAGTTGGGGCTGCTAAGGACTCCTCCCAACGTCAGATTGCATCTATTCTCCCTTCCGCAAGAAAAGCAGAATGCTCGGATTCCAAGTTAACGAGTCCTATAGCGTCTAAAATTGCGCGGTAGCTTTGAAGTCGTCCGGGCTATCCTTGAAAGGTGGGTAGACTTCTCGATGTTGCCGCGGTCTTGCGGTACGTACTCCGCCCCCACGAACGGCCTTGCTAGTGCAATGGCTGCGGCCGGAAAGGAGCAACCAGCTCGAGCCAAGCGATGCAGTTGTGCAGCAAACATACGCCTCGTAACCGATAGCGCGCCCATGCCGTGGTCGCCCGGGCTTGGAAAATCCAGACTTTGCTTTCTTCAGCACTGAAGACCCGGAGTTGCCGATAAGAACAAGCATTTTGCTGGAGTTCAGTGTACATGTTGCAGCTGAGACGCATGGTTATGGCGAGGTCAACTAATCATGCAGCTATTCAGTAGAGGCTCAGCCTCCCAGCGGTGAAAACGGACAGCGCAGCGCATGTGTCAAGACGATGCTCAGATAATGCGTTGGCCCACAGGTGTTGGCGCGCCTGATTGGACTCACAAACATATCTGACCCTCGCTCGAGGTGAGCAACGAAAGTTCACTGCAGGGAGCTGGTGCACTGTGAACTCCAGACTCGATAACTTGAAGAAAGAACTCTTAATACTACGTATATCCACAACCTTTACCGATTCATGAAACAAAAGAATATGTATAACTGATCTACACAAGAATCTGATTCACGAAGAACTGTAGCGACTTTACATCGTACATCAAGATACTAGTAGAGACATTGTAGCTGTCTTCTACTCTCCAGTTCGTCGTCTCGACTTCATGTCTAGCAAAAACTACCCTCCCTATGCACTTAACTGACCTTTGAAGATTATTGTTAAGTTTAGTGATGTTGAGGAGATAAACAGTGGCAGTGATATGGTACTGTTAGATATCGAAGCTGCGGTGATCATGAAGCCTTCGTCCAAATGGTTGTATGAATTGTGGCTACATAACGGATTATTGCAGACTCGCCTATTGTTCTAAAAATCTCAATAATACGTTAACATGAGCCGCTCAATGCTTAAGCGCCAATCCGTCGTTGAAGACCCGGCGATACCTTCACCCGATCCGGATGAGGCTCAAATGTGATAGCAATGGCAAAGCTGCATTAGCAAGCTGTCACAACGGCACAAGACAGCAGCGGGCCAAGAAATATGCAGCCCCACTACTCGATCGCAAGCGGTGCTAGGCTAACCGTACGGCTGTGTGGCTTGAAACCGGTGAGCGTGCGATCGACATTTCGCTTATCGCTCCATTCCAGGTTGGGAACGACAGACGTTATTTTCTCTTCCGAGTTTCTCTTCTCCAGTGAAACAATGGCTGCGAGTTTAAAGACTGTGCATTACCGTCCCCATGTCTGTGGAGCTATCGTCCCCTTCACGACTGTCCGGTCATCTAGACGAGATTCGAGGGTATCACGTCAGCAGCCTGAACCCAGAGGAATGGTTTGTCACATTCTAACACGAAGTGACAAGCGTGTCATGCAGGTAATCGGTGAAGGCAACGCATGCTTCCACAACCTCTAGCTGCCGAACGTACCCCAGTCTAAGGAGAATTTATGCAATGCACTTATGCATACTCCTGCAACATATCGGATACTAGCAGGCGGCGCAGTTCAAGGAGGCTAGCCAAAAAGAAGTGCTGTGTTGTTCAGCCAAGGGCACAACCATGCCCTTTCCGCTTCTCGAGCCTGCTTCGTCTGATGGAAGCATGGAGCATGCGGCCAGCCTTGCCGTCCCAATAAAACGTTTTCGATGCTGAACATCCAAGCGCCAAGGGTGAACGTCCCTTGTTAAAATGAGATCACGCTTCTTGTTGCCTAGGACCAATGTGTGATAGGGCGTGTTGTACGGTTACTGAGCCCGCTTACCGAGATGAAAAAGACGCCATCTTATTCTACGCATGCTTGAAGCTCGCCTCATGCTGTCAGACGCAAGATGCAGATCGAAATATAGTCCGTGAATAAGGCGTTCTCCCCTTGGAACTGGGGTCAAGTTTCCTGGGCATAATCCTTGGAAAAGAAAACGCGAGCACCGAATTGGATGTAGAATCGAACAATCGATGATGCGGTGCAGGCTCGAATGGTAAAGATCAGCGCGGTCCATGCGTTAGCAAGACCAGGGCCTCGAGGCGGAGTCATATCCATGTATCTGCCCTTAGCATCTCGCGACGAGCGCTAACGGCTGCAGCGCAAGTGTTCTAGGACTGTTTGAATTTGCGAAAAAGAATACGGCGAATGCCATCGGGCTGCCTGGCAGGAGCGAAATGTAGCGCATCTAGACGACGTAAGGATATAGCCACCTCTTGGTAGAAAAGCTTAGGCACACAGCCTTGGGGTGTATCTCCCCATTACACAACACGTCTACTAGTGTTTTTAACTATTGAGCATTTGTATTCTGAAACCTCGCCCTGTACGGTTGGTCTGACACTGCAATTGTCTCATTCAAGCCATCTGCGGCTCGTGGGTGATGATGAACGGGTGTCTGCGAAAACACCGGCTACCCGTGAGATTTCTCCACGATTTGTATACCCAGGTAGGTAGCAATCTGAGCTATCAGCGCTAGTACTTCTTTGCTTGGTGTGAAAAGACTTGGCGAACAGAAACAGCACCGAGCTATGTATCTAGATATCGAGAGGCGGACTCGCTTCATGCTTGAGAGTTCATGGTTGTCTTATCTATTTAATTGATAGTGGTCTGACGCCCTATCTAGAGCCTTCCAGGGGAGCATTCGGGCGGGTATTGCGATGGGCTTGCAGTGGTGACGTACTGCTGCATGGTACCTATTCTGAGTATACCCCGATGAGCATCTGAAATGCCGCCAAAGGCTCATTTAAGCATTCTGCGAAACCACACGCTATGCCCTTTACAAATAAGACCCGAGGAGAGAAAATAGTAAAGATCAGCAAGCACTTAATTCGCTTTCTGATGTGCTTGATGCAATATCATCAATCACAGTCCAAGTACTCCATAACTCACACACAACATCCCTCATGGAAAGAGAAAGCACGATTCGGCCATGATAACTATCTCTATGATTGATGGATCGACTAAAGCCTGCTCAAAAACATGTATGCTCAAACGCTTTACATCCTTCTGTGGTGTCGCTCTAAGCAATCCAGTACCAGATCTTTTGCATGAAATTCTTCGGTACAGGCGCACCAGAGATGTCGTCCTTGCACAACTCGTTCATTTCTCGCACGCCCGTCGTAACATCAATGTTTTCGATCTTGATCGCAAACGCCGTCCTGAAGTAGATCTTGTGGCCAGCGTAAAGCACAATGAATATAGGGATGGTGATGTAAGCGGCAAGGAAGTCCGAAACGGACCAATTGGCTGGCACGAAGACTTGGAAACCGTTGGTGAGGGTCAGGAGCGACACTACGCCGAGGATGAAGTATGTAAGGTATGGCTGGAACGGTGTGCGGTAGGGAAGGGAGTCGAGCAAGTTATTGAAGATCATGGCCTTGCGGAAGCGGAGATAGGTGATCATAACGACAATCCAGGCGATGAATCCGGAGATGGTTGAGATATTGGAGAACCACAGGAAGACCTGGGCGCCAGTGTTTGAGACATTGAGGTAAGCGAGAAGACCGATGGCCCAGGTCGCGAGGACAGCCACGTATGGTACACCCTTCTTGCTGGTCTTGCCGAAAACCTTGGGGGCTTCACCGTTGAGAGCCATGCCGTACAAGACACGAGATCCAGAGAACAAGAAAGCGTTTCCGGCAGACCAGGCTGATGTCAAGACGGCGGCGTTAACGACGTGGTTTAAGCCCTGGATACCTGCACGCTGGATACCAATGACGAAGGGAGAGGCGGAAGCGTTGGAGCTACCGCTAAGGAGCCGTGGATCATCTGACGGGACGATGACTCCGATGATGAAGCTTCCCAACCCGTAGAAGATAGCCAGACGGTAAATGAAGCGACCTGCAGCCTTGGGAATGTTACGGCGGGGGGCAATAGTCTCTCCTGCGGCAAGCGCAATCAGTTCAGGCGAAGTGATAAAGGCAAAACCAGCGCGAACGAAAGCAGTCCAGTAAGCCAAGAAACGCCCGGAGTTCCCTTCTACAATGTACGGTTTGAAAGCGCCTGGATTGTTCCAGTATCTGAATCCCAGCCGGCCCTGGTCGTTAGGACTGCCACCAAGCATGATAACGAACCCGAGAATAACGAGACCAATAATGGTGATAAACTTGATCGAGGCAAACCAAAACTCGGCCTCACCGAACACCTCGACTGCGACGATGTTAAGGAACAGAACGACAACGAGGAAGATGGTAATCCAGACAGCATTGTGAACAGGCGTCTCCCAGTAGTCTAGAAGAATAGCTCCAGCTGTAGCCTCGGCAGCGACGAGTATGGCATAGGCGTACCAATAATTCCATCCGGCCGCGAATGCCAAGCTGGGGTCTACAAATCGCTTGATGAAGTAAGGGATGGTGATGCCGCGCATGGGAAGGTAAGTAACGATTTCGGCCAGGTTGTTCATGACATTGTAGACGACAAGCATCATACTAAGATAGGCCATGAACAACGGAGCAGGGCCGACCAGGGCGAGGATAGATCCAGATCCGATGAAGAGACCAGTTCCGATAGCACCACCAAGTGCTCTGGTGGAGCGTTAGCAGCTAGTCAAGCGACACCAGAGAAGGCAAACTTACAGAAACTGGATGTGTCGACTCTTCAATCCACGATGTGTATCTCCTCCTCGCCCCGTCTCGCCGCCAACAGTAGCAGCGCCGTGAACAAATGGCTCCTCGAAGCCAACTTGGCTCTCGTCGTAGCCATACGGCACAGCCTCAGGCTTCTCGTCTGCCATGTGGTGGTTGGGCATGATTAAAGCTCGATGAAGGAAGGCTTGATTTGTCGTACCAATCTTGCTTCTGCCAACGAGGGGATGCCGGGCGGCTATATAGAAAGCAATGCCAAAAATGGGTGAAGTATGCGGCTGCCGTGATAGCAGATTTTTCAAACGTGGTGTATGGCCCGGCGCGAAACGAGGATTACTCTACGCTCGGAGCCATGCAAACATGGTACCGCTCGGTGGCCAAAAGCTATGGGACGATCACAGCCCAGACCCTTGTCAGAACCATGCGGAGGGGAGTCTGGGGAACCAATGATGTTAGGTAATGGCAAACTACCGGTAGAAAAGGCGGGGGAAATCGCCTCTTGCGCTGTGATGGTTGCAGCCCATTGCTTGACTCGTCTGATGACGTTCCGTCTGCGCGTTGCGCATTCCTTCGGTTTTACCGTCTTGCTCCATGGGCACTGTTCATCTGCTGGTGTTTGAGGAAAGGAATAAGGGCGGCCCAATGTGCGGAGTGAGGGTTATTTTCACTGAGCCGCGAAAAGCCGCGCATTGTGGGGATTGAGCCTCACACGCATGCCTAGAGCTCCGACAAGCTTCTAGAAACACGCCTAGAAGTCCTAGCGCTCGAGGCACCCGCCGGTAGTTTGCGAGATGGGTCTGGGTAGACATGGAGTGAATCACGGAGTGGATGGAGGCTGTCAGTTCACTACAGAACCTGGGGATCGCGGGGATCGCCATTCGTACTTCATTGGGCGGCGCAACTAGGTGCATGCACCGGACAAGTCGCCGACGACACAACACCACATTCGCCATGTAAGACAGATGCAGTAGCACGAAATGTTGGAGAGAAAATTTTCACGTTGGACCTGCAACACTATTAGGCGTACTTTGCTATCACACATGTCCCACACTGCATTGGTACTCTTATCTCCAGCTTCCGTACTGCAGAGATTTGAAAACGTAACACTTTCATCCAGAAAGGATTCTACAAGCTTGGACGTCGCTTGGAGGATATTCGTTGCGGGTCTCTTGGTGGGTACATCAATCTTAGGGTCATGCAACCATGGCGCGACCCACTGGCATACTACCTAGGTAGACACCGATCTAGCAGCTTTAGCTATGTATCCAGAGTCCGGAGTAGAGGAACGCTCCTTCGCGTTACATTTCCAACCCCAGGTGAATCTTCTACTACCTTTTGACATTATATTGTCGCAACCGCGGTCAGCGTGTTCACCCTGCTGAAGTGCTCCTCATGCATACCATAATGTCGCAATTGGCAAGCTTCAATGTGAAACACACAGAGTGCGCTGCCTATGGCGTACGAGCATTCGGTCCTGAATATCGTTGGTTACCCTACCAACATCCAAGGAAAACCCGGTTGTCGGCTTTAGAGAATGTCAGTCTGAAAGCACTGCATGGCTGTATACCCACAGTCAAGACCGTTGGCCCTGCAGTCCTACACATGCCATTAGATGGGCTTCCCGAAATCAACCCTCTACCTAATCTCTCATCTCTTAGCCCTTGAGTACAGCAAACCTGGGGAATCGCGCCAATACGAGCGCCACATTTGCGCATGTGCGCTTGCAACAGCTGCCCGATCTCCTTTCCTCTCAACCCCATTTCGAAATGCAAGCTGAGCCATCTCATGGTCACGACAAGCTGGTTGGATTAAGGTTCAGCCAAAGACCTTGGACGAAAAAACAAACCCTCACCAAGCTTTTTGCACCTGTCGGACGGGTGATGTCAGGCGCGGCAGGAAGCGAAGGCGCCCAGCATGACACCAGATGCAGGCGTCGCGAACGTCACGTCATGCCGCCGACATGTCTGCACACGCTGCCAAGCTCTATGCCCCCATTGACTCTGGCATCGACATGGAAGTGCTGATCGACAAGTCCACGACATGATTCCACCGGTTTTAATCGACAAAGTGCTCGTTCAAGCACGACAAAATGCATCGCATAGCTGGGAGTACGGCACCGTGTTTGAAACGCTACTCGAGTACCGAGATTCTCAAGTCAGCGTCTTCCATTGCCCGTTCCCAGGAGGCGAGATACCACAGCTGAAGATTGAAGACGTAGAAGCCCTGCGATATGTGATGCCATTTATACAAACAGATAGCACGAGATTGTGTGAAGGCAACGGTAAGTCCTCTAGTCCCAGACATCACCAACGCACTATGAGAGAGGACGACAGGCTAACAGCATTTGACCAGGTTCATCTTCCGATCCAACATCCCTTTGCATTCCCGCCTTGTTGCTGTACAAATCGATAGACCTCCCAACGCCAGACAACCCTTACCTCGCCGCCGTGGAGCGCCAACTACATGATCTGCTTTCCACCACGCCCAGATACACCAATGGCGCGATATCGCATCGCGACGCGTATCCTTCTTTGTGGGCAGACTTTGTTTACATGGTGCCACCTGCCCTCGCCTACTACGGTATCTTCAGCGCAGATATAGACGTGGTGAAAGAGAGTATGCGGCAATGCGAGCTATACTGTGAAGTGTTGGGTACGCAGAAAGGGTACTGGAAGCACATAGCCAACGCTGAGGGCACAGGCAGCGTTAAGAGTGATGATGGGGCGTGGTGTACAAGCAATGCCTGGGCTGCAGCTGGGATGGCGAGACTCTGCGCTACCTTGCGGAAGTCTCACTATGCGTCGGAAACCGAGAGGGAGCAGAAGGCGTTACTGAAGATGACCAAGGACATTCTTGACGGCGCAATAGATGCTGATACCGATGCATCAGGCTTGTTGCGCAATTACCTTGATGACGAGACTTGGTTTGCAGAGGTTGCAGGGACGGCATTAATGGCTGCTACCACTTTCAGGATGGCAGTCCTTGAGCATGGCATTTTTGGGGAGCAGTATACCGGTTGGGCGACAAGCAAGTTGGAAGCTGTTGGCCGTCATATAGATGAGGAGACGGGTATTGTGGCGCCGGTAGTCAACTCTCTGAAAGAAGGCCAAAGGACGCCGTTGAACGGTATCAATCCGGAGGGACAGGCTTTTGTCGTATTGCTCTACGCTGCATGGAGGGATTGGACGATTTTTACAGGTACCGCACCAAACGCGACCGACGGGACTCAGTTGTCATAATGTGACAAGTTCTACGAACTAGTACCGCCCATATACGACTCGCACTCCTGCATGTATAATTTCTGTTCTGCTTTGTACCCAAGGCAGAAAAGAGAGCGGGAGCAGAGGATATAAGCAGCGGCTAGGAGCACCACCGCGATTTGCGTCGTTCGTCGTCACGTAATCCTCGGCATACCTATATATTCCTTCCATCCCATGAGGGTTAGCTTGTAGATCCTTAGCTCATGCATAAATGCACCATCCATGACATTCGTCGTACCTCGGCAATTCGGACCTCCTCACGTCAACCATGACTCTCCCGAGTGGAATAGACGACAGGCTTCGATCACGTAGCCATGTCGCCGTCACTAGAGGCTGTTTTTCTCTCCAGCAGACCAAGACGCGTCCACCTTGCATTCCATCTTATAGATCGGCATGATGTTCTCCAACACCCCCGTGATCGTCGGCGTAGGCGACATCAAGAACCGCTCAACGGCTATCGCGGATGCCAAGGAGCCCGCAACATTGATGCTAGAGGCCATTCAGAAAGCCATTGGCGACACTGAATCTTCTTCAGTAACCGATCTCCAGTCAGCGATCGATAGCATCGATGTCGTCAAGACCTGGACGTGGCCTTATCCAGATTTGCCAGGGCTTTTGGCAGCAAAGCTGGGGGTGGATCAGAATCTTAAATGGAAGCGATACTCTGAGCATGGAGGTGATAAACCGGGGAAGCTCTTCGACGAGGCGGCTAAACGAATTGCGAAAGGCGAATGTAAAGTCGCAGTCGTGACCGGGGGCGAGGCATTAGCTTCATGTGCGTACCACATACGCTGCCTTGCCGTCTCCACCCACCACTAACTGTACTAGTATCTGCATGCGCAGCTGCGAAGAAGCTTCCACCACCAGGCTGGACAGCACCGTCCGAAGCCGTAGATGCGGTCTTCACTCCAACAGGTCGAGACCTAGGAAATAGTGCAGTTTCCTCTCTTTGGCAAAGCCTCTCCTCTACTAACTCTCTTGAAGACCTCGGCGCTATTCACAAGATTGGTGCACCGATACATGTATACCCACTTTACGAGAATGCTTTCCGCGCGCATCACGGACAGTCGCTGAAGGCAAACCACGAGGACAGCGCAAAGCTGTATGCCGAATTTTCCGAAGTCGCAAAGAAGAATGAGTATGCATGGAGCCACGGAACTTCAAGTAGTGAAGAAGAGATTAAAACTGTTGGGAAGAAAAACAGGATGATCTGTTATCCTTGTAGGTCCCTCCTCTTTCCTCATTAGGAACGAACGCTTACATCACACTTCTGCAGATCCTCTGCTTATGAACGCTTTCAACACGGTTAATCTTGCCAGCGCGGTTATTATAACCTCGACTTCCTTCGCCAAAACTTTAGGTGTACCCGAGTCGAAATGGGTGTATCCGCTTGGTGGCGCGGGAACGAAGGATGCGGATGAGTTCTGGAAACGACCAAACTTCTACTCTTCGCCTAGTATCTCGCGCTCCATCGATGCTAGTTTACAAGTCTCTGGTGCGACCAAGGAAGAGCTGGATATCGTTGACATCTACTCTTGCTTTCCGATCGTGCCTAAGATTGCGGCGCAGCATCTAGGGCTACCCGTCGTCGGTAGTGGAAAGCCGTTGACGATACTTGGGGGTCTGACATCGTTCGGCGGAGCTGGTAACAACTACTCAATGCATGCACTTACAGAGATGACGAGGCAGCTGAGAGCCGGCAAAGGCCAGAAAGGACTGGTACTTTGCAACGGTGGTGTACTGAGCTACCAGTACGTTGTGATACTATCGAAAAAGCCTAGAAGAGAAGGAATCTATCCTGCCGATAATCCACTTCCACCGCAGATCACTGATGTGCCAGCGCCAGAGCTTATCTTCGACCCAGAAGGCGAGGCGGTTGTCGAGACATACACCGTAGAGTTCAACCGAGACGGCAGTCCGCTTCGAGGTCACATTATCGGCCGCTTGAAGAGCAGCAATAAACGTTTCCTCGCGAACCACGGAGACGAAAGCACAATGCGACGAATGGCTAGTGGTATGGGAGAGATTGTGGGTAAGAGTGGGTGGGTTTGGCAAGATGAGGAGAAAAAGGGAAGGTCGCTATTTGCATTCGATAAGCCAGCAAAACTGTAGCAACGTGTCAAGTGCGGCAGGGAGTTGTCGGGCTATATTACCAGGCGACCTACAAAGAGAGGCTGTTAGTGGTGCTATAGAGAGAGCGTAGAGCGAATTCGTGGTAAAGTAAGGGCCCACTTCTGGGCATTTAGTGTGTATATGATGAGCGCTTTGAAAGGCACGTCTTTTTGGATGACGGCTTGTGAAGCATTGGAGCAAGATATCAGTCGAGTATCTGTTCGGAGGGCATTAAACCCACCCAGTGAACTCACATACTGAGCAGTAGTCTTTATAAACGATTCAATACTTTTGGCCTCCACGTGCTACCAGAACAATGACTCCCGGATCTCTTGTGTGATACCCTTCCATTTATTCAGAGTACGTTTGAAGTTATTGTTGTTCTCTTTGTTGTCCCTTGGTTCCCAGCGTATTGTCCGTATGGCGTTCGCCTCGTGTGGCTGCAACGTACCCATCCAGTTATCCAGTACTTTTGAATGATAAGAGTAGGCTCCGAATGCATTGTTCCGAAAGTAAAGTACGCCTGTGTCGTGGCGAAGCTGACGACAGGTATGACCTAGGGGGACGTCCGGTTGCCAATAGACACTGGCGTCGAGCGGTTGGCAATCATAAATTTGGTAAAACACCCGACCTACGGCGGTATCTTCTTGTCGCAACATGTATGTTTCTCCTCCAATAAGGTAGTCGTATATCTGGTTCCGAATCTCTGCTGGTAGGCGCAAGAACGGCGAGTTACTGTTATGCTGCATACTAGACACCATTCCGTTAGCGACGAATGTCACAAAAGATTGGAAACACTTGCATGGCTGCCCGACGTAGAGTATGACTTCTAGTATTGCGAGGAACTCTGGGTTTCGCGACGCGACTGGTCTTGACGGGTGCAGCAGACTTCCAACCGTGCTTCTCAATCTGGGAACGCGCCATGTTCTGGTGTAGAGCGTAGTGGTTTTGGAAGTCAAGGATGAGGCAGTTTATAGTCGCCTAGCGCACGGTATATATCGTTAGCATGTGGTGAATGTTGAGGGGTGAAGACGAATATCAAGGTAAAGGTAGGCAAAGGGGCAAACTAGGTGTCGCACATAGTTTGGGCGTACCGCCGTTGAAGTCGCTAGAAACGACATTCGTGATGCATGACGGATTCTTCACGCGTCTTGCTGCCTAGCTTTATGTGGTGTCTGGGTGCTGGCATCGTAATGTTTGGTTGCTGGGCGAGCGAACCTGTGGCGCATGTGCGAGATGAAGTTTGCTGTCATTGGTAAATAGGGTTCAGTCATGATTCTGATGTTGTATAGCGCAAGGGTCTAGATCAAACGAGTAGATTATTGACGGGATGGTAGTATGGAAATATTTGTAGCAGGCACAGCTTTGCAAGCATCATGATAATTTTAAGACTTTACATGCCACTAAGCACACTCTGCACCCCGACGCTTCCAACATCGTCCCTCCTAGCAATAAATCCCTTCAGTTCTTGCGCATCTTGCCCGCCCGCGGCCCTAAGCCTATCCCTCAGCGCCTCAGGTCCAATGATGAACAGTGTACTGACATCCGTCAAAACATCCATCGCTCCAGGTTCCAGCTCATCGCCTGTAGGCCATCCTCTGACCAGCTCAACATAGCGGTTCATGTCTTTGGAAACACTGAGACCACCAACTTGTGAGATGGAGAACTTGAGCAAGTGAGCTAGAACAAGAGAACGGAGACCACGAGCGAGTTCAGCGAGGAATAAGGAGAGGTTGCGACCGGAGAGAGCGGACGAGGCTTGAGAGGCAACGCGGGTCAGGAACGCAGAGACATCGCGACAAGCCTGCGTTTCGCTTGTTACCATAAGGTCCTCCTCTTTGGGTCGAAAGTCAGTCTTCTTTTGTTGAGACAGACATCTGCTCACCCAATTCAAGGATGCGGTTAATGTGAGATTGAGGATGTTGGACAGTTTCGATTCTAGGGTCGACGTTGTGTCATTCGTGGACTTCTCGATATCGCGGCGAATGGTGAGATTGGGTGTACAAAGGGGAAGGAGAATTGTTGTAGTGGTCTGTTGAAGAAGATGTAGAATTGTCGTGATGGCGTGTAGCGATGGGAGGTGGGCAAGGTCAGGGGGCGTCTTTGAGTTTTCTTGAGATACCGCATGGTCTTGTGCACTATATTTACGTTAGTAGTGTGGTTCAGCTTAGGCACGTACAACTTACGCGTCTAGTGCGGTCTCCAGATAGATTTCACCCATCTGCCGTAGTAGTAGGTTCAGTAGTATCTGCACATCCTTGGGCGTCTCATTACCAGGCGATAGCTCTAGTCCGCGCCCAACACCTTCTGCCAACCACTTGAGCATACGCTTGGCGACTGGTAGTGATAGTCTACCATCTTCATCCGTCACCTCAATGTCTTTCTTCTCCTGCTGGTCTTCCTTCAAACCAGCGATGCGGAGAAGCGTGGCTTTCTGACTGGCGGGCAGCTCAGTACTTTCAAGGCGTTCCATGTATTTGTCACGAGCGGAGGCAGCTAACTCTTTGCCTCGCTGAGCAAGTGACCCAAAATAGGAAGTAGGCATCTTGCTACGTCGCGAGTGATAGATGGTGAATTTGAGTAGAAGCGACGAGTACAACTCCTCCAGGTTCTTCTTTTCTCGCTCAATATACTTTTCTCCGATAAAGTAAGAGGAGAAGAGCTCTTCCAGCTGCTGGTCAAGCGTCGCTGCGACTGCCGAAGTGGCAGGCTCCGGATGTTCTGTCAACCCATGTGATTTGAGGTCATCCACCAACTGCGTGATGTAGCTTCTTGAGGCCTGCAATGAGCGCAAGAAAGCGAGCGAAGATAACTCTCCTGCTTTGTCCAGCACCATCTCCAACCGACTTTGTATTGACTGCTGAAAGATACGCTGCAAAAACTTGATGAGCACCTCTTCGTAGTACGGGAACGCTCGTTTAATGATGGCGGATTCATCCTGAACGACAATCTTGACTTCATCGATCAGAGACTGCAGTGTAGGCTCGACACCCGGTGGTTCCGCATCAGGATCTTGAAGGCGATCCCAGGTTTCCACATCCGTCGCTAGCTCTTCGCCGCTCAGTTGCATGCGGTCAATGAAGAAAGAGTGCTGGTTGACGTAGGTTCCGATGACACTAGCTCCATCGTTGAAGCCCTTCAGCGCGATGGCACAGTCGCGCATGCCAGCGTAGTTTGGACGCGCATAGCATTCCTGAAACTTGCTGAGGAGATCCTGCTCCAGATTCTCTAAGAATTTCTCGATGACCTCCTTCGTGTTGTGTCTCGACTGGTGCACCGTTCTTCTCTTCATGCCGTTTTGTACCTCTCCGTTGGCTCGCTGGCTACCCTCAGGGTCGAGACGCGTGCTGATGCGCAGCAGCTGGCGTGCAATCTCGGCGCATCGTACTATGTCGCCATTCTTTCGCTGATCCTCGAGGATCATGAGTTCGCCCCGTTCGCTGACTTCTTGCCAGCACTCAATCAGGAACTTTGCGTCCAGGGCTTTCTTCCGTTGGCGATCGAGCTCTTCGAGTCGCTCTCCGATGCGCATAGCAACATTGCCCCCAGTATCTGACCCTCCCTCGTCACTGCCATTTAGCGAACTGTCTAGCCTCTGGAACCTGTCCATAGCCGACTCCAGCCTTCTCCCTAGCGATTCGACATTTTGGTTGTGTTGCAGCTCTGCCCGACGCACAGCTGTCGACAACTCCGTTTCCTTTTCTTCTAGATCTTCGGATAGACTGTTGAGTCGTGTGAGGGCATGTTCGAAAGTGCGAATGAGCGGCTTCGGGTCAAACGTCTGCTGGCCGGCGGCGCCTCCAGATCTTCGAGTCGCAGGTACAGCGATTTGAGAGAGGTCTTCGATGAAGTCTTTGACTAGGAAATCTTTGCTCTGCGAGAGTCAACAAAGGAAGCCAATTTGAAGCTATACGGCTGCTTACGGTGAACTTCTCTAGGGTGAACTGCGGTACGCGAATCGATGTCCTTGACGTCTGGTGACTAAGTACCGATGCGCCATCGGAGCTGATGCGCTGCATTGTTGTAGAAGAGGATAGCAAGTGCGCCTTTAGTGGTCAATATCACTCCAGTATGGTATCACACGCGTCTGCCGTAGCAGCCCAGCGCGCCAATGCCGCTCCGCTTGGCCTGGAGCTGATGTTTTGAGTTGTCGAAAAGCATGAAGTTGCTAGATATCGCTATCGGATGCCACTATTCCATTCCTGCATAGCACTGAGAGTAGGTCTTTCTGGTTGTTGGCGTATTTGCATGTGGTGATGTAGCTGGCAACATGTGCGACTGTGGCTTGTCGCACCCCACGCCTCGGTCCCTGGTCCGGAGTCGCAGCAGCTCCAGCCGAGCGAGCAACGGGTGACCTCATGCACTATTACGATGCCACCAATCCTGTCCTGGTAGGGCGCATGCAAAGATGTAAAACATTCCATCAAATGTTTACAGCCTCCTAATAGTTGCGACAGCATCCACGTAATGACGCGCCTCGGGGCATGGCGGAGCAAGCACTATGCGCGTCTATACTTGGCTTATGCTCGGCACGAACGGGCGCCACACGTACTTCGTATGCACCAGCCTCACTGGGATATTTCATCATCTTACGCCTGCCAGACATGGCCAGCTAACGCGTGCATTGTTCCTTTCCCTCTCTGTCAGAATTCAATCGCTTGATTCCACTCATATAGACTTTGACTGTCCAGCTCATTTGGTCGCTCAACACCCTCCACACTGCCCGCAATGGCTACCACAGGCCTGACACCTGCGCAAGAAGCCGCTTTTAGACGAAGCAAGCAACTCTCTGTCCAGCAACGCGAAGAACTGCTCAAACCTTTCCTTCCCAGCGAACCATCCGACAGCGAGACGCAGGCGCAAAAGAAGAAGGCTCTCCGCGACCGCCGCCAACGCGCATCCCAACAGAGCCGCAGGCCAATCGTTGGCCCCATCAAGGCCTTCCTCCACCTCGCCATCTATCATGTTGTCGCTCTCTTGTTCAGCATCTTCTTTCGCTTCCGCCGTGCCTACCGGCTTGTAAGGGGTAAGGTCGTCTCCCTGCTTAAATACCACCACCGCACGCCCGAGTTCATAGCCCACGATGTCAAAGACCTAGAGAAGCTGCCCAAGCATCTCAGTGTTATAGTCGAATACCAGGAAGATGACGGAAGTCAAGGTACAGCCGGATTGGAAGGATTAGTGAACGATGTCTGTGAGATAGCGGCCTGGGCAGCGAGCGCCGGCATACCGTTTCTGAGTGTCTACGAACGGACGGGTAAGTTCCCGTGCATCGCCCTGCAGGCTATTGACTAACAAGACCGAACAGGCGTACTCAAGAACTACCTCCCCCAAACCCACGCCTCCATCTGGTCAACCCTAGAAGCCTACTTCGGCCCCCGTCGCAAGCCCACTCTCTCCCTCCGCGCACCCCACCTATCCTCCTACTCTCCTCCCAACACGCCTCCTCAGAGCGCCGACGACGAGCTCAAAGAGGAAGAACGCCAGCATTTGACCGTTCTCCTTCTCTCCGAACATGATGGCCGCGACACCATTGTCGACCTGACACGCACACTGGCCGAGATGGCACAAAAGGGCGACGTACGACAAGAGCAGATCAACGCAGATCTGATTGATGCGCAGTTGAACGACCACGTTTCCAATGAGCCGGACCTTCTGATTCTGTTCAGTCCCACAGTGCAACTCAGGGGATACCCACCGTGGCAGCTGAGGCTGACGGAGATCTTGTAAGTTGCCCTACTCATATGAAGAAGCCCTTGTTAACATGCGATGCAGCCACCTACCAGACAACAAGGGCGTCAACTACCAGGTCTTCCTGCGAGCTCTGTATAACTTTGCAAAGGTTGAGATGCGTCTTGGGAGATAACGAGACGTTTCGCAGTCTAACAATTCCCAACTTAATTATCACTCTTCTTCGACCTGTTGGCTTGCTATATCTCTTGAACTGTGATTTCATGTGAAGTCCAGTGCGGCAAGTTACTGTGAGACTTTTGAGTATGAAGATGTATCAGTCACAATGTGCTTGTCACCTCATCAAGGAAGCAGTCTTGGAGGTATCTCGAATGTCATGGTGGTGCTATCTACACCATACCTTCATGCCCGCCGTGATCGTTTTCTACGTCATAGCCATCGAGAGTAAATGCACCTAACACCTGTATTCATTGTAGGTCGTCAAGTACATATCCGCCCCACGAAAGAACCCATGCAACCAAAACCCAGCTCGTTTACTTGAGAGGAATGAAACGGGAAGAGTGAGTGGCACCAATACCCGGCCTTCCGTGCTTGACAGGCCTGTATGAAATGGAGAACTCTGCGAGGTAGTGGCCGACCATCTCGGGCTTGATTTCGACCTGGTTGAACTCCTTTCCGGAGTAGACGCCGATGACGCTGCCGATCATCTCGGGGACGACAATCATGTCACGGAGGTGGGTCTTGACGAGGTCAGGCTTCTCGTTGGGCTTGGCCTCCTCTGTGTCGAGTTAGCAGTTTCTCGTCAACTGTGCGGACAGTGTTGCCTACGCTTGGACTTCCTGAGCTTCTTGATAAGACCCATGGGCTTGCGCTTGAGACCACGGTTGAACCTGCGGCGGGCACGGGCGTGGACGAGGTCGCGGAGTTCCTCAGAGCCGAGGTCGAGGAGCCTGCACATCGATCAGAATACCGCCACCACTTGTATATGTTTCCCAGCGCATTCGACGAGTTGCGGGGATCGGAAGACGTACTGGTCGAGGTCAACACCACGGTAGCTGAACTTGCGGAACGCCCTCTTCGCCTTAAGGGCTGTTGATATCGTTAGCCATGTCCTATCACATTGTGCGTGTATGTGTCCAAGGAAAGCGGTGCGGGTGTGGGAAGGGCTTGTTGGAAGGGCAAGAGCGTACCAGCTGCGGCCTCGGGATCGTAGTCAGCGTCAGCCATGTTTGCGATTGTCGAAATAGCTGATGAGAGAACTTCGTTGGGGTCGCGAGGGTAGATGTCAGTCGTGAATTCCCGATGATTGAAATTCAGAGCCCTGGAGGTGTTGCTGCCCTGTGCGCGCTAAGCGAGATGCCTTAGCGCGGGTCGCATCAACACCCAAGAGCCTCTGATGGACATTGTTTTCATGACTCTTTATTGCCTGGATTTTCTGCTGCATGTGTTCTTTGTCCGAATTGCACGTAATAACCTTAACCTCCACGTTGCTCTGTGTGAAATGCGGAGAATGTCTCCAGGTATCTTTACGATAGGTTCACATAAGGATAACCAATCTTCATCAATTCTGCTCGAAGATTTCAAGTGTTGCTTCAGTAGTTGCTAGGGTAGAGTTACATCGGTATGCTCGTTCACGGTAGCCGTGGTCTTTCTGTGAGTCCCACAGTTGATCCACGATTCGCAAGGCATGTTATGGTAAGTTGCAAGCAGATGTGAATAGAGTGCACTTTGAAACGTCCCATTATCCGGTCTAGGGAGGTCACGCCGAGTGAGTCGCTATCATCGTACAGGCTTGATCTGGTGTCACAACAGACAGGTACACTTGCTGAATGATTTGAGGGTGCATGGCTTTATTCCGGGTATCTCAGCAGGCAATTAATCTAGTATTGCCCCAATTCCCTTCTCCGTGTCCCTTCGATTGCTCGCTTGACACTCCCCAAATCGTACTCATTGCGCATGATTCTCGTTCTGGTCGAGAGATTGGCCGGATCATACTTCGTAAACAGAGATGGTTTCGCGATGTGCTTAGTCGAAGAGACCGAAACCCATGTCCTCATCGGACTCTTCCTTCTCCTCCTCCTTGGCGGCCTCGGGTGCGGCCTCAGCCTCAGCGGAGCCACCAGCGGCAGCAGCACCACCGGAAGCGGCAGCGCCACCGGAACCACCAGATGGAACGGAAGCAAGCTTCTCGGAACCAGACTGGATGAGCTCGTTGATGTCCTTGCCCTCGAGCTCGGAAATCAGCTTGTCAAGGCGGTCGGAGTCAGCCTCGATACCGACAGACTCAAGGACGGCCTATTGTGCATTAGACAGAGATAGACATATGCTTCCAGTAGCCTATCTCACCTTGATGTCGGCAGCGGAAGGCGAGGTGTTGCCACCAAGGCCGAGGAGGAGGTATGCCGCGAGATGCTTCATTGTGATTGTGGTTTGGTGATTTGTGTAGGAACAGGAGTTCAATCGATTTAACCTGCGCTTGTCAGTATTGCGCTGCTAATGTTGAGTCCAAGGTGATGCATACCGTCGGGGCCGGAGACTGAAGCTACAAGTTCTTGTCGAAGGTTGTCGTTCAGAAGAAAAAGTTCGCGGTCCGTGAATATTGACTTCAGGTGGGATTTCGCTACCTGCGCTATACCACGGTCAGACTAGCGCAAACGTACCGCCTTGTCACGTGTGGCCGGGCTAGGCGCAAAGCCGATGTATAAAAGCGACCTGTCTGCGCCGCCGCCGACCGCTCATTCTCTGGCCGCTCGCCTCTTCAATCTTCGACCGGTCCCGTGCGCCCTGCCTCCTCCCCGCGCGCGCGAACAGTCACCGACGACTTTTTACACCGGCGATTCTTACCCTGAAAGCATGTACAACTTGTCCTCCAATCGATTCCACGACCGGTAGTCCTGAGTCAAACGCTTATCAGTTGCCCACTATGAGTGTGAGTTCGGCGACTCCATCACACGCCAGCTTTCGCATACTGACCGCATCATCTAGTCTCTCAAAGACATCATGTCTATAATCGATCCTGCAGCTGTGAAGACACAGGCGACAGTTTCAAAGCAAGCCCCGCCCAGCGGAGCCCCTAGGCCAGCGTCGCGACCGATCGGAGGGGCGAATGGCGCATCACAAACGCCGCAGCTGAAGCGCAAGGCATCAGGCCCGGTTGAGAGTGGACAAGTCAAGATACAAAGGAAAGACGCTGTCGCGGGATCAGCGCTGCCCAACGGTGGTGTGCGTGCCACCTCGTCGCCTGCCACGTCGAGACCTACTCCATCCACGTCTACAACCGCTGTCCCATATCGTGGAACTGCTGCACCAGCATCGTCGAAACCAGCGAACCCGCCCGTCCGGAAGCCTCTACAGTCGTCAAACACACCAGCTGCCAAACCGAAGGCTGCTGCGCCTGCTCCCAAGCCTGCACCCGCAGCCACCTCGTCAACTTCAGCCTCGTCCGCTGCGCCCAAGAAAGGATATCTCGCTATGCTTCAGAAGGCGAAAGAGAAAGACGCGACGAAGCCTATCGCTCCACCAATCAAACATGAGCCAACCAAGATTCTATCACGAAAAGAGCGCTTGGCACTCAAGGCAGAGGCAAGTACTGGTGCAAAGGGCAAGAAGCCTGTCGCTGGATTACCGTCAAGGACCCTTGATCCGAAAGCCGACCCCTCAAAAGATAAGAAGAAGCCAGTCGAGGTTGGTTATCAAGGCACAGCACGGCCGGCCAAGAAGCCTGTCGAGGTTGGCTACAGAGGAACTGCTCGTCCAGCAAGTGCACCTACAACGTCTAGTCGAAATGGCACACCAGCTCTCAAGACAAAACCGAACCCCGCCAAGGCACGCTACGATGGTTATGCCGACTGGGATGAGCTTAGTGACGTGGAGGACGAAGAAGAAGACTATGCCTCTGATGCTTCGTCTGATATGGAGGGTGGTGTCTGGGATGTCGAAGAAGAGGAACAGATGGCCCTCAAGGTTGCCAAAAAGGAAGATGCCGAAGCACTGGCTGAGGAGAACAGGCTGAAGCGTGAGAAGGAGGAACGGAAGAAGAAGTTAGCGGCTATGGCTGCCAAGGCGAAGAAGAGGTTTTGAGGTTCTTCGGCGTTACGGTTTACGATTACACGGCATGGGGGCGTTTCATCTGCATTCTCGCGGTTGCATAGCCATGGAGCGGTTTCTTCTATTACCATGGCGCATTCAGGATGGTTGCATACCCAGAACAACGATCATGGCTTCACAGTAAGCGTCTCACTGGAAGAGACCAAATGCAAGTAGTGTATATTTATAGCGCTGTCGGTAGCAATGCCTTCAGGCCTAACACATCACGGTACCCATTTCTATACATGTCCAATCCCATCACATTAGTTGTGCTCTTTCCGATTCCTGTATTGTTACTCCCGGGTTACATAGCCCCTGTAGGCGATCCAGCTGTTCAGATATCACCATGGTCACGCACAGCTCTGCGATTGTCAGTGAAGCGGATCCTCGGCCAGCACGATCACAAACGCCCCTTTGTCACAATCGAACAAATGGAACTGCCAAACAACACATCGTGTATCTCTGCAATCGAGCACTCAACCCCCAATCTTCTGGCCCCCTCAAACCATTTAGCATCTACCACATCTGATTTGTAGCATCGAAACTACAACGATGCC
>JAESFQ010000123.1_pt1 | contig 27206 bp, 27 predicted proteins | sample 9269431 | NCBI WGS metagenome assembly JAESFQ01 (sample SAMN14502588, study PRJNA617103) | algae metagenome | isolation source: Plectolyngbya sp. WJT66-NPBG17 and co-occurring heterotrophs from well... | place: USA: Mojave Desert, Joshua Tree National Park, California | collected 2006-08-06 | reverse complement strand
GTGAGCGGCTGCGATGGGGATAAGTCTGGATATAATGAGACAAGTTTTTCATCTGATGGTGAGCGATAAAAATTCCGTTCTACCATCTTTTTTCTGCCTAATTTAATTTTTGAATATGTCTTATGAGTATAAAAAGATTAAGCTGGGCGGTAAGCGAAAGCTAGTCCAGCCTTTGACACCTTTAGCGGTCAGCTTAAGCGGTTTGAATGCAAGCCAAATCGCAATCCCTGTTCCTCCCACATTAGATAGTGCAGAACAAGCTGCAGAGTATGTTGAACTGGCTTGGGAGGCTTTGCTGCGAGATGTTCCTTTTAGTGAGTTCCGCAATGATACGAAGCATCCATTAGTGTTGGCGGCAGTTCAAGAACTCAATCGGCTTCAAACCTTCAAGGGCACAAAGCAAAATGGGCGAATTACTCCTCAAACAGGCTTTGTTGCATGAATAGCAAAAGCGACCATTTTGGGGGGTGAGGGAAGCCAAGATTACGCTTCAACTCGATAGCTATCGGGTTTGGCAATCTGAATCATGCGATTGAGCGCAGCGCACTTAATCAACAGTTCTGCTTCTTGATTGTCAAATCGGCGCGACCGGAGGTTGCTGCCAAAGAGGGTCTTGAAACGAAACAGGGTGGTTTCGGCAATCGAGCGCCGATGATAGCCGGAATCACGCTTCCACTTTTTCCGTCCATGTTTGCGGATGTATCGCAGATTTTCATCTCGCGGATGCGGAGATGCTTTGCGATTGCCATGCTGCCAAATCACGGCATCTTTGCGCGGTGGAATCACAGGCTTGCCCCCGCGTTGGGCAATCTCCTCGTAGCAATGGCGATGGTCATACGCCCCATCGGTACTCACTTGCTCGATGTCGTCCTCGATCTGATTCAGCAACCCGTCTAAGACTTCGCCATCATGCACCGCATTCGTCGTCACGACTGCTGCCAAGATCTCACCCGTCGCCTCATCGACTCCCAAATGCAGTTTGCGCCAAGTCCGACGCTTGCTGATGCCATGCTGCCGTGTCTTCCATTCCCCTTCACCATAGACTTTGACTCCGGTGGAATCCACAACGACATGGCGCACTCCGGTTGCAGGCAAGACAGGTAATGCAATCGAGAGTTTGCCCATCCGCCGTGACAAAGTACTGTGGTCAGGAACCGGAAACTCAAATCCCATCAGAGCAAAAATCGACGTGAGAAATCCTTGGCATTGCCGTCCTGCTAATCCATACACTGCTTTTACCGTCGCCATTGTCGCGATTGCCAACTCGCTGTAGAACACTGAAGCTCCACGCTGTCCACTCAAAGTTGGCACAACCCATTCGGCGAGGACGGATTCATCCATCCAAAAGGTGAGGCTTCCTCTCTGTTTCAATGAGGCGCTATACTCAGACCAGTTGCGGATGCGGTAGCTCATTGCTGTGAAGGTTCGTTGGTGGGACTTCAAGCCTATCACGTCGCCGCTCCGCAACCCCTATTCATACAACAACGCCAATCAAACACTCTTTCGAGGCACTGCGTTGTATGTGGGTTCATCCGGTCGAGGCGTTTCTGTTAGTCCTCCTGGTGTAGATGTCGGTCCGCATATTTCTCAATTCTTGCTGTTGAATCTTCCATTAGGAACGCAATATAGTTCTCAGCAGAACCGGATTCCTTTAGCAATTTCTGACAACAGCTTTCAAACTACTTATGATGAATGGCTGCTTGTTCAGAATGGTGGAGAGTCTGGCAGAAAGATTAAGTTCGATTCAGCGCGTCGCTACCTATTCAATGGGCGTGACCTCGCTGAAGTTGCGCGGAATACACCTTCTGTCTACGGGAATGTAGCCTAGACTTTAGCCACAAAGCCGGACAAGGCAGATCCTTTAGCGGGGGAAATTGGTGCGCCTTACAATCCAAGCAATCCTTACAATAAGTTGAAGAATCAAGCGGGTGGCTCTGGGACATTTGGACCTGGATACTCACGCGCTTTGATTGCGGCAGCTTCGCTCTATGCGATTCGAGCAGCGTACTGGCAAAAATACTATGTGCATCGTCGTCTGCGTCCAGAAGCTTATGCAGGATTGACTCACAACAACAAGGTGAACAAGACTGGATACCCGATCGGCGCTGATGCCTTGAATTCAGAAGCACTCGATCGACTTTACATAGCCAATCAAACCTATCTGCTTCCACAAGCCTATCTAGAAGGAGCGCCGCTTCACGCTTCTTATCCCGGAGGTGCTTCGGTTTCCGCCGGAGTCAGCGTCACGCTGTTGAAAGCATTGTTCGACGAGAGCTTTGTGATTCCAAATCCGGTTGTTCCTGATCCCAAAGATTCGACTAAGCTAATCGCTTACGAGGGTGAACCGTTAACGGTCGGGGGTGAGCTGAATAAACTGGCGGCAAACATAGGCATTGGTCGAAATGTGGCTGGAATCCACTGGCGTAGTGATGCTGCTGCATCGTTGGCATTGGGTGAAGCGATCGCGATCAGTATTCTCCGAGATGAGAAGCTGACGTTCCGCGAAAACTTTGATGGCTTTACCTTTACTAAGTTCGATGGCACAAAGATCACTGTCTAGCACGATCGACATCCTATGCTGCAACTTATCACATCCATGCGTCACTCACACAACTCGCTTCTTGCAGAAGAAATTATTTACACTTTTGTTGTTCCTTTGGTTCTATTTAGTGTTTTTAAAACCGAAGGAGAGATACTGGCGTTTGGACTCAGTTTTATTGCGATCGCCTACGCTGTGATTAAGCGCTGGACAACGCGACGATACCTCTAGCCGACTGGGGATCTTCGCGATCTTTAGCCTAGGATTGTTCTGGTTCGCAGATTATTTGGTCTGGCTGACGGATCATTCAAGGTTCATTGTGTTGTACCGTTCACCTATTTTCCTGAGCTTAGGATTACTCCTTTGTCTAAGCGCTGCAATCAACAAACCTCTAGCAGCATTGTTCTTTCGGTCAGAAGGGCAGTGCAAGGCAAATTCCCCTCCGTTGAGGTTGTCAAACTATCAATTCGTTTCCTACTACTGGGGGATTGGTTTGTGGTTCATCAGTCTCAAAGAGATAGTCTTAGCGCTGAGCTTATCTTTTCCGATCGTTGTCTCAGTTAACAGTGTTTCTTTGTGGATACTTTGTGATTTGCTCGTTCTAGGAACGTTGCCATTGGTTCAATTTCTACGCAATCGATCAGTGAATTGATCGGTCGGAGCGATCGCTTTGAATGCTCAGAGAATGTAGCCAGGAACACATCTGTTAAGGTATGACCACAATCTCTTGATTTCTGGTGTTGCTTGTGAAATACTTGTGCCAGATAAGTACGGCATCTCTACTGCTTTACCGGACAAAAGGAGAAACTGTTTTTCTGCTTTAGAAGGATAGCTTATTGCCAAGTGAGCTAGCTTACGCCAACGTATTGATGCTAAAAACCGCTTCTCTAAAACGCTGTGGGGGCGCAATAGAAAAGCGGAGAGAACTTCTATTATAGAAGCGGGGTGTCGCTTGTCTAGTTTCTGTCTGAAGATTGCGGCAGGTTGAATTGAAGATTGTATTCAACGGCGCTCAAGTAAGCTTGATCGTTCAGCGCATCCGGCGAAACCCGATTTGCCTGAATTCCCGCTTTTACAATGTCTTCAACCGTGATTTGACCTGCTGCGACTTGATAAGACAGTAGACTACCGCTTGGAATCCCTTGAGCTTCGAGGTAGCCATCCCGCGCCAGAAACGTGAGGTGGAACGCGCTAGCTTGAGATGAACTCGTAGGGGTCGCACCGGAAGCTGTGGGGGCTTGTGCGATTCCTTCGGAGTTGCGCGAAGCGCTAAGCGACGTTTCTGCCTGTACTTGTGGCGTGATCGCGATCGCAAGTGCCAGCACTGCTGTGCTGCCAAACAATTTGAACTTCATAACGGACATCTCCTAATTTAAGGATTTGACTGCCAAGTGAAAACGTAGCTTTCCTAATTATCAGAAATTCTGATGAATCTGTTATACAACTCTTGAAAGAGTTTAAACAAAATTGTCAGGAGACTATAACAGTTTGAAATATTTCCAAACTGCGTTGTGAAGGAGAACCTGATGCTCTTAGGTACTAGCACAATTAGCTTTTTTACTGGTTATTTGTGCATCTACTTGCTAATCGCTTACTGGTTTGTAAATTGCTTACATTTAAGTTACTTTTGCTTTAGTGCTGCGACTTCGATTCGATTGCCGCCAGGATCGCGGAGATAAAAGCGATCGTATTCCTCGATCGGTTGCTGATCAGGAATGATATCGATATTGTGAGTGCTGAGATGCTGCCGAAACGCGCTGAGACTCTGTACTCGAAAACAAATATGCCTTCTAGACGCATAGTTTGTTGCGTCTTTTTCAGTACTGATATGAAGTTGAATGTGACCCAGCTGATACCAGGCAATCCCGTTATTCTGAAGCGATTTTGGTTGTTCTAGTGGCGTTAATCCCAAAAGAGTGCCATAGAAAAAGCGCATTTCATCTTGCAGATCGGGAGAAGTGGTGATTTGGATATGATCGATCGCATCAATCCACGTCATAATTGTCTCCAAAATTAACTGATGTTATTTGGGTGGAAGGGTGAATTCGGTCGGCTCAAAGACCTCTTTCAGTAAGAATAATCCTGCTTCAATTTGTGAAATCTGCTCTTCAGGCAATGTGGCAAGAAATTCCGCGATGTGATTTCGGGTGGTCTCTCGCGTTTTTTGCAGCCGTTGTTTTCCAGTTTTTGTCAGCGTGAGCAGCACTCGACGGCGTTCTTCTGGATTTTCTTCTCGCAGAACTAACTCATCTTGAACTAAGCGTTCAACGGTTGTGGAGGCAGTCGCGCGGGTCACTCCAAGATGCTCGGCAAGATCTGATAGAGAAGCACCGGGATGACGATCGACAAACGCCAATGTCCGAAACTGTGGGACTGACATAAACGTTTTATTCTGTTCGCGCATATCTTTCCGGATAAAGCGCATCATCAATGGAATCGTCTCCATGACTCTCGCTGCACAGTCTTTTGCAACGCTGTTCTGACTCGATCGCTTGCTGCCCATTAATTGTAATTTCCCAGATCGCCAAGTGAGGTTAGAGCAGTGATCTTACGCCAAAGTGGATCACTGGTTTCTCTATCTTGGCTTAATCTAGGCGGTTTTAGGCAATCTCTCCTGTACTGTACTCTAAGGTACGGGTTAAAGTCTTCCAGAAAGGACGTTCAGAATCGCTAGAAAATTTCTTAGGAATCAATAATAGACCGGGATAAGCTCTCCTCCTCGATCCAGTAAGCAACGGCTGGTGCTTGGTAAGTAAACCAAGCCGCACCGAGAATACAAGCACTTCCGCAAATCATCAGCGCGTGAGTTGCTCCAACCCATTGAGCGAGACTGCCCGCTAACAGATTACCGAACGGCAGCATTCCAACCATTGCCAGCGCATAGAAACTCATCACTCGTCCCCGCCTACTGTCATCTATCAGAGTTTGAATAATAGTATTGCTAGAAGCAATCTGGAGAATGCTAAAGCCTCCCACGACCACCAGAAGTAGGACAGATACCCAGAGCAGCTTAGACACTCCGAAAAAGACTAGACCCGTTCCGATCGTGGCTTGAGCCAAAATGATCAGCCGTTCCAGTCCTAAAATACCTCGCCGCAAACTGAGATAAAAACAGGCACAGAGAGCACCAACGGGTCCTGCTGTGCTGAGAACTGCCATTGTGGTCGCATTGCCGCCCAAAATGTCAACCGCAAAAATTGGCAGTAGTGCGATGTAGGAAATGCCAAATAAGCTTTGCAGTGCCAGCATCAGCAAAATTGCTCGAATCGGTTGGACGCGAGAGACATACTGAAACCCTTCTTGTAACTGTTGCCAAACATTGCTGGATTGCGCCACAAGATTTTTCAGCTTGGGGCGGATGTGCATTGCATTTAGAGTCACGATCGCGGCAATATAGCTGAACGTGTCAAAGAGAAAACAATACTTTACACCAACAGTGGCGATGAGTAAGCCACCGATCGCAGGTCCTAACAAAAGAGATGAACTCAACATGGCTGAATTTAGAGCGATCGCATTGCTCCAATCTGCTCGATCGTCTACCAGTTCGGTCACGATCGAATGGCGCACAGGCATATCTAATCCTTTGAGCAAGCCGTTTAGAACACTCAGAAGTAGCAGTGAACCAAAACTGATGATGTTCAAAAACGTGAGCAGCGTCAAAATTGCGGAAATGATGATCCCGACGATTTGTACCAACATTAGTAAGTCCCGACGATTCCAGCGATCGCATAAAACTCCAGAAAACGGGATGAGCAATAATGTGGGCAGAAATTGCAGAAATCCAGCGAGTCCCAGCAACCAAGCAGAGTTTGTCAAGCTGTAAGTTAGCCAGGGAATCGTGAGCTGCTGAGTCATGAACGTTCCCGACATCGAGAGCAATTGACCGATGAAGAAGAGCCGAAAATTTCGCCAGCGCAATGCAGGTAAGGAAGTGTAGATGCGCTTACTGACTTGATCGCTGAAGTGTTGACACCAATCGCTCGTCATTTCTATCAAATGGATAAACTGTTAGAATCCCTAACTAAATATATCTGATTCAAGGTGTTTTGTATGCGTTGTTTTATCGCAGTGGCGCAATCGCTAGAACTCTAAGAACTCTAAGAACTTTCTCAGATTAAATCCGCATCGTTAGAAAAACTAATCGTTAGATTTACAGCATTATTTGTCGAAACATCTTGTTTTACTCAATGACTTTATGCCATACTAAACCCGAATCTACGATTAATCGACAAATTAAACGTAGATTCTATCGAAACGCCAATTTCTGAGTCAATACAGTCGCATTCCTCACTAGATTCGATTGGACGCTTTAAGCTGTATTCCAATTGATTAAATCTAGTGAGGGTGGTTTCTTGGCGGCGGCGAGGTTCCTCGACCGTGCTTCAGTTCATTCTCAAGCCCAAACATTCACTTCAGTACCTTACGGCTATGAGGTTTCAACCTTTTGGGCGTAGAACCCTGCTCAAACATCTATTGATTAGTACCGCTACGGCATCTCTAGCCATTACTTTATCGAACTGTACTGCTCAACCGAAAGTGGGCGAAACTTTGAATAGCAGTCCTGTTGCGAGTCCTGCTGCAAGTTCAGCAAAATCTAGAGTACTGAGAGTCGGATTTATTACAACCGATGCCAGTAAAGTTCCAGTGAGTTCGGAGGGATGGGCACAGGATAAAGGCTACCTAACCGAGGACATCAAGGCGTTGGGGATCACTGAAATAAAGTTCATCCCGTTTGTGGGTGGACCCGCTTTGAATGAGTCGATCGCGGCAGGTGCTTTAGATATCGGTATCTATGGAGATACGCCTGCAATTGTTGGGCGAGCGGCAGGACTAAAAACAAAGCTCATCAATCAAGGACGGGTCGGACAAGATTCGTGGTTGCTGACGGCACCCTCTGGTGTTAAGTCTTTGGAGGAATTGAAAGGTCAGAAAGTTGGCGTTGCAAAAGGCACCTATATGCATCGTTATCTGTTGGGATTGCTCGATCGCAAAGAACTAACAAAAGATGTCAAACTGGTGCAGATTCCCGTTGCGGATGCAAAATCTGCGTTAGAGCGAGGCGATATTGCTGCTTATCCGTTTTCGACCGGATCAGGACCGCTTTTAGCCACAAAAGGGTTTAGCATTTTGGATCAAGCGAAGAACCACGAAGGATTAGTGGGAACGAGCGCTACAGCTGCAACCAAAGACTTTTTAGCCAACAATCCAGAGTTTCCCAAAGTGTGGAATCAAATCCGACAAAAGGCGCTGCAAGAAATTAAAAGCAAGCCAGATGAGTTTTATCAATTTGCGGCGAAAGCGAGTGGCGATCGCTATCCATTGCCTGTAATTCAAGAATCCTACGGAGTCGCGTTTTACCCGGATCAACCCTTCACGCCAGAAGGATTAAAGCTTTTGAACTCAACCAAGCAATTCTTAGCTGAACAAAAATTGCTGAAATCAGAGTTTGAGATCAAAGATTGGCAGGTTTCAGACTCTAAATCATAACTTTCATCAGGAGACAGTTTTATGACCGTTCAAACGACTAATGCCGCACTGACCCTTGAAACCGATGTTTTAGTCATCGGTGGTGGACTTTCTGGAACTTGGGTTGCTTGGGGAGCCGCATCACAAGGCGCGAAAGTAGTGCTAGTAGATAAAGGCTATTGCGGTACAAGCGGATCATCGGCTCCAGCAGGAAATGGGGTTTGGTATGTGAAACCCGATCGAGAATTGCGCGAACAAGCGATGTCAAGCCGGGAAGCAATAGGCGGCTTTTTATCCAATCGCGGTTGGATGCAGCGCGTGTTGGATCAAACCTTTGAGAACATTAATCTGGTTGCAGAGTGGGGCTATCCATTTCCAGTAGATGAAAATGGAGATCCGCAGCGTCAGTCGATTCAGGGTCCTGAATATATGCGATTGATGCGAAAGCAAATTCGTCGATCGGGAGTTGAAATTCTCGATCACAGTCCTGCTTTAGAACTCTTGGTTGATGCAGAAGGGCGAGTCTCTGGAGCCGCTGGAATCCAACGCCAAACTGGAGAGCGCTGGATCGTGAAAGCGGGAGCCGTGGTGATTGCTACTGGAGGCTGTGCGTTTCTCAGTAAAGCTTTAGGCTGTAATGTCCTGACCGGAGATGGGTATTTGATGGCAGCAGAAGCGGGAGCAGACTTGTCTGGGATGGAGTTCTCGAATGCTTACGGACTCTCGCCTGCGTTTTCCTCGGTTACGAAAGGGCGCTTTTACTCATGGGCAAATTTCTATACTGAGGACGGAACTTTGATCGAGGGAGCTGGATCACATCGTGGTCGCAGTGTGATTGCTAAAAATCTGCTAGAACGTCCGGTTTATGCTCGATTAGATCAAGCAGGCATTACTGAAGAAGTGAAAGCTTGGATGCGAAAAGCACAGCCAAACTTCTTCTTACCGTTCAATCGCATGGGCATTGATCCGTTTAATGATTTGTTTCCGATTACCTTGCGTTTAGAAGGAACGGTTCGAGGAACTGGAGGACTGAGAATTCGAGACAATACCTGTGCAACTTCGGTTCTAGGCTTATATGCGTCTGGGGATGCTGCGACTAGGCAGTTAATCTGTGGCGGCTTTACCGGAGGGGGAAGTCATAATGCAGCCTGGGCGATTTCTTCGGGTCGTTGGGCGGGAGAGGCAGCCGCAGACTATTCTCGTAGCTTAGGGAACAAACATCAGAGATCGCTATCTTCCCTCGGTGAAGCAGGGCTTCGGGGAGAAGGGCAACAAAGCTTCCGACCTGAAGAAGCAATCGCTGCAACTCAAGCTGAAGTGTTTCCTTACGATCGTAATTTCTTCCGCACCGAATCAGGCTTAACAGATTCGTTAGATAGACTGGATAGTGTGTGGAAAGAGATTCGCAACAGTGCGCCTGGTTCTGATTTATTGCGATCGCGTGAAGCTGCCTCAATGGCAGCAACGGCTCGATGGATGTATCGCAGTGGACTGTACCGGACTGAAAGCCGTGGAATGCACAAGCGTACAGACTATGCCGAACAAGACCCAAATCAACAGCATCATCTGATTAGTGGCGGACTAGATCAAGTGTGGGTGAAATCGGTTCCAGTTGAAGGACAAACATCGAAAACCACAAAGGAGCTAGTATTGCAATGATCGAACTTGTAAGTACTTCTCGCTGTGTGAACTGTAATTTGTGTGTGAGTGCTTGTCCAACGAATGTATTTGATACAGTTCCCAATGCACCTCCTAAAATTGCAAGACAGAGCGACTGTCAGACTTGCTTTATGTGCGAGTTGTATTGTCCGGTGGATGCGCTGTATGTTGCGCCAGAAGTGGAGCCTTTATCTCATGTAGATGAGGCGGAATTGATTGCTTCAGGTGTGATGGGAAGCTATCGCAGAGATATCGGCTGGAGCAAAGGTCAAAAGCCCCAAGCCCAGGAGGATGCTTCGTTTATTTTCAGTAAGATGCAGCGTTAGTAGTCAGAGTGGCGATCGATAACTTTCGATCGCCACTCTGACTTACGGGGCAGGATTTGGATATTCAGCATGAACCGCGTCAATTTCTGCCAAAATCTTTTCATCTAGCACCACATTAAGACTGTCAATATTCTCTTTTAATTGCTCAATCGTGGTTGCACCGATAATGTTACTCTTCACAAACCATCGGCTTTGTACAAACGCTAACGCTAATTGAGCTGGACTAATCCGATGGCGATCTGCAATCTTAACATAAGCTGCAACAGCTTCAGCGACTCGCGGCTTGAGATAGCGCTGACCAAACTTTTCAAACAATGTGATGCGAGTTTGACCGGGATCGCCAGAAAGATACTTTCCACTCAAGAAACCAAAGGCTAGTGGACTATACGCGAGTAACCCAACATTCTCGCGGTAGCTGGCTTCCGCCAAAGCCGAGTCAAACACTCGATTCAGCAAATTGTAAGCATTCTGAATCGAGACGACTTTCGGGAGTCCTAGCTGATCTGCGACCTGGCTGAAGGTTGCGATTCCCCAAGGCGTTTCATTGCTCAAACCGATATAGCGCACCTTGCCCGCTTTGATAATGTCTGCGAACACAGAAAGTTGTTCTGAGATCGACACCGTAGGACGTTCCTGTTTGGGATCAAATACCGTTTGCCCGAAGGTTGGCACACAGCGATCGCTCCAGTGAATCTGGTACAGATCGACATAATCGGTTTGCAAGCGCTTGAGGCTATCATCGATCGCTTGTTTGACATTATTGCGATCGACTTTGTTTGATCCATCGCGTACCCATTTGAAACCTCGCCCTGCGCCAATAATTTTGGTGGCAACAATGATTTTATCTCGCTGCTGATGCTTCAGCCATTCACCGATGAAAGTTTCAGTCACACCATAGGTTTCAGCGCGAGGCGGGACAGGATACATCTCAGCCGCATCGATAAAATTGATGCCTCTGTCGATCGCGTAATCGAGTTGCTCATGAGCTTCTTCGATCGTATTTTGCTGTCCAAAGGTCATTGTACCGAGACAGAGTTCAGAGACTTTGAGATCGCCGTTTCCAAGCAGATTGTATTTCATAGGAGTTGTGAATAAACAATGTAGAGATTCTAAGTGAAGAACAGTAGTCTAACGCGCATACCCAAACGATGATGCAACCCAACCGATTACAGCTCCTCCCAACACTAACCAAGCTGCATTCACTCGAAATTGAATCGCTAAAACAGCACTGACAAGCGAGATCGCAACCGCCACAATATCGACAAACGGAGCTTTAGCAGTCCCTAAAGTCGAGATTGCTAAATGCAGAGTCACAATCGCCATCAGCGCCACTGCACTCACATTCACCGCATCCAAAAACGAGGCTGTCCACTTCGATCGACGTAAATAAGGAATCAAAGGATTCAACAGCACAACTAGCAAAAATGACGGCAGAAAAATCCCAACCGTCGCAGCGATCGCACCTGGAACTCCAGCCAGCACATATCCGATGAAGGTTGCAGTCGAAAGGATTGGTCCCGGAGTAAATTGACCCACCGCGATCGCATCGAGCAATTGCTGTTGAGTCAGCCATCGATAGCCTTCAACGAGTTCTGATTGCACCAGCGACACCAACACATACCCGCCGCCAAACAAGACGCTGCCAATCTTGAGAAAGACTTTACCCAACTGCCAAACCGAAACCTCGGAAGCCACTGCAATACCTACCACCGCATTCGCTTCCAGTGCCGTAAACAGCGTCAAACCTGCAATCCACAAACTCGCCTGATCTTCCGAACTATCTTTCTGATTCGGAAGTTGCAGCCACACCAGACCAACGACCCCGCCTAGTAAAAGTGCGAGTATCTCATTAAGCCGAGCAAACCAGACTAAAATACTAACCACGATCGCAATAATCAGCAACTTGCGAGTTTTCACCGCTTTCTGACCCAATCGCCACGTAGAATCCAAGACGATCGCTAAGACCGCAGGCTTAATTCCATAGAGTAGAAATGCAACTTGCGGTAAAGTTCCAAACGCAACATACACCCAAGCAAATCCTGTCGTAATCAGCACCGCAGGCAGGATAAAGCTAATGCCCGCGACAATCAATCCCAACCAACTTGCATAGAGGTATCCAATGTGAATTGCCATCTCCGTCGAGTTGGGGCCAGGGATGAGATTCGTTGCTCCTAAGAGGTCAAGAAAAGACTCGCGCGTCAACCATTGTCGCCGCTGCACGACTTCATCTTCCATCATGGCAATGTGAGCATTCGGGCCTCCAAAGCCAATCACTCCTAGCTTAAGAAAAAGTTTGGCAAGGTCTCCCAGCCGATCGAGCAGTGGCTTTTCAGTAAACGAGCGAGTCATAGGATCATCCTGGAATCATGGTGAGCAATTCGTACCTAAATCTAAGGATACAAACGGCTGCATGTCTCAATAATCTACTATATTTCGATCGACATATGATAGATACTGCTAGAATTCTTCCAAACTTAGAACGTTCTAATTCTAGAATCATGATTCTCCCTAATGAACTTCTACGATCGCGCTATGGAACCATTTCATTTGATATTGGAAATTGCTGGACTCCTTCTCTCGAAACGCTCCTTTCTCATCGATCAATTCGCGCCTATCGATCCGTTCCTCTACCTCCTAGCACACTGGAGACTCTGATTGCAGCGGCTCAGTCTGCCTCGACCTCATCCAATCTACAAACTTGGAGCGTTGTTGCGGTTGAAGATGTCGATCGTAAAGCGCAGCTTGCAGAGGTCACGAATCGCCAAGCCCATATCTATCAGGCTCCTTTATTCTTAGTGTGGCTAGCAGACTTAGCGCGGCTCACTCGCACTGCTGAACAGTTGGGACTGCCGCATGAAGGATTGGACTATCTAGAAATGTTTTTGATGGCATCGATCGATGCCTCCTTAGCCGCTCAAAATGCAGTCGTCGCGGCTGAATCCCTGGGCTTAGGAACGGTTTATATTGGTGCGTTGCGGAACCGTCCTGAAGAAGTCGCTGCGATACTAGGATTGCCACCCCTAACGTTCGCTGTGTTTGGATTGTGTGTCGGGTATGCAGATCCCGATAAGCCCGCAGCAATCAAACCGCGACTTCCACAGCCCGCAATTCTACATCGAGAACAGTATCAATCTATCGAGCAAGATGTTTCGATCGTAGAATATAACGAGCAGATGAGACAGTTCTACACCGACCAAAAGATGAACGTTCCTGGAGATTGGGCAGAGCATTCTGCAAAGCGAATTGCGACTCGTGAAGCTTTATCAGGGCGCGATCGTCTACGAGAAGCACTCCATCATTTAGGATTTGAACTGCGCTAAATCGAGGATTTGATCGAATCGCGCTCGCACATCCACAGAAAAACGCTCAAATTGCCAGAAATTGTATCAACCGCAACTTAAGATTTCGCTCAGACTATGCAATTCTGGTCTACAAGAAATCATCGGCATCTCTACAGATATACCGTAGATTTTGATTCAAAGGCTGCTGATTGCCGTGTAGTTATAACCTAAGCCAACTAAAGCCGTTATCGAGAGTTTTTTACCATGACATCCGCATTCCGTGGGATCCACCTTAAGTTAGAAAGGCTCAGCAAGTCTTTCAACGCCAAGCCCGTTTTGCAAGACCTTGATCTAGAAATTGAGTCTGGGGATTTTGTCGCGATTGTTGGGCGGAGTGGATGTGGAAAAAGTACACTCCTTCGCTTGGTTGCGGGTTTAGTTGCACCCACTGATGGAGCAGTGCTGCTGAACGGAGCGCGATCGCACAAAATCGGAACTGATGTGCGAATGATGTTTCAAGATGCGCGATTGTTGCCTTGGAAAAAGGTACTCACCAATGTAGAGCTAGGACTTTTGAACTTTTCTGAGGGTTCTCGCTACAAGGCACTACAGGTTTTACATTCAGTTGGGCTAGACGATCGAGCAAAAGAATGGCCCGCTGTTTTATCTGGGGGGCAACGGCAACGGGTCGCGCTGGCTCGTGCTTTAGTTAGTGAGCCGCGTCTTCTGCTCTTAGATGAACCGCTCGGTGCGCTCGATGCGCTGACTCGGATTGAAATGCAGCAGCTACTGGAGAATCTTTGGCAAGAGCAAGGTTTTACCAGCCTTCTGATTACCCATGATGTCGAAGAGGCGGTTGTTTTAGCCGATCGCGTCATTTTGATCGAGGAGGGTCAGATTGCACTTGACATCAAGATCGATTTGCCTCGACCTCGACAACGGGGTAGCGCTGTGTTTGCCAAAACCGTAGAGACGATCGTACAGCGAGTCTTGGGACATCATGAAGCTCATGCAGAATCATCAAGGCAGCTTTCTGAATATTCACCTCGACTGGAAACCTCGCAGCCGCTTCAAAGCCAATTTTTACACGAGTAGATTGTAGGATTCAACCGCGCTCAATCTACCCAATGTTCCAACCGAACATTGAAGGTGTTTTCTATGGAATTGTAATCTGATTTCATAACCTAACCTCATTGACCAAACTACCCAGAAGGAGAACATAAACCCATGCAAGACTCAAAAAGAACCGCAGCAGTTTGGAACCGTCCGAAAATGACTCGTCGGGCTGCACTATTTTTGATGGGATGTTCTCTTGCGTTTTCAACTTCCCTAGCTAGTTGCAGCGGTTCAAAGCAGGCTCAGAACCAAGCGACTGCTAATGCTAGTCCTGCGGCAAGTCCTGCAAGTAGTAGCGGTAAGAAAGAGATTCGGATTGTTCGATCGAAGCAATTGACTGCACTCGCTGTACTAGAAAAGCAAGGCACCTTAGAGAAAGCCTTTGAGCCGTTGGGGTATACCGTGAAATGGGCTGAATTTGCAGCCGGTCCTCAACAGCTTGAAGCACTCAATGCAAATGGTCTAGATATTGCCTCAACCGCAGAATCTCCACCTATTTTCGCGCAAGCGGCTGGCAATTCCTTGGTCTATCTTGCAGCCACTCCGAGCAACGGTAAACCTGTTGCATTGCTGGTTCCAAAAGATTCTCCAGCACAGAGCGTTTCAGATCTAAAAGGCAAAAAAATTGCGTTCCAAAAAGCTTCGATCGGTCATTACCTGTTGGTAAAAGCTTTAGAGAAAGAAGAACTCAAGTTGACGGATGTACAATCCGTTTTCTTGCCGCCAGCCGATGCGGGGACAGCCTTTAGTCAAGGGAAAGTGGACGGATGGTTCATTTGGGACCCGTTCATCACTAGAACTGAGCAAAAAGGGATAGGGCGGGTGTTGATCGATGGCGAAAAGCTGAGAGATACCCGTAACTTCTACTCTACAACTCGTAAGTTTTACGACGAGAATCCAGAAGCAATCAAATTATTTTTGTCAGAGCTAGATAAGGCAGAGGCTTGGACAAAAGACCATCCAAAAGAAGTCGCGCAACTATTGGCTCCTGTCACTCAGCTTGAACCCGAAATCTTGGAAAAAATGCACGACAAGTATGAGTATGGACTACGACCGATTACGGAAGAAGTGATCAAGAAGCAGGAAGAAGTTGCAGGCTTTTGGTATGACCTGAAGCTGATTCCTAAAAAACCTGATGTTCGCGAAGGGTTTTTGAAGCCTGAAGAATATGCAAAGGTAACGCCTTCCGAAGTGTTGGCAAGAAAGCTTTAACGAATTCGTAATTTGGATCTTTCAATCTTCTAAACGGAGTTAAACAATGTCTACCCTAGCGCCAACAAGAGTTCAAATTTCGCCTTTAGATGCTCCATTGGGAGCGGTGGTTACTGGTTTAGATGCTAGTCGATCGATTCAACCTGAAGTAATTCTTCAGTTGAAACAAGCTTTACGCGATCTACATATCCTGATCTTCAAAAATCAAACCCTCACCGATCAACAACTGTTCGATTTCTCAGCTTATTTTGGTGATCTCTTTGTCCCTTTAGATGAAACGCCAGTGTTAGCGTCTGCGCCCGGTGTGACTCCTCGCGTGATTTCGATCTCAAATACTGAAGGAGGCTACACCGGAACCGGAGAGCTACAGTTTCATTCTGATCATCACTGGACTCCCTATCCTTCGAGTGGATCACTGCTCTATGCGTTAGAAATCCCGCCCAAAGGAGGGGATACTTATTGGTTGAATCTGAATCTGGCGTATGAAGCCCTTGATGATGTAACAAAAGCCCGAATCGCTGATCTGCAACTGATCACCTACAATCCGTTTTTGCAGAGAGATACGCCTGCACCATTGTACCGAGTCGATCGAAGTGTGCCGCTCGTAAGTCCTGTGTATCCCCATCCGCTTGTTCGCACCCATCCTGAGAGCGGAAAGAAGTTTCTCTATCTAGATGTGTCAACTGAAGTAGAACTAGTTGGAGTTGAGCTAGAAGAAGGTTCTGCTTTAATTGCACAGTTGAGACAGCACCTTAATCAACCTCAGTTTTACTACAAGCACAAATGGTCGGTGGGTGATGTTGTCTATTGGGATAACCAAGCGACTCTGCATTATCGGGAGTCATTTGATTCGAGCGATCGCAGAGTGTTGAAGCGTGTAAGCCTTGCCGGAAGCCGTCCGTTTTGAGAAAGAGATTGTCTGAGCCAGTGCTAACTTACGATTCAATTATCCACTTCCCTTATCTAGTTCTATGGTCACAAAATCTAATTTTTCTTCAAGAACACGATCGCGACAGCATCCTTTCCTACAAACGGTAGTTAGGGTAGCTAACCGATTGGCAGCGATTCCACAAGTTCAAGCCTTGATCCCCTGGGCTGTACCAGTTTTGATTTTAGTAGTATGGCAGGTGCTTTCATCGTTGGGCATTATTCCCGTTCGCGTCTTGCCTGCTCCGCTGAGTGTTCTTGCTGCCGCAGTTCGTCTAGCTCAGACAGGAGAATTGCAAACTAACGTTTTAGTCAGTGCTAGACGGGCGTTTACGGGATTTGTGATTGGTGGAAGTATTGGATTCTTTTTTGGTGTCCTGAATGGTCTGTTTCGCATTGCTGAAAATCTATTCGATACATCGCTTCAAATGCTACGAACGATTCCAAATCTAGCACTACTTCCTCTGGTGATTCTATGGTTCGGGATTGGAGACGAAGCGAGACTTTTCCTGGTTTCGCTCGGTGTGATGTTCCCCATCTATCTGAACACGTTTCACGGAATTCGCAGTGTTGACTCTGGCTTAATCGAAATGGGTAAGGTTTATGGATTAAGTCCGATCGCGCTGTTTTGGCACGTCATTCTTCCAGGGGCGATGTCTTCGATTTTGGTCGGCATCCGGTTCTCGCTAGGGATTATGTGGCTGACGTTGATTGTGGCAGAAACGATCGCAGCAGATTCGGGAATTGGCTATATGGCAACGAACGCACGCGAGTTTATGCAGACGGATGTGGTGGTATTGAGTATTGTGCTTTATGCTTTGTTTGGGAAATTAGCGGATGTTGTGGCGAGAGCGCTGGAACGATCGTGGTTGCGATGGAATCCCAATTATCAGAATGCGTAGCATTGATTTTCTAGGCTTAGAGTGTTCAGCAGGAGTGGAGGATAGCTCAGAGCTTGTAATTTGCCTCTGCTTTTTTATGTAAGGAGAGAACTGTGGTTAAACCGATTAATGAAGATTTCAGTGCGGCGGGACAAGTTACGCCAGAAGAGCTTGAACAGATTGCAAAAAATGGCTTTCAATCCGTTCTAAATCTACGATCGCCCGACGAACAGGGATTTGTCAAAGACGAACCCCAAATTGCAGAATCTCTAGGATTAAACTATGCCAATGCTCCGTTTAATCCAGCCAGTGCAGATGAGAAAAAGATTGCAGAAATTTTGGCAAAACTTGACCAGTTGCCTAAACCAACTTTGATTCACTGTGCAGGCGGATTAAGAGCGAGTGCGATCGCAATTTTCAGCATTGCCAAACAGCAAGAACTGACAGCGCTGCAGGCTCTAGAGAAAGCCTGCAGCGCTGGATTCGATTACAGTGCGAATCCTAAATTGCAGCAGTTAATCGAGCAGTGGTTCAGTGCTAAAGTCGGCTCCTAACTTACGCCTTATCCTCCTAGTAGACTGAGCGCATTCATCGATTGAGTGCGCTTTTTCTCGCATTAAAAAAACCGTTTGTGTAGTAGAAAGCTTAAACTCAAATCCACTACACAAAAGGCTAGATGCATTCGCAAACTCAAACAATAGGAGAAGGCTAACTCAATGCATTGATCACATAATCAATGTATGAATTCAGCTCCACAGCCGGATCTCCCGTGATGCCGTGATTGGCTTTGATGTGTTTCAGTGCCTCAATGTACCAACTGGGAGAAAGTTCAAAAGCACTGTTAATCTCAGCCAAACCCGCCACTAAGTATTCATCGATCGGACCTGTTCCCCCTGCGACTAGCGCATAGGTAATGATCCGCAGATAGTAGCCAATGTCCCGAACGCACTTCGACTTACCTCGCGGGTCAGCCGCATAGTTTGGACCTTGCAACTGAGTAGTATAGGGAAACTTCTGGTAAACTGCATTCGCTGCGCTTTCAGCTAAACTTTGAGACTTAGCAGATAGAGTTTTTGCAGCTTCGAGGGAAACGGCAGCTTGTCGAAACCGACCAAAGGCAACTTGGAACTCTGTACTGCTCAAGAAGCGACCTTGAGAATCAGCAGAATTAACGGCTTCGGTCAATGGCGTTCTAGGCATGAAAAAGTCTCTCCTAAAGATTCAATAACAGGACTTGGTCTGAATTAAGCAACCGCAGCAGAAGCTCGATCGAAGTAACTAGCAAGTTCAGAGACGATGCTGCTGCAATCTCCCTGAGTCACCCCGTTGGGATCATTGGCAAGCGCGATCGAGGCTTCTTTGAGCTTTTGAATGCCCGCAGCAACAGAGCCTCCTGGCACACCCAACGCTTGATAGGTTTCTCGTAAACCATTCAAAGCGCGGTCTTCAAGAATGCTAGAGTCGCCCGTAAATACTGAATAAGTCACGTAGCGCAGAATGATTTCCAAATCCCGCAAGCAAGCGGCTGCACGTCGATTCGTGTAAGCATTTCCGCCCGGTGCAATTAGTTGTGGTTGTTGCTCGAACAATGCTCGTGCAGCATTTGCTACGATTGCAGAAGAGTTGCCAGAGATTCGGTTGATCACATCAATCCGCTTATTGCCATCTCGCACGATCGCGGATAAAGCATCGATTTGCGCGTTGCTGAGGTATTCGCCCCGCACATCTGCCTGAGCAATTACTTTAGTAAAAGCATCTTGTACCATTGTCGCACTCTCCTAAATGCTAAATTGTTTGAAAGTAAAATCGCGAGCGGAATGATACCACTCGATCCCTGAGAGCAAGGCAGGCGCTTCCTCTGAAAGCAGAAGATAAAAACTGAGATTTCTAACTCGCCACTTTCCTATCAAAGCTGTTTCTGAAATTTGTGCATTTCAGGCTTTAAGTTTCTAAGATACTAGAGGAAGCGCAGCTAAAAAATAAGAAGGGAAAAAGCTTCAACTTTTAGATTTCTTAGTTGTACTCTCTACTATTATTTTTACTATGATAAGTAACTCATTTTTGTTAAATAATGTTTAGGTATTCAATAAAATAGAATCAAACTCTAGAGAATTTCCTAATTAGATTTTTTCCCAAGTTGATATCTATAAATGGTTTGAAAGCTCTGATCTAATTTTCGGAATTCATCTTCTGAAACCGTTTCTCTGAGAAGGATACGCAGTTTATCTGCATTCACATAGGTTTAAAATAAATCCACAAGCTCTTAACTAAACTCAGGCTATACCTTCGCGGACTAATACTACTATCTCAAACTTTTTGTGATCCACATTACAGCTTCATTGTATCCGAAGTAACTAGTTATTCTCTAATTAGAACTGATAAAGAGAGCAGGAATTTTATATCCCTACTCTCATGAAATATAAAGACAAAACTTTAACGAACTGGAATCAACTTTTCAGCAGTTGGATCGAGATGCCTCACAGCCTGCGATAATTCTTGCAGCGAATTGTAAAGCCGATCTTCAATCTCTGGCTCAAGCTGAAGACTGCCATCTTTTAGCCGCTGAATCTGTTGATCAACAGCGTAAACTGTTCCCAAAATGTGTCGCGCTCCTAGTTCAGCCAAGACAGGTTTCAGCGCATACTCGATCGCGAGTAAATGCGCGATCGTTCCTCCAGTCGCGATCGGTAGCACCACTTTGCAATTCAATGACTTTTGTGGTAGCAGATCCAGAAAAGCTTTCAGCACACCCGTATAAGAAGCTTTGTAGATAGGGGTGGAAACAATCACACCATCCGCTTTTTCCAATAACGCTTTTACCGGATTTAAAGCAGCGCTGTCATACCGTCCAAAGACTAAATCTTCTGCGGGAAAATCGCGCACAGAGACAATATCAACCTGAAATCCTTCTTGCTGCAATCGCTTCGCAGCAATTTCGACCAGTCCATGAGTTCTAGAAGGATGGGTTGGACTTCCCGCGATCGCTAAAATACTTGGCATAAACAATACTCCTGTTGCTCAATTGAGGATTAGAAAAGTCATCAAATTCTAAGAATCAGTGTGTTTGGAGAACGCACGGATGCCAGTAAAAGTCGAACTCTCAGACGTTGATGACAATAGACACGCACACTACGCAATTGCAGACTCAAATGCACGAGAGTTGCAGAATGAGTTTTCCGGACGTGTTAAGCCTAAATTCTCGCGCAGTGTTCGCCCTTCATACTCAGTGCGAAACAGCCCGCGTCGCTGCAATTCGGGAATCACAAAATCAACAAATTCATCAAGACCTCCCGGTAGATAAGGTGGCATGATGTTGAAGCCATCCGCAGCATCGTTTAGAAACCACTCTTCTAAGCGATCAACAATCTGTTCAGGTGTTCCCACAATTTGCCAATGTCCCCGCGCTCCAGCAATCCAGAGGTAAAGTTGACGAATCGTAAGCTTCTCTCGTTGAGCCAGATCTGTGAGTAGCTTCAAACGGCTTTTTGCAAGCTCAGTTTCGGGCAACTCTGGCAATGGTTCGTCTAACGGATAGCGAGATAAATCAACGCCGCCTGCTAATCCAGAGAGCAGATCCAATCCCACTGATGGATGAATCAAGTTCTGAAGCTGCTCAAATTTCTCTTTCGCTGCCTGCTCAGTTTTCCCAATGACCGGAAACACTCCCGGCATGATTTTGAGTGAGTCAGGAGAGCGTCCATACTTCGCTAATCGACCTTTTACATCTGCGTAGAACTCTTGAGCATCTTCTAAAGTTTGCTGCGCTGTAAAAATTACTTCTGCGGTTTGTGCTGCCAGATTTTTACCATCTTCAGATGAGCCAGCTTGAATAATCACCGGATGTCCTTGAGGTGGACGTGCGACATTCAAAGGACCTCTGACTGAAAAATGCTTTCCTTTATGGTGAGGAACATGAAGTTTATCAGGATCAAAGTAGATACCAGAGTCTTTGTCTCGCACAAAAGCATCATCTTCCCAACTATCCCAAAGTGAAGTCACAACTTCGACAAATTCACGAGCGCGATCGTATCTCGGCTGATGGTCAGGATGTTTCTCTAAATTGAAGTTCTGTGCTTCAGAATTCGTTGCAGAAGTAACAAGGTTCCAGCCTGCTCGGCCTCCACTAAGATAATCAAGTGAAGCAAATTTGCGGGCAAGGTGGAAAGGCTCATTGTAGGTTGTCGAAACTGTTGCGGCTAAGCCGATTCGCTCTGTCACAACAGAAAGTGCAGATAAAAGTATGAGCGGTTCAAAGTGGGCAATGTGCCCTGAGCGGCTCAGGGCTTCGATTCCCCCGCGATCGCGGACTGCTACGCCATCTGCAAAGAAAATCATGTCGAACTTTCCTCGCTCTGCGGTCTGTGCAACTTGCTTGTAATGCTCAAAGCTCAGTCCGCCATCGGCTCGCGATTCTGGATGTCTCCATGCTGCAACATGATGACCCGAACCCATTAAGAATGCACCAAGCTTTAATTGTTTCTGACTTTTACTCATTCCTCTCCCCTTTACCGTGGGCATCAATCTCGAAAACCTTCTCTGAAAATACGGTAAACCGATCAAGTAATTGTATTTTGCTTGAGCTAGTATGTCATAACCCCTTGAGCAAATCAAGAGATTTCTGATTCTTCCTCAAGGTTCTACTGCCGATTATTTTTCGACATCTTGATCTTTTCAGTATTGATGTGGTTCAATCTCGTCATGTGACTACGGCAATCTTATCAAGTTACCGCATTTAAAAGGGTTTCTCCGACTCCCTAACGCCGCAAAGGAATCATTAGCGCCTAATTGGATTGAATTCGAGGCTGCTTTTTTTCCTAACCTAATCTGTCTTAGAGATTAACCCATGATGAATCGAGTTCTTAACCGTTTGAATGCTCTTAGGACAAGTCGTATTGTGTCTCGTAGTTCACTGTCAGCTATCGGAGCATTTGCGATCGGGGTATTTTTAACTGCTGCGATCGCCTCTTGCAGTTCTAATGCACCCCAAGCCTCTAACAGTCCGGGTACTTCTCCCGCCAGCAATTCTGCTCAAAAATCAACCCAAGCGGCAAACATCGTTCGATTTGGCTATCAGAAGTCTACTATCTTGCTCAAATCGAAAGGCTTGCTAGAGAAGCGACTTGCTCCAGAAGGCGCAAAAGTAGAATGGACAGAGTTTCCGGCAGGTCCGCCTCTACTTGAAGCATTGAATGTGGGAGCGATCGACATTGGTCCTGTAGGAGAGTCGCCGCCTATTTTTGCTCAAGCGGCTGGGGCGCAGCTGATCTATGCAGCCTCGATCGCGCCGAATCCTAAAGGGTCTGGCATTCTTGTTCCAGATAATTCACCGATTCAGAGCGTTGCTGACCTCAAAGGAAAGAAGGTTGCTTTTGCAAAAGGATCGAGCGCGAACTATTTGATCGTGCAGATTCTTGAAAAGGGAGGATTAAAGTTCAGCGACATTCAGCCAATTTATCTTCCACCTGCTGATGCTCGTGCTGCCTTTGTAAAGGGTGAAGTCGATGCGTGGGTGATTTGGGACCCGTTTTATGCAGCAGCCGATGAGGGCGCAAATGCTCGCGTATTAGTAGACGGTGAAGGTTTGAATAAAACTGGAGGCTACTACATTGCTTCTCGCAAGTTTGCGGCCGAGAATCCAAAGCTCTTGAAGAGTGTTCTAGAAGAAGTTCGGAACTTGGAAGACTGGTCGAGCCAGAACCGAGATGAAGTGACGAAAGTTCTGACAGATGCGCTGAAACTTCCAGTTGAAGCAGTGAAGAAAGCGACTGATCGCCGCCAGTTTGGACTTAAGCCTGTAACGGATGACTTGCTGGTTGAACAGCAAAAGGTTGCGGATACTTACTATCAACTCAAATTGATTCCAAATCAAATTAGTGTCCGTGATGCTGTTCTACCTCCAGATCAAACGGCTGCATTTAATTTTCAGTAATGAACGATCGGAACTGGGTTGGTGGGTGAACATTCAACTGTTCGCCCATTTTCTTAAGCTACGGAACTATAAACGAAGCAATATCCTGCATCATACTGATCTTGCTGTCGTAAATACCCGTATTGCTGATCCCATACTCCCGTTTCTAAATCTCTTTGGAGTTGAGACAAACCAGTATTGAGTTCATCGCTGTTAATCTTGGCAAACGACGAAATACCGTCTCGGATTGTACGATCGAGATAAAGTTCCGGTCTTCCCCATCCCACCGCTGCAAATGAATCAGCTAGATCATGTGGTAACGGAAAGGGAAGCACATTGAAAACATTGTTTGTAACCGATTGAATCTCAGCCTTTAGCTCTAGAATCGGTAAGAAAGTTAATTCAACATCTTTGATGAATGAAGGAAAATACTTTGTCAGCCAGAACTGAGAAGCGAATGCGGGATCAAAGGTAAACAGAACAATCTGCCCGTTTTTAGTGATTCTGCAAATTTCCTGCAATGATCGCTGATAATTTTGAAAATGATGAAAAGCGAGCATAATAATCGCAGCATCGACAGATTGATCGGGTAAAGGAATGTTGTCTGCATAAGCATCAATCCACTGAATTGCAAAATGAGTCGGTGCTTGACTCCGCATGGTTTGAGATGGTTCAACTGCAATCACTTGACATCCTTGTTCAGCAAGCACGATCGCATAAGATCCGGTTCCTGCACCGATATCCGCAATCGTTGATCCTTGCAAACCCGGCAAAATTTCCAAAAGCTTTGTGGCAATTCGTCGATCGCTGTTTCGAGTTCGAGCGTAAGTTTTTCCGATCGTGTCATAAAGCGTCATTCGGGACTCCAAAGGCTTGAATTTTAGCGAAAACTCGTTAGGATATGAAAATTACCAGTTCATCTATCGGTAAACCGTATTATGATAGCGAGTCCCACTCTCAAACGCCGCACTTCCGAAAATCTTCCATCCGTTGAAGCAGACATTTATTACCTGGTTCCGATGGCGGATAAGCCAATCATTTACACCTACGAGCCGCCGCCCGGTGTTCCTCAATATAACGGAACATACATCGCTCACAGACTCCCTATTTATAACGCTCGATCGCTTACTCCGAATCTTTCACTCGATCGAGAAGGCTTTACCTTTGCGGCACACTCTACAAAAGTACAAGATTTCTACAACGAGGATGAAGTTTGCCAGGTTTATTATGCTGAAGCCGAACAACTTCTCAAGGCTGTAACGGGTGCGATTAAGGTGATTGTGTTTGATCATAATCTTCGCAATGCGGATCGAGCAAAGCAAGGAGATCGAAACATCAAAGAACCTGTCCAACGCGCTCATAATGACTTCACGGCGAAATCTGGTTACGGTCGGGCGCAGATTGTGTTATCTCAAAATCCTGAAGCTGAGGAACTTTTGCAACATCGATTTGGTATCGTGAATGTTTGGCGACCGATTTCGACAGTGCAGAAATCTCCGATCGCAGTTTGTGATGCTCAAAGTATTGCTTTAACCGATTGGGTTGCGAGTGATTTGCTGTATCGAGATCGCGTCGGCGAAACTTATGGAATTACACACAATCAGAACCATCAGTGGTTTTATTTTCCGCAGCAGCAGCGAGATGAAGCGTTGTTGATCAAGTGCTTTGATTCGTCGGAAGATGGACAGGCGCGATTTGCGGCTCATTCCGCCTTTGATGATTCCACCAGTTCCCCGGATGCACCTGCACGAGAAAGTATCGAACTGCGAACTCTAGTCTTTTATGAATAATGCGATCGCGTCTGCGTTTAGAAGTGAGCTATCTTGCCGCTATTACTCCCAAGACAAGGTAAACGAATCCAGTAGGAACAAGCGCGCATCTCATTCCAACTCGCCATCTACGTTATGACGATGTGGTTGGCAAGTCTCCGCTCAAATGCTCTGCTCGTGCAATCCATCGCGATAATTGAGGGAGGTGCCGTACAAAATTTACTGATCCAACAATACAGAGGATGCCACACACAATCAACGCATCCGGCGCACCGATCGCTTGAGTCAGTGTTCCGGCAAAAAGGTTACTTAACGGTAACATTCCAATCAAAGCTAGCGCATAGAAGCTCATCACACGACCCCGTTTATCATCCTCAACTAAGTTCTGAATCACCGCATTACTACAAGAAACTTGGAGTGTACCGCTCCCGCCAACAACGGTCAAAATCACGATCGACAACCAGACATTTCTAGAGCAAGCAAAGGCAATCAGTCCAAGCCCAATCAAGGCAGGACAAAGCGCGATTACTCGTTCGAGTCCTTCGATGCCGCGACGAAGGCTAAGATAGACGCAGGCGAGAACAGAACCGATCGCCCCTGATGCACTCAAAAATCCAAAGGTATCTGCCCCACTTTTGAGAACATCCGCTGCAAAGACAGGTAATACTGCCATGTAAGAGATGCCGAACAATCCTTGAATGGCTAAAAGCAGAAGAATCGAGCGAATGGGCAAAGTATTGCAAACATAATCGAAGCCTTCTTTCAATTTTTGCCAAGTGCTCTGAGTTTGGGGCTGGATCGGTTTGCGAACCATTTTCATTGCCGCTAAAGCCGCGATCGCAGCAAGATAGCTCAAACTGTCGTATAAGAAGCAATACTCAACTCCAACACTGGCAATTAAGATGCCTCCCATTGCTGGACCGATTAACCGAGAACTACTCAGCATTGCCGAATTTAGCGCGATCGCATTTCCCAAATCAGCCCGATTTTCGACCATCTCCACCACAAAAGCATGGCGAATCGGCATATCCAATCCTTTTAACAGCCCCGCTAAAACGCTCAATCCTAGCAATATCCAATAGTTAATCCAGCCTGCAAAAGTCAGAAGCGTCAACGTTCCAGAAACGCAGATTCCTAGAATTTGAACAAGTTTTAATAGATCTTGTCGATTCCAGCGGTCGGACAATACACCGGAAAAGGGAGTCAAAACCAAAGTTGGCAGAAAGCCTAGGAATCCAGCTAGTCCCAGCAACCAAGCGGATTTTGTCAAATCGTAGATCAGCCAGGGAACGGCGATTTGAGTCATAAACGTTCCTGACAGCGAAAAGACTTGTCCAACCACATAAAGCCGGAAGTTGCGCGATTTGAGCGCGGGTAAACGGTAATAGATTTCCTTTTGCACTCGATCTCCTGATTTAGCCCATCCTTTCTGTAGTTCTCTCATTTACCAATCCTCAACAACCGCACTGATTCTGAAAAAATCAGCCTCAATACGCCTATTGAGTATACGTGAGTCTGATAGTTAGAGTTTCTAACTAACTGAATAAATTTACTGGAGAAATTCGAGATTTAGCGGGAGCTTCTCGCCAAGCCATAAAGCGCGATCGCGGTGGTCTCCAAGGTCATCTCCGGTATTTGGATGCACAAGAACGTCTAATCCATTGCGATTGAGCATCAACCACGGGACGACTTGAGCAAATTGATCGGGAGCAAAGGCAACTTGATACATCGATCGAGGATGAGGTCCGATAGGTTCGTCGCGCTAGCGTCCAAGCTGCACTTCAAAGCGATTCCCTAATTCCTCACGAATTTGGGCTGCTTGCTCACGAGTTGCAAGATCAAAATAGATATGAGCGTGAAAGCTAGTAATTTCGATTGTCATTGATCGGTGTAGGAAGACTTAGATTAACTGGGAGCGTCGAAAAATTCACTTTTCTATAGCAATTCTAACTGAGATATGAAATTGAGAAAGATGGGAAGACTAAGGTGAGAACAATGACTTCACCGACCGATGCAAACCGACCTGAAACACTTCATCGACAGCAATCCTGACTCGCGCGAACTGAAACGAGCGTTAGCGGTACAAATGGTCAAGCAAAACTATCGCGATGAAGATATTCAA
>JAESFQ010000122.1_pt1 | contig 27289 bp, 21 predicted proteins | sample 9269431 | NCBI WGS metagenome assembly JAESFQ01 (sample SAMN14502588, study PRJNA617103) | algae metagenome | isolation source: Plectolyngbya sp. WJT66-NPBG17 and co-occurring heterotrophs from well... | place: USA: Mojave Desert, Joshua Tree National Park, California | collected 2006-08-06 | reverse complement strand
TCTCCGGCGGCAGCAGCCGCGCTACGATGCGGTCCCTGAACGCTTGTCCGTATCTCGCCATTCTCGATCACCCGCGCCCCCTCATTGCGCGATCCTATCCACGCGACAACTGCTGTGACACAGGGGGCACGGGCGACCGCGCCGAGGCGGGCCGGCTGGCCCAGGCCGTGCAGTCCTCCACCGGCCAGAGCGTCGACCTGGCCTATGTCGATGGGGGCTACACCGGTCCGAAGGCCGCTGACGCCGCCACAGCGCATGGCATCGAGCTGGAAGTGGTCAAACTGCCAGACACCAAGCGTGGCTTCGTGCCGTTGCCGCGGCGCTGGGTGGTCGAGCGGTGCTTTGCCTGGGCGACCCGTTTTCGTCGGTTGCTCAAAGACTCTGAAGGCTACGCCAGCACCCTCGCCGACTTGCACCTCGTCGCCTTCGTCTGCCTCATGCTCAAACAGGTCGCGCAACTAACTAGAAGTCCATAACGGCCTCTAGTATTTTAAGGACACAAATATCAAAGCCCAGAGCATAGCGGATACTGCAAGTGCCACAACAACACCCTGACCGAAACGACGCGTGTTGCGATCAATCTCACGGAATGATGGCCGCGAGCCTGGCACGGTTTTCAATTCTGACGAGGATTGAACGACCATAGATTGATCAGGGCTCCGAGGAACGGACTAAGCTAACGCGTAACGCAACGCATAATCAACGGTTTTTTCACAGAAAGTTTATTCCAGGTCTTTCTAAATCCTGAGACAGGCCGCCACTTTGGAGATAGATTGTCAACCAATGCCTTAATATTCAGTAAACGTCTCAACAAGGGGTACTTGGCGTGTCGGACCGGATATACCTTGATCTGAACCAGCTTCCGGAAGGTTGGCTGGTCACGGCACGTGCGACTTGCCAGGGGCAGCTCAAGGCTGCGGCGCATCGCGGCCTGGATCTGGCCTGCGCCCTGGCCCTGCTGCTGGCCACCCTGCCCCTGCTGCTGCTGGTGGCCCTCGCCATCAAGCTCGACAGCCGCGGCCCCATCTTCTACGGCCAGGAGCGCGTCGGCCTCGGCGGCCGGCGCTTCACCGTCTACAAGTTCCGCTCCATGCGGGTCGATGCCGAAGCCTCCGGCACACCCCAATGGGCCAGCAAGCAAGACCCCCGCGTCACCCGCGTCGGCCGCCTGCTCCGGCTCAGCCGCATCGACGAAATCCCCCAGGTCCTCAACGTGCTCCGCGGCGACATGGCCATGGTCGGACCCAGACCCGAGCGACCCGCCTTCGTCGAGCAACTCGAGCAGCAGATCCCCCACTACAAGGACCGCGCCTGCGTCCGCCCCGGCATCACCGGCTGGGCCCAGATCAACTACCCCTACGGCGCCTCCGTCGAGGACGCCCGACACAAACTCACCTACGACCTCTACTACATCCAAAACCGCGGACTGCGCCTCGACCTCCGCATCCTCCTCACCACCTTCCGCGTCGTCCTCCTCCAGCAAGGCGCGCGCTAGACCAGAGGTCCGTCTGAGGCGGGGGACCGAACCCAAGCTCTCGACCACACGGCGCAGAATGCGCTGCGCCTTGCGCGGCAGCGATTCGCAACGCCTGAAGCCGCCTAAACTGATGCCTTACGGTGTGGCCCTCGGGCGCAAGCCGGATGGCTGTCGATGGCCAGCATCGCCTTGCTTGGCTGTGACCTCGCCGTTCTGGCTGACAGATCCAACGGATTGGGAGTAATGCTTGGGTCACACTCGGGACCGCCACCATCACCACGCGGACCAGCCGTGTCTCGCACCATCAGCAGCCAGCTGGTTGTCCATCTGGTCACGCCAATCCAGTGCCCACACTGCAAGCGCAAGCCAGGCCACCTTTTTGACCTCCGACTGCCCAGGTCGTGCTAAAAGGAGCTTACAGCGGTGAAGACCAAGCAGTTTGATCCCAAGATGCCGGCCCGAGGTGGCGGCAGCGCGGCTGCTTTGCCGGTAACAGAGGGCCGCATCCCAGACCACGAGGGATCTGGCTCCGCCGTCGCAACCGTGACATTGGAACTGTCTTGGTCGGTCTGGGTGCGGCTGGCGACCCTTGCCACGCAAAGAGGCACCGATATACGGCGCCTGGCATTGGATCTGCTCGAGCTGGCAGTCGCCGATGGCAACTCATCCATGGCTGTCCCGACCACCTCTGGCGGTTATCGCTGGAAGGACCTGACGCTACCGGCCGGGACGGAACTCTCGTTCAAGCATCGCGGTGTCACTTATATCGCCTTGGTTACGAACGGCAGCGTGGTACATGACGGGCGTCAGGTCAGCCCATCGAAGTTCATCAATGCGATCGCTGGACCCGGCAGAAATGCCTGGGTCGGCCTCTGGGTGCGCCGCCCTAGTGATCCTGCCTGGTTGCTTGCCGATGAACTTCGCCGCCTGGCGGAGATGCAGCAAATGGCCAACCATGTCATGGCCCTCAACGCTGTGCGCATGGCGGCGGCCGATACGAATGGCCCCTCGCCGCCATCCAACCCGGCCTCATCGGGGATGTCATCGCCAGCGCCACCGGATTTTCCCGATCCATCCTCCCCCACATTGTCGCGGCCGCGGCGGCGACGGCGACGACTGGTAACCGCATCGTTGGCATGACCGCGGCACACCGCGTGGTCGGCCGATCCCAGCCTCTCGAGCCCCGCCAACGCGGCGACGGTGCCGCTCGTGAGCTGGGATGGTTTAGGCGCTAAAGGAACTCCTGCCACGACTGCAGGCCGGTAAGGCTCTGCCAACCCGGCAGCAGGTTGGCGATGCCGGGACACCAGGCCAGGCCAGCCTAGCCCGAAAAGTTCATGTGCATGACCGAGAAGCGGCAAAGGCCGACGGCCACATCGCTCCTGAAGAGTGTGAAATGATTGGAAGCCGCTTCGCGGAAACCAACATTGTCCAGACGAGACCGGATCGCTGACCGCAGGCGACCGTGCTGCTAGAAAGCCGAGATGGCCCATGTGCGGTGGGGCCGTTCTCTAATCGCGTGCTGCTTGTCAATAGGCTACATACAGAGGGTATTGCCAAGCCGAGGTCACGGTTCTCTTCGCGGTCGAAAAAGGTCGCCGCAAGATCTGGTTCGAAGCACAGGCGCTGCAATGTCCACAACGAGCTCACATGCACCGCATGTGGCTCAAGGCCCTCCCTCGCAGCCAGCCTGCACCCTCGCCCCGGCGGGCAACCCTCACATCCGGCGTTCAGCCCGGATGAAGCTCAGTCAACGGTCAAGCGGCTTGCACCTGTTCCGTGTGTTTGTCCTCGGACCAGCGGAACGGCTCGCCCGAGCGCCAGATGCTGTGCAGGATGACCGAAAGCTTGCGTGCCAGAGCCACACGCGCTTTGCCGAAGCCCGACCGACGTGCAATCGCCAGCGCCCAGTCTTTCAGGCCGGAACTGCGCTTGACCCGGGTCAAGATAACCACGGCCGCCTCGTACATGAGCGTACGGGCAAGGCCGTCACCACATTTCGAGATCCTGCCGCTTCGGTCGGTGTCGCCCGACTGGTACTGCTTGGGCGTCAAGCCCATATGGGCGCCGACCGAGCGTAATCGCGCAAAGCGCGTTGGATCCTCCACCATGCTGACATAGGAGAGAACAGACACGACGCCGATGCCGGGCACGCTCATCAGCAGGCGATATGTTGAACTTGATCTTGTCATTGTCCGGACCGCCTTGTCGAAGGCTGCGATCTACGCGCGCAGCCCTCGCCAGGCCGCCAACATGGGCTGAACAACGGGCGCCAAGTCGTCGTGCTCGGCGAGCAGAGCTTCAATCCGACGGTCGAACGGCAGGCCGCGCATGGCACCGGGCAGCAGCCCAAATACCTTGAGCACGCCGCGGATGTGGTTCGACAGGCGCGTGGTCATGCCGACCAGCTGAGCCCTCGCCCCAAGCAGTGCGCGCGCCCGGTGCGCCTCATAGGATTTGACGTGCACGGCGCGGTACCAGCCCGTCCGCATGATCTGGGCCAACCCCTCAGCGTCGTTCTGGTCGGTCTTGTTGATCTGCATCTGCAACGCCGCCCGCGCATGCCTGGCATCAAGGCAGACAACGTCCAGATTTCGTCCGCGCAGTTCATGGACCAGCCACGGCGTCATGGGGCCCGTTTCGACCCCGATCGCCGCCTCATCGCCTGCATGCCGCCGAACGGCTTGCTCGATCTGCTCGGGATGCGTCTGGCATTGACCGCGCCATAGCCCACGGCCAGTGCCGTCAACGATACAGATGGCCGTCAGCTTTTGCGAAACGTCCAGTCCTACAAACCGGGTCATCGAAAGCCTCCCACCCTGCGAGATGCCGGGCGACGCCGCCCGGATCGAGGCACTCTGGGCGGTCTCCGCCCAGGCCGCGATTACCCGATGTCCATAGCTGTGTTTGGCTTCCAATGCGGTCGGGCACTTGCCGCAGACCCGTATGTGATATGCGGATCGGGGCCGGGCCGAGGCCTGGGATGGTCGTCAGCCGCCAGGCCGCCTCGTCGTCCTTCGTGCCGCGCATAATCTCACAGTCGAGATCCTCAGTGCACTTATCCAACCTGCGCAGTTTGTCGGCCAGCACAACCAAGCAAAGGCGAGCCGCTTGCGGTCGGCCAGAAGAAGGATCCTTCACCTAAGAAGCAGGCGAGGCTATGTGCTGTGGCCCCTTGGCGACGACGATACCGGACTCGGCGAAGTCCCTCGTTAAGGCATTAATCAAGCGCCACCCGGTCCCGCGAAGTGCGCGCCCATCGCCGGCGCCACCCCTTGCGGCCAAGCGGCCAGCATCAGGGACGAGACAAGCGTCAGGGCCAGAGCCAGAGCAACCGCGGAACGAGCCGCAGCGCGGGTAAGTCATACCCATCGGAGATGTACATCGTTTCAGCCGAGCGCTACCAAAAGATGATACAACAGATGATGATCACCCAAAGCACGGCGGACATCGCAAGGCCCACCACCAGCCCTTCGGCGAAGCGGCGACTTGCTGGGTCGAGACGCCGTTGAGAAAGGCGCAGCACACGTCGAGCGTGTTTCTTGGAAATCTTCAATACCGTAGGTTGTCTCCCAAGACTGCAATCCGCGTATAAACGAGTTACTGCGGAATGACGTGCCGAAAAGTTCCTATCACAAACGTTTTATTGCTGACATTACATATTTGTAGTACACACGCATGTTGGCCTGACTATGTTGCTTCCAACAAAGTGTTGCGCAGGCGACGCTATATCATCGACGGCTTGTGGAGCTTGGCGTGTCGGACCGGATATACCTTGATCTGAACCAGCTTCCGGAAGGTTGGCTGGTCACGGCACGTGCGACTTGCCAGGGGCAGCTCAAGGCTGCGGCGCATCGCGGCCTGGATCTGGCCTGCGCCCTGGCCCTGCTGCTGGCCACCCTGCCCCTGCTGCTGCTGGTGGCCCTCGCCATCAAGCTCGACAGCCGCGGCCCCATCTTCTACGGCCAGGAGCGCGTCGGCCTCGGCGGCCGGCGCTTCACCGTCTACAAGTTCCGCTCCATGCGGGTCGATGCCGAAGCCTCCGGCACACCCCAATGGGCCAGCAAGCGAGACCCCCGCGTCACCCGCGTCGGCCGCCTGCTCCGGCTCAGCCGCATCGACGAAATCCCGCAGGTCCTCAACGTGCTCCGCGGCGACATGGCCATGGTCGGACCCAGACCCGAGCGACCCGCCTTCGTCGAGCAACTCGAGCAGCAGATCCCCCACTACAAAGACCGCGCCTGCGTCCGCCCCGGCATCACCGGCTGGGCCCAGATCAACTACCCCTACGGCGCCTCCGTCGAGGACGCCCGACACAAACTCACCTACGACCTCTACTACATCCAAAACCGCGGCCTCCGCCTCGACCTCCGCATCCTCCTCACCACCTTCCGCGTCGTCCTCCTCCAGCAAGGCGCGCGCTAGACCAGAGGTCCGTCTGAGGCGGGGGACCGAACGGCAGGCTTGGGCCATCAGCGCGTCGACCATCCGACCGGGGGCGGCCGACACCACAACGTCCACCGCCCAGGCCCACCCTATTTGACCGCAAGGGCCGCGCCGCCAGGCCGAGCGCGAGCGCGACCGACGAGAAAGGTCTCCGTAACATGTACGATGCAGGCCAAAAAGCCGTTGAGATGCGGCGTTGAAAGCTAAGATCATGCGTCTCTTGGCACCCCTCCTCGGACAGCTGGCCTAAACTGCAGCGCTTACCATGGTGATGGGCGAAGTGGGCGCGCCTCCCAGACCAGCCTCGATCAAGGCGAGCGGGCGAGTCGATGGCCTCCGTCCCATGGTGCCGCCAACGCCGAAGGTCGAGCCGGTTTCAGAACATCTCCGCAACCCAACGTCGACTGCATCAGGATTGTCTTGTAGCTTGGCAGTTGACCTAGTAATGATACACGACTTTGTGGCGGTGAGCTGCCAACCGCGGCGAGGGCAGTTGCTGTCATGGCTTGGGATGGAGGTGCATCCATGCAGCGCCACCATTTTCTGGAGCGTATCTGTCAAGCCCTGATACATGAGCGGGGAGATGGCAGTGACGGTGCGTCACAGAATTATACAATGGCGATGGGCGTGACGGCGAATAGCGCCGTGCCGTCCCACCACGTGATGGGGGCGCCCGCCCGGCGCGCCTATTGGGTTACCTAGAACCGTGATGACGCCGTGCTTGCCCGCGAGACGGCCGCAGCTACGGCCAAGAGGAAACCACTGAGATGTGTGGAATTGTCGGTGTCCTCGCCAAAGCACGCAGTATGGAGCCCGATCTCCGGCGCGTGCGGAACATGGCGGATGCGCTGCGTCACCGCGGCCCGGATGGAGACGGATTCCACGCCGAGCCGGGAGTTGCCCTCGGCCATCGCCGGCTGGCCATCGTTGATCTAGGCGGTGGCGCGCAACCCATGGCGAATGACGATAACTCCGTTGTCGTGGTCTTCAACGGTGAGATCTACAACCACACCACGCTCCGGCCGGAGCTCGAGGCCGTTGGCCACGTCTTCCGCACCCGGTCTGACACCGAGGCCATCATTCATGGCTGGGAAGAGTGGGGGCTTGGCTGTCTCGATAAGCTGCGCGGCATGTTTGCCTTCGCACTCTGGGATCGCCGGCGCGGCCAGTTGCTGCTCGCGCGCGACCGCTTGGGTGAAAAGCCGCTGCTCTATGCGCGCCTGCCCGATGGCGGCCTCGCCTTCGCCTCGGAAATCTCGGCGCTGCTGACCCTGCCCGAGATTCCGCGGCGGATTGACCCGGTCGCCGCCGACGACTTCCTCGCTCTGGGCTATGTGCCGGATCCCAGCTGCATCTGGCGCGACATTCGCAAGCTGCCGGCGGCACATTTCTTGCTGCTGGAGCCGGGCGGTGAGGTCACGCCGCAACGCTACTGGGCGCCGCCGACAACGGTCGCGGCGGATCCGGGTATGGACGCCCCGCAGCAGCTCCAAGCGTTGCTGCGGACCGCCGTGCGCGACCGGCTGATGGCCGATGTTCCGCTCGGCGCCTTCCTCTCGGGTGGCATAGATTCCGGCACGGTTGTCAGCCTCGCCGCCGAGGCCGCTGCGGCGGCCGGACCGCCGCTCGCCACCTTCACCATCGGCTTTCCCGGCGCGGCCGATGAGCGGTCGGCGGCGGCGCTGGTGGCGGCCAAGGCCGGGACGCTCCACCATGCCGAGGCGGGCACCGCCGACTACCTCGCCATGGCGCGGGACCAGGCGCGGATTTTCGGCGAGCCCTTCGGTGACCATTCCTCGGTGCCGACGCTGGCGGTGTGTCGGCTGGCGCGGCAGCACGCCACCGTCGCGTTGTCGGGCGATGGCGGGGACGAGGTCTTCGCCGGCTACCGGCGCTACCGCTGGCACATGCTGGCCGAGGCGGTGCGCACCCATCTTCCCGCCGGCATCCGCCGGCACGTCATCGGCACGCTGGCGCGCGCCTATCCCAAGCTTGACCGCGCACCGCGCTGGCTGCGCGCCAAGAACACGTTGACGGAAATCAGCCTCGACAGCGCGCTCGGCTATTACCGCACGGTCTGCAAGCTGCAGGAGGAGCGGCGCCGCGGCCTGCTCTCGCGCAGCCTGCGCGCCGCCGTTGCCGGGCATGAGCCAGCGGCGCGCATCGCCGCCGCGATGGCAGAATGCGATCCGGCGGAGCCGCTGCTGCAGGCGCAATATGCCGATGTGCTGACCTACCTGCCGGGCGACATCCTGACCAAGGTGGACCGTACCAGCATGGCGGTGTCGCTGGAGGTGCGGCCGCCCATTCTCGACCATGATGTGGTGGCCTGGGGCATGGCCCTGCCGGCGCAGCGCAAGCTCGCCGGCGGGATCGGCAAGCGCGTCCTGCGCGAAGCGGCCGCCAGGCTGCTGCCGCCCGATATCCTGACGCGGGGCAAGCAGGGCTTCGCCGCCTCGATCGGTGGGCAGTTCCGTCATGGCGCGGCCGAGGTGCGGGCGCGACTGCTTGGGGCCCCTATGCTGGATAGCGGGCTGTTTGACGCCGCGGCGCTGAGCCGCCTGGTGGCGGAGCACGAGAGCGGGCGCTTCGACCACACCCAGGCGCTGTGGCAACTGCTGGTGTTCGAGGGATTCCTCGCCGCTGATGCCCCGTCCGCAGGACAGTCCGCGACAACGGCGATGGAAGTGGCATGAGCCGCCGCACGGGCTGCCAATGGCCGGAAATGGAAAGCCCATGAGGATCCTCTACAGCCACCGCATCCAGTCCCGGGATGGCCAGAGCGTGCATCGAGATGCGATGGTCGCGGCGCTGCGTGGCGGGCCAGGAGGTGCTGGTGGTGGGCCCTCCTAGCTGCGAGCAGGCTACCCTTAGCGGCGACCACGCTATAGAGGGCTTCGTCTGGCGTACCGACCACCGCGCGTTGCCGGTAACGGAAGTGTTGGCGGCCGAGATGGCCGCTGTGGGCGCACCGCGCGAAAGCATTGTCGTGGCGCCGAACGGCATCGATCTGGCCGATTTTCCGGAAAGCCTCCGATCATCCATAGCCGAGGACACGGCCAGACAAGAGCTGACGCTCGGCTTTGTCGGCGTCGTGCGCGAATGGCGTGAGGTGGATGCCGTGGTGTGCGTGCTCGCCGCCTGGCAGGGGCACCTGCAGCTTCGACTCAAGGGAGCCGACAGAAGATCAGCTCGGCCGAGTTTCAAGCAGTTGGCGGCCGAGCATGGCATCGCCGACCGGGTGCGCTTCATCGATCTTGTGCGGCCAGAGGATATCTCACGCCCCCTCGGCGACTTTGACATCGCATTGCAGCCTGCCTCAGTGCCCTATGCTTTGCCACTCAAGATGGTTGAGTGCGTGGCCGCAAGTTGCGCCATCGTGGCGACAGACCAACCTAACATCCGTGAAGTGCTGCAGGACGTGTGTACGGCGCTGCTGTCCGACCCGATTGGGACCGGAGCGATTTCGCAGCCTGTACGACGACTAGCTGGGGATCTGGTGCTGCGCCTGAGCCCGGTCAGGGCCGCGCATAAGGAAATCTTGCTTTGTGGTCTGAGCTGGGCGGGCAAGGCGGACCGCATCGCCGCACCACCGGAATCGTAATGATGTGGCGGAAAGCAAAGGTTGATATGATTAATAGAACGGTGGTGGCGGAGTATGCGCCGTGAGGCCTTCGACTGCCAACTTTCGGTCTGAACCGTTACATGTGCTGCACTGTTGCGAAACACCAAGCCCGTCATCGGAGAGGCCCCGCACCGGCCGCCCTCCGCTGATACTCAGCATCTTTCCTAGCTTCGTCGTTGGGGGAGCACAGGTACGCTTTGCTGCGTTGGCAAATCATCATGGAGGTGCTTGGCGACATGCAATTGTCGCTATGGATGGCCGGACCGATTGTGCCGCACGGCTCGACCCCGGGCTTGACGTTATGTTTCCAAAGGTCGCCATCCGCCGCAGCGCAACGCTAGAGAATTTGAGCCGCTTCCGCTGCATCTTGAAAGACCTCGCTCCAGATGTGTTGGTGACCCACAACTGGGGCTCCATCGAGTGGGCGATGGCAAATCAGTTGGTTTTAGGGCGCCACCGCGTTCGGCATGTGCATATTGAGGACGGTTTTGGCCCGGAAGAGGTAGAGGGGCAGATTCGCCGGCGTGTCCTGATTCGGCGCTTTGTCCTGCGGCGCAGCACGGTGGTGTTGCCTTCGCTCACACTGCAGACCCTTGCTGCAAAGGTCTGGCGTCTGCCCGCACCTCGCCTGCGCCATATCCCAAACGGCCTCGATCTTGACCGCTTCCAGCCTACAATCGAGCGGTCGCCTCTGTCTGTCCCAGGCACAGGCCCGGTGGTTGGCACAGTTGCCGCGCTGCGGCCGGAAAAGAACCTCGCCCGGCTTCTCCGGGCTGCCGGGCTGCTACGCGACGAGGGCTTAGCGCTGCGCCTCGCCATCGTGGGCGAGGGGCCCGAGCGCCCAGGCCTCGAAGCCCTCGCCGCCGAGCTCGGGCTGGCGGATAGGATGCTCTTCACCGGCGGCATGGCGGATCCATCCGTCGCCTATCGCGGTTTCGACGTCTTTGCCTTGTCCTCCGATACCGAGCAGATGCCTTTGTCGGTGCTCGAAGCGATGGCAACGGGATTGCCGGTCGCCGCCACGCGGGTCGGCGACGTCCCGCAGATGCTGGCCTCTGCCAACCAGCCCTTCCTGAGCGCCTGCGACCCAAGCGGGCTGGCGGCCGCCCTGCGGCCACTGCTGCAGAATGCGGTGTTGCGCCGGCGGGTTGGCGAAGAGAATCGGGCGAAGGCCGAGCGCGACTATGATCAGCAGATCATGTTCCGCTGCTATGGGGCACTGCTGGATCATCCGTAAGGTGGCAGACCGCCACGGGCAAGGCAGGGCAGGACTGCTGCAGGCCATGGCAGGCCCCCAGAGGCAAGGTCGGAGAAGGCGCCGCCGGCGGCCTCCCCATGTCCGCTTGCCCAACACGCCATCCGGATGGGGCCTGCGCCCAAAGCGCATGGCGGCGCCGGCTTATCCAATGTTCATTGTTGTCGCGTACCTTCTGGCGGGAATAATGCAACGATGGCGTGGATCTTGGCAGCGAACTAACAATGGCGCGGTTTGAGGGTTAAGCATGCGGGTGAAATGGCTGATTGTTGGCGCTGGCTTCACAGGCTGTACCCGGGCGGAGCGGCTCGCAACGCGGCGCGACGAGCGGGTCCTGCTGTTGAACCGCCGGCCGCAGGTCGGCGGCAATGCTTTTGACTGCGAGGATGATCACAGCATCCTCGTTCTTCGTTACGGACCGCACATCTTCCACACCAACTCTCGCAAGGTTTGGCATTACCTGTCGGGCTTCACCGAGTGGTGGCCTTACGAGCACAAGGTTCTTGGCCGGATCGGCGGCCAGTACATCCCCTTGCCGTTCAACCTGAACTCGTTGACCGCGACCTACGGGTCGGCCGATGCGCAGCGGCTGGCGGACAGGCTGCTCTGCTTGTACGGGCAGGACCGCAAGGTCCCCATCCTCAAACTGCGCCAAAACCCCGACGCGCAGGTGCGCCAACTCGCTGACTACATCTATGACAATGTCTTTCGCAATTACACGGTGAAGCAGTGGCAATTGACGCCGGAGCAGTTGGATCCCGCCGTCACTGGCCGAGTGCCGGTGCGGCTCAATCACGACGACCGCTACTTCGAAGACACTTACCAAGCCGTGCCGTCTCCCAGTTACAGCGCCATGTTTGCTCGGATGTTGGCGCATCCCAAGATCGGCGTCGTCCTCAACACGGATTACCAGGCAGTACGCTCCACGATGAGCGTCGAGCGGACAATCTTCACCGGGCCGATCAACGAGTATTTCGAGTACTCGTTCATGACGCTGCCCCATCGCAGCCTGCGCTTCGAATTCGAGAATCTCGACCAGCCCTGCTACCAGCCGGTCGGTACCGTTAACTACCCCAACGACGAGGAATTCACCCACATCACCGAGCAAAAATACGTCACAGGCCAGACGCATGACCGAACCGCGATCGTGTGGGAATACCCGCAGCCCTACCTGCCCGGGACCAATGAGCCGTACTACCCCATTCCACCCCAGCAGAACCGGCTACAGTACGAGTACTATGCCAAAAAGGCCGAGAAGCTAAAGGGCTCTGTCATATTCGCAGGGTGGCTGGCCGATTACCGCAATTACAACATGGATCAGGTCGTTGGCCGAGCCCTCAATGTTTTCGAGGAGGAGATCGCATGAGCGCTCAGGTTTGTGCTGTTGTTGTAACGTACAACCGCGAGACCTTGTTGCGGGAATGCCTCCGCTCCCTGGAGGCGCAAACGCGACGGCTGGACACCATCCTCGTCGTCAACAACTGCAGCACGGATGGGACGGCAGAGATGCTGGCCATCGAGTTCGCCCATCTGTCGCAGCTGTCTCTCCCAGTCAACAGCGGCGGCGCCGGCGGTTTCTATGAGGGCATGAAATGGGCGTTCGAGCGTGGCTTCGACTGGATTTGGGTGATGGACGACGATGTCGAGGCGGTTCCGGAGGCGCTGGCCACCCTGTTGGAGTTCGCGTCGCTGTCTGACTTCATCCATCCGCGTCGCATCGGCAGTGATGGCCGGGCGTTTCCATGGGAAGGCGTGTTGGATCCCACCACCGTCAGCAAGAAGTCCTTCCCCAGCGATATCGGCTTCGAGAACGGGCGCACCTGGATCCCGGTCAACTACGGCTGCTTCGAAGGAGCCCTGATCCACCGCCGCGTGGTCGAGCGGATCGGCTTGCCGGACAAGCGCTTCTTCATGCAGGGCGACGACCAGATCTACGGCTACCAGGCCTCGCTCCACACCACCGTCATTTATATCAACCGGATCGGGTTCCGGCGCAAACTGCCCTATTCCGCCGAGGCGACAGAAAACAAATGCTACCTGCTGTTCCGGAATCGGTTCCTGGCCTACGAGCATTTGGTGCGGTCAGCCCTGCCGATGTCCCGCGTGGCCTTCTGGTTCGAGAACCTCCTCCTGCTGGCTTGGTATGTCCGGAGCACGACGCCGCGGCGACCGCGAAGCTATTGGCGCAATCTGCGCGGCATGCTGACCGGCCTCTGGGACGGCACCCGAGGCCGGTACGGCGCACCACCTTGGATCCGGTGAGCACAGGCCCGCCGCCCGGGACCCGACCGGACGCTGGCCGGGCCGCCGTGGCAGCACCGGCGAGGCGGCTTCCCACAGCCCGCAGCGCAGAGAACCTGCGGGCTCTTGTCGGCGCGCCCGGCGCGCGCACGCCCTTCAGGCGGATCGGCCGATGCGGCGGCTGATCACCCTCAACCCGTCGCGGAGCTCGGCGAGGAGCGGATGATCCGCCAGGATCAGACCGGCAATCCATCCTAAGCCGGCGCCGACCGAGGCGAGCGCCGCAGCCGCAAGCGACATGGTGTTCCCGAAGCCGCCATGGATGATGACGACCAGTGCCGGTGCTGCGGCCGCGCAGAGCGCGACGACGGCGCTGCGCCGGACCGCAAGTGCAATCTCCAGCCAAGAGACGCCAATCTGCCGCCGGATGAAGCTCAAGGCTACGATCACTTGCAACGGCGCATTGATCAGTTGCGTTGCTGCGACCGCTTGCAATCCAAAAGGTGAAGCCAGAAAAATGAGGAGAATAGAAGGTGGCAGCGAAATTAAACTCATTGCAAAAGTATCTTGAACTCGGCCAAGCGCAACAAGGGTAGGATAGGTCATAAAAGCCGGGAACATGGCAAGCGAGGCAGTTGCCATTATACGGACCAGCGGTGCAACTTCGAGCCATTGATGCCCAAGTAGCACTAGAACAACAGGCTCCGCAAGCAAAGCGAGTACGACCAGACTAGGCCACTGCAACGCTGATATGTAGGAAAGCGCTTGAAGGTAAGTTGGCTTTAAATCGATATTCCGACGCACTCGTTCCGACAGCGCCGGCAGGACGACCGGATTGAGAGCGCTGATCACGAGCCTGTCCGGCAGTTGGCATAGCGTCACCGCCCGTCCAAAAAAGCCTAGTGAAGTGAAGCCAAGTGTCCGCCCAATAATCAGCTGTGGTAATTGGTCCTGAAAAACATTGATAATAGCTGTCGCCGTTGAGTATGTACCAAAATGCACTAACCTGCGCCACTCCTTAAACGACAAGCGGCAAGCCCAGAAGCAAGGGCGGAACGCGTTGGCTATAATCGTTCGCGTAAGGCTTGCAGCAAGCGTTGCCCAACCAAGGCTCATAAAACCATAGCCTAGAAGCGCCAATGCCACAACAACGCTTAGATTGACCAGCGTCGATAGCAGACTGATTGCCGCGATTGCGTCAAAAGCCATATCTCGCCGCAACAAGCTGAAGCTGGGCATAGAAAACGGTAAAAGCAAGAAGTTAGCTACGAATAGGGGTATAAGGTGTCGCAGTTCAGGTTCGTTGTAGAACGCTACCATAGTCTCGGTTCCGAGCAAAAGCCCGAGCGCGCACACAAAAGACAACATAAGCGTAATCGTAAAGGCAGCTTGTACGTGCTGATTGGTAATATGTTTTTCCTGAACGAGAAAGTTACCGACCCCGAAATCTCGGAGTACGTCAATCAACATGACCACGGCCATGCCAACGGCAAAAAGACCGAAGTCCTTTGGCGTGAGAAGGCGAGAAACAATTACGGTACCGACAAGGCTCAGAGCATATGAGCCGTATTTCTCTGCAAAGGAAAAGGCGAGAGAGCGTCGGATCGTACTCATGGATACCGCATGATGCTGGATTGATTGGCCTCAACGACTTGAGAGACGGTCAAGCGTGTTACCTTCACCCTAGATTGATGTCGGCTTCGGCGGGTGAGTATTAGGTAGGATATACTTGCTGGCAGCCCCTGCATCAGTAAGTTTCCCTTAAAAATGCTAGTACTTGCGATCGGAAAAATTCCTGAGTTGGCGTAACCGAAATTGCTGCCAGATGTTTAAGAACATCGGGGTTCATTGCGAGTTATGACAAGGGTTGACGGCATCTTAGGTATAACCGCCCCGCCACCGACAAACACCAAAAGTCTTCGGTATCAGCCGCCAAGCAAAGATAGTCTTTAACGGGGTTAAGTTCATGGTTTCATATTTTCTAGCGAAGGAGAATGTGGGAGAGCATTGAGGCGTAGTCTTGCGGCCACTACCATTGCTGCCTCGGGCAGCAATGGCATTCAACCGGCCGCCGCACGAGTTGTCCTCTCACGCGCCGAACCTTTGCTCTGAGTAGCTCTGAGCTTTTCATAAAGTGATTGCACATCACTGGCGAAGCGGTCGCGGCCAAACCGTCGTTCTGCTTCAATTCGAGCAGCAGCTCCCAGCGCATCGGCTTGCTCGGGATCCGCGATGAGGCGTGTGATGGCTGCTGCCAGCCCCTCGGCGTCACCTGCCCGGTGCAGCAATCCAGTAACGCCGTCGGTCAACGCCTCTGGAACACCGTCAACGGCGGTGGCGATGCAGGGCCGTCCGGCCGCCATTGTTTCGAGCAGCACGAGTGGAAGGCCTTCAAAATGCGTGCAGAGGACACAGAGGTCAGCAGCATACATTAAGCGTACTAAGTCGGTTCGAAAGCCAGCGAACACGAAGCGATCTAAAACGCCGGCACGATGCGCGAAATCTTGCACCTCGATGAAATGCTGTCGGTTTGTATCGAATTCGGAATTATCACCAACTATTAGAAAGTGGAGCGCCGGCTGCGCTTCACGCAGCCGCGCCGCCGCCCGAATCAGAGTGAAATAATCCTTTTGCGGGTGAACGCGAGCAAACATCGCAACGATGACGGTGTTGTCGGGCAGGCCAAATTCTCCCCGTACCGCGCGGGCTGCCGCTGCGCGCTCCGTTCGAGTGGTCTGAGGCGGGATATCAATTCCATCGTAGAGAATGCTGCTGCGGGAAGACCGTATCCGCATAGGAAAATGGTCGAGTGTATTGCGAGATACAAACGCAAAATGGTTCGCAGCGTTGATGAAAATGCGCTCTCGTCGATCGATCCGCGTCTCTCGATTGCGCACGTGGCACAGCACAGGGCGGCCAGCAAGGCGGCCAGCGACGGCGACACGGTAGGCGGCAGAAACATCAGCACAATGGATGATGTCGAAGTCACGAAAGATTTTTGCCAGCGCGTTGGAGGTACGCAGAAAGGATGACGCTTCGCGCAGGAGGCTTGGCTCAGGCCGTTCAACGCTGTCAAGGCAAGTGATGACGCCTTCCTCGAGATAGGCGCGCAGTCCCATCGTTGGTCGCAGAAGGAGGGCGGTGCTTAGTATACCGAAGGGCCGTACGGCCTCGGCGATGCGCCGCGTCGCTATCTCCGTGCCACCAATTCCTGGAAAAGGCAAAACGTGTAAAACTTTCATGCGCTGTGCGAGCCATTGCGGCAGATCATAATGAATGGCCCTTAGATTTTACTGTCCGGCCGCCGGACCGCGGCGTAATCCGTTTAAGCACAGTCCCGGCAGGCGCCAGTGCCTGCCAACAGCGCGGGCCGAGGGCACGTTTTACAACGGTCTTCCACCAAAGCGGCTTCCTGCGAATTGTGCTGTCGATAGTCAAAGCTAGATCCATCAAACGTGCCGTCGCGGCATCTTCCTTCGCCTCCTCTAGGTGCCGCGCAATCGCCCAAAGCACCTCCTCCGCAAGCGAATGATAGGCGAGTCGTGCGAGCTCTTCAGCGTCTACCAATCTTTCAGATTGGCCTTCAAAAAAAACCTGGAAAGCCTTGTGGCGTTGCTCGTAATCTGCCCGCATACGGTCGGCATTGTAGCCATGTCGCATATTGTGGGCATGGATGCGGGTAAAAGCCTGCGTTTGTGAAACTTCACCGACATTGCCATGGGCAGCGAGCCGGAGCCACATTTCCATGTCGCCTGAATGCGGCAGTTCCGGTCGGTACCCGCCGACCTGCTTCTGCAGGGCGGTGCGAACAACCGCGGTTGCCGTTTCAACTGAGTTTATTGGTTGAGTACATAATTTACGGATAAAGTCAGAGCCGCAAAGAATTCGCTTCGAGCTGGGTGGCGCTTGCTCGTCCAAAAGCTTCTCCGGAAGTTCGGACTCATCTCCAAACCGGATGGCAGGGCCATGGACGAAGGCGACGCTCGGTTCGGCTTCCATCAACTGGACGGCACGTGCGAGAGCACCCGGAGCTAGCATGTCATCCGACGACAGCAGCAGCATATAGTCAGCGGCAAGCCACTCAATGCCCTCGTTATAGGTGGCAATGTGCCCCCGGTTTACCGAGTGAGCGATTACCTGCACGCGTGATTCCTCGGCCGCGATCATGCGGGCGATCTCAAGTGAATCATCAGTCGAGCAGTCGTCAATGATAAGGGCACGCACCCGGCAATCAGTCTGACTAAGCACGCTACCGAGGCAGGTGCGCAGGAAGCGTCCGTAATTGTAGCAGGGTACGATGATGTCCACCTCGGGCAGGACCACCATCCTAGCTACCGAACAGCCGTTCGTTGGGGGCGTCGAGGCGGCAATCATGCGGTCATCACCCTACGTAGCGCGCTGGAAGCGCGATGGTGCAGATCAAGCACAAGTCAGTAAGTGAACGCCGTCGTGAATGTCTAAAGCCGCACGCCGAAACGTGGTGGTGCATCTCTTCAGTCATGCTGCCTCCCGCTTGCGGTCATGCGAGCTGTCCAGGATCGCGTCGAGTCGCTCCAGACTGCCGGTCCAGGCATGGCCGGCAACGACAGCATTGCGTGCTGCGATGCCGAGGTCCGGATGATGGCCGTCTAAAACCTCAGCAATTTGCCGCGCCATCGCCTCGGCGCCATCCGCTACCAACAGATCCCGACCCGGATGGGCACGCACGCCGGCAAAGGCCTCTGAGGAGGCGACCACCGGTCGAGCCATCGCCATGGCTTCCAGCACCTTGTTTTGTACGCCGCGGGCGATGCGCAACGGCGCGACCGCGACCGCGGCATGGGCCAGGTAAGGCCGCACATCCGGCACCCGGCCGGTTACGTGGACGCCAGGCAGTGCTGCCAGCGCGCGCACCGCTGGTGCGGGATGGGTGCCCACGATGTGGAACTCCGGTGCCGGCCGCCGCATCCGCAGCAGTGGCATCACGGCCTGGGCAAACCAGCATACCGCATCGACATTCGGCCGGTAATTCATCGTGCCGGTAAAGACGAGCGCAGGCCCAGCCTTCGGGCGGTAAGGGCTCGGGGGGGGTGGCGCGGGCGCAAACCGCTCAAGGTCCACCCCGTTGTCGAGCGCCACCACGCGTCCGGCGGATTCCGGAGCTAGCGACATGAAGTGCATCCGCTCCGCTTCGGAGACCAGTAGCGTCACGTCGAAGCTGGCTGCTGCTTGGCGCTCGAAGGCGAGCAGCGTCCGCGCCTCCCTGGCCCAGACCTGGCGCTTGGGGAAGCGGGCGCCGTCCTCGGCATAGGCGCGCCACTTCTCGGAATCCACGTCCACCATGTCGAGCACCCGGCGCAGCCCGGGACGCCGCTCTGCCGCCGGTCCCATCGCATAGGGCGCCATCGCCGAGGAGTAGACGAACACCGCGTCATACCGCCCCGCCGCGAGCCCGCCCTGGGCCCAACGCCGCAACTCCGGCTCGTCAAACCAGTCGAGCGTCAGCGGCCGTCCTGGCCGGAGGCCCAGCAGCGCGCGCACCAGGCGCTGCCGGGGCTGCAAGGGCCGGCACATCACCGTCTCGCAACGCGCCTGCAGCGCCGGCAGATACACGGCATCCGCTGGGTCATCCACCAAGCAGCCAAGATCGATCGCCCAGCGATCGGCCAAATGGTCGAGGAAATGCCAGGCTCGGATCTTCTCGCCCTTATCGGGGGGATACGGAATTCGATGACATAGGAAGAGCAGCCGAGGCTTATTCATTGGCGCACTGTTCAGCCCAGTCCCCGCACCAGGGGCGGACCGAGCAGATTGGCGACCGGCAGGGGCAGTCGCTTCCAGGCAGCAATGAACAGCCGATATTTGGGGTTGTTCGGGTTGTTGTCGGGAATGCGGGCGCCCTCCGCCAGCCGATAGCAGTAGTGCAGCGCCGCCTCTTCGAAGCCCCAGTTGCGCTTGAAGGCGAAGGCCCCGGTCCCGGCCTTGCTGCGGCCAAAATCGAACAGCGTGGCGCCACGCTCGCGGCCAGCGCGACGCATCACCTCCCAGTACATGAAGTCGTTGGCTGACAGGCCGCGTGCCGCCGCCGTGCCGCCGCCATAATAGGGCAGCACCTCCTCGCGGAAGTAGAAGTTCAGCACCGCCGCCACGGGCCGCTCCTCGTGCAGCACCGTGGTCACGTCGTGCTCGCCCGGGAAGGTCTCGCCGAGCAGTCGGAAGTAGCGGCGCGGGAAGACCGGGGAGCCGAGGTTGCGTACGCTCTCGGCATAGATCCGGTGCAGCCGATCAGTGTCGCCATCGGACACGCTGGTCAGTCGAAAACGCTCGATCGCCTTGCGCACTTCCGCGCGCGGCTTGCGTGGGATGTTCTTCTGCAAATCCTTCGCATCGTCGCCAGTCATGACAATCGGCTTGCGAAAGGTGAAGTAGAGCGGTGGGCGCTCCGTCCAGCCTGGATCAGGTGCCGACAAACGTCGATATTCCAGGCAAGGCACGCCAAGGCGGCGCTGCAAGGCCAGCGCATGCGCCTCAAGTGCCGCGCCGGCTTCCTCGGTGGTCGAGACGGCACCGCCATAGACACAGAAGGGGGTTGAGGCGAGGGTGTCGCCGAAGAGCCGCGTGCGCATGCGCGCCAACGGCAGCACGCCGACGATGGCGCCATCCTGTTCGGCCAGCGCGTAGTAGGTGCGGTGGCCGAAGGCGCGCGTGATCACCCGCCGCCAGGGCGAGAGATGAAAGAAGGTTGCCGCGGGCGTCGCGCGCACAAAGGCGTCCCACGCGGCCTCCTCGGCGGCTCCATCGCCAAGCTCGCGGATTCGCACGGTCATGATACTTACTCCGCAGCGAGGCGTGGCGTCGGCGCGGCCGGGAGTTCAGCGGCGAAGACCACATCCATCCGGTTCCAGGCAAAGTCGCGCAGCAGCCGGTCGAGCCGCGTGGCCATGCTGCGGAGGCCGGTATAGTGGCGGAACTTCGACAGCCGCCTGGCCTTGCGCACGCGCGGCTGGTCCGGATCGATCTCCCAGGGATGGAAGTAGAAGAGCCCCGGGCGTTGCTCCTGCCGGTTCACGCGCGACAGGCCCGCCCGGAACAGCGCGTAGGGCACCAGCCGGAACCAGCCGCCGCCGGCGCAGGGCAGGTTGCGCCCGGACAGGTGCACCGTCGTCATCGGCAGCTCCACCACCCCATCGGAATGCGGCCGGTGCGGCCCGCGTGGCGCATCCGGTGCGCCATACAGGTCGTGGCGGACCGGAAAGACCGAGGAGCTGTAGGTATGACCCTCCTCGGCCAGCACGGCGTGCGCCCAAGGCGTGCTGCGCGGGCTGATCGAGAACGTCGGGGCACGGTAGCCGCGCACCGCGACGCCACCGATATCCTCGAGCACGCGCTTGGCGCGGCGGATATCGGCGCGAAAGCCCGCCTCGCCCAGTTCATGGACCAGGCGGTGATCCCAACCATGGCTGGCGAGCTCATGGCCGGCGGCCACGATGCGGCGCACCAGGGCCGGGCTGCGCTGCGCCACGCAGCCCAGGGTGAAGAAGGTGGCCTGCACCCCGGCCTCGGAGAACTGGCGCAGCACGTGATCCGTATTCGCTTCCACCCGGGATTCCAGCCGGTCCCAGTCGCCGCGGGCAATGGTGCCGCTGAAGGCCTGGACCTGATACCAATCCTCGACATCGACGCTCATGGCGTTCGCAAGGCGCGGAGACGTGGCCTGCCGTGTCATCGCAGGAATCCTCCATTGACATGCAGCGCCTCGATCCGGCGACGGCTGTCTACCAGCCCCATCATGGCCGGAAATCTTTGTGGCCCGTCACCGAGTCGCCGAACAGGTCGCGGAGGCGATTATAGATACGCTCGCGCTGCGCAACAATGTGCTCGAGTCGCGCCAGGCGCTGATCGAGCTCGGCGAGCGCCTTCGCTACGGAGGCGGGCGCGGCAGCCTCCGCCGCCGCCTCCGGCTCGAAGCCGCCACCCAGATCATCCTCGAGCTCCAGTGCCGTCGCCTCGACCAGGGCGGCACTCAGCTGCGGCGCATGCTCGAGCTCGCCGCCGAGCAGTACCCGCGAGCAGAGCCGGTTAATCCGCCGCGGGACGCCACCGCTGTGTTGATGCACGAGGTCGATCGCGCCCTCGCCCCAGCCTGGCACGCCGTTCCAGCCAACCGCCCGCATGCGGTGCTCGATATAGGCGTGGGTTTCCTCCCGCGAGAGCTGGCCGAGGTGGTAGGAGGCGAGGATCCGCTGGCGGAGCTGGTCGAGATCCGGGCTCGCCAGCGTCCTCCGGAATTGCGGTTGGCCTAGCAGGATCGTCTGCAGCAGCGCCTGCCCAGCCTCCCCCGTGATGTTCGAGAGCATGCGAAGCTCCTCGAGCGCTGGCAGGGGCAGCGCCTGTGCCTCGTCGACGATGAGCAGGTAGCGCCGCTCGCCCTTTCGCAGGGCAGCGGTGATGCCGCGCAGGATGGCCACCTTCGAGCCTTCCGTCTCCGTGCCGAAGGCGTCCGCCGCCAAGCGGAGGAGGTCATCGCCTGAAACCTGCGAGGTCGCGATGCGCGCCACCACATAGGTTGCCGGATCGAGCTGCTCGCACAGATGCTCGACCAGCGTTGTCTTGCCGGCGCCGACCTCGCCGGTGATCACGACGAAGCCTTCGTTCTGCGCCAGGCCGTAGAGCAAGTGCGCGTAGGCTCGGCTGTGGATCGTGCTCGGAAAGTAGAGGCGGGCATCCGGCGTCATCCGGAACGGATGCTCGCGCAACCCATAGGGTTGGTTGGACACCATGCTCATCCCGACATGGGCGTTCATGGGCGACCTCGCATGTTTGCGGCGCCGGTCCCGGCCCGGTTTCGCAGCGAGGAACCGGGCCACGGAGCGGGGTGGGTTGCAAGCTGGGCGGTCATGGCTAGAGGCTCACCTGCAGACCGACCAGGAAGAGATTTTGCAGGCTGTTGCCCGTCGCATCATAGGCACTGCGGTTGGTCAGGCGATACAAGGCCGTGCCGATGAGGCGCTCGGTGAACCGATAGCGAAGCGTCGCCTGCGCGGTGACCACAGTGCCATCCCCACCGGGGAAGTCGGAGAAAGTCCGGCCATATTGCAGATAGCCTGCAACCTGGGTGCGTGGCGACACCTCACGTGACCAGCCGGCGCTCACCGATGGACCGCGCTGCCCGAAGACTTGCGTGCCGGGAGCCGCAGCAACCGGGATTAGCTGCTGGTACCCGACGCCCAGGGTGACGGTATCACGCGGCCAGTTTTGACTGACCAAAGCATTCAGTCTGCGTGACCGAAACACTCCGCTCTGGGTTGCCAGAAAGCTGTCGGCATAGCTCACCGGCGCGCCGGTGGTTTGGTCGACCGGGTTGCCGAGCGCGTCGAGCGTGGTGGTGGCCAGAAGATCCTGCGTCCGGATCAGCGCGGTGCTGAGGGCTTCGACATAGGTGGTGTAGAGGGTCGTCCGTGTCCCCAGCGGGACAACGGCATTGACATAGGCGGCCGGGTAGCCGCTGCGCTCGCCGTATTTGGCGATGACATAGGTGTCCGGCGTTGGCGCGAACCGCAGGCCCGCCGACCAAACCGGCCCGACATAGCGGAAGCGCGGTGTCGTGGCGAATTCCTCGTCCTGGTAGCCGATCTCGGCCAGGACGGCGACGCTGCGCAGCACCGCGTAGCGCGCCTCAACCGTGCCGATGGTGCGGTGGGCGCCATCATAGATGCTGGTGCCCGTAAAGACAGTGCCGCTCGCCCGCGCCTCCAGCGCGAAGCGGCCAAAATCCTCCCCAGTCCGCGCGACGAGGTAGCCCTGCTGCGCGGTGTAGCTCTGCGGCTGAAAGAAGGGCTGGGACTGTCCCGGCAGGGTGTTGGTGGAGCCGCTCTGCGAGCCGAACAGGAAGGCGTAGCCGAGTGACACGGTCGCCAGCCCGCCGAAGCGATGAACCAGATAGGGGGAGATTTGGCCACTATAGGTCTGCGCGCTGTCGCTGCGGGTGGTGACCGGCGCCGTGCCGCTGGCGCCGAAGGTGCCAGAGGGTGCGAAGGTCGCGGCCGTCGCCCGCACGTCAAGGAACAGCGTCTGTGGCAGGAGCGCCGCGACAGCCTGGCCATTCAACCGATGGTCCACCCGGTTCTGATCGGAATCCGGGACATAGAATTGGATGACCGGCGCGTAGTTCAGCGTACCCCGAAGGGCGAGCGTGTCGGTGCTGGCGAACAGTGCCGGGGTGATGATGGTGCCGAATTCAGACCGGCGGTCGGTGCCGGTTTGATTGATGTTGTCCGTAGCGAGCAGGTTGAAGCCCAGGCTCGGGGCCAGCACATGTTTGCGGCCAGCAGTGGCAGCGGGCGGAACAGCCGCACCGAAAAGTGTAGAGCCTGGCGTGCCGGTCACCCCGCCGGGCAAGAGCCCGGAAGCCAAGCCGCCTTCACCCACCGCGGCTCCCTCGGTCGTCCGCTGGAAGAGGCGACCCTGCTGCAATCGATCCGTAACGTTGGAAGGGGCCAGCGGAAAGGCAGGAAAAGGCGAGGGGGCGGTGTCGGAGTCTGCTGCTGCCGCAGGAGCCGCCGAGGATGTGGCTGAAGCGGCTGCCCCTGCGGGTTCCGCCGACAGAGTCTGGGCCACCGCCGGCCAAACGGAGGCTGCGGCCCACAGCGCGGTCGCCGCCAGTAGGCAGGCCATGGCGCGTGGGGGTGAACTGCCCCGAACATGGCCGTGGGGAGGCGTATAAGCCCCGAAGGTGTCATTGCCGCTCAGCCGCACCTTGTTCAGCACGAGCTGCAGCGTCTGGCAGGCATCGACCATGTCGAGCGCGGCCTCGACCTCGCTACGCGCGGTTCGCTCGGCCTCAACCACCATCAAAACCTGCCCCGCGATGGAGGCGAGGGTGGCCGAGTCGCTGCTCGCCAGGCAAGGTTGGGCATCCACGATCAGGATGTGCTCGGGCAGCGCCGCGGCCATGCGCTCCACGGCCGCGGCGAGGGTAGCGATGGCCGGTACAGTCGCCGCGGCGCTGGACTGAGGCTGCGCTCCAAAGGGCAGGATCAGGAGCTGAGACACCTCGGTGTCGACCAAGGCCACCCTGGGTGGCTGACGCAGGTTGGTGGCCAGCGCCCGAAGACCGGGTTGGTCGCTGAGGCTCAACAGGTCGCTCAGACCACCCGCCTTACCATCGGCATCAATCAGGACAACCGGCACCGCGCCACTGGCCGCAAGACTCACGGCGATGTTGAGCGCACAATAAGTTTTGCCCTCGCCCGGGCGGGCGCTGGTGACCAGAACGACCCGGCTGTTCCGGCTATTGCCGTCCTCGGCCGCGATCGCGGCGCGCATTGTGCGCAGCACCTGGTGTTGCACGATGGTGATCTCCTCGGAGATCCGGCTGCGCGAATATCCTGGCAGCGCGGCCAGCCCGGCCCGCCGCAGCGCCGGCAGATCGACCTTGGGCCGTGGGGCCGCCACCGCGGGCGGCGTCTGGTCCGGCACGGCCTGGTCAGGGCTAGGCCCGGTCAGCGGCGCCGTTCCGTCCCCGATGGGCGCGATGCTCGGCGTGACGCGCTCAACGACGGGTCGCGGTGGTGCTATGCGGCTGAGCGGTTCCGGTCGCGCCGGCTCGGGCGCGGCGCGCAAACCAACGAGGCCACCCATGGCTTCGACGGCACGCTCAACTAAGTGGGGCGTCGGGGGCGGAGGGCTCATGCAAGGACCACTCCGGCGAGAAGTGCGGGCCCGATGAGCACCGCTCCAAAGACAGTGAGTAGAAGAAGACAGGCGACACTGAACATCACGACCGAGCGCATGCGCTCAGCGGGGTGACGGCGCTGCGCCGAAATGCCGCCCAGCACCGGCAGTCCGATCCGGCGCAGGTCCTGAATGGAGTAGAAGCTGCTGTCGACCTGCACGAGCAGGAAACCGAAAGCCCCACCTGCCCCAAAGCCGAGCAGCAGCACAACCGCATTGAACAGCCGACGGCTTGGCCCCGAGGGCACCGTTGGCAGGGACGGCGGATCCACGACCTCAAGCTGCACCCGGTCCGAGCCGGTGCGCGCCGCATCGGCAATCCGTACCGACTCTCGGCGCGTGAGCAGCTCCTCAAGGTTCCGCCGCAGCACGGTGTAATCGCGGTCGAGGTTCAGGAATTGTGCTTGCACTTCCGGCTCGCCGCGCAGGGCCGCTTCCAGGCGCTCCACCTCGGACTCGCTGTCCTGCAGCTGCCGCTCGAGGGACGCGACCTGGGAGTCCGCATCTACCAGCCGGACCTTCAGCTGCTCATACAAGGGGTTGGTACCGGTCCGCACCCCGGGAGCACGCCGTGGCGCCGCCCCACCACCATTGGCCCGCAGATCGGCAAGCAGGGCCCGGGCGGTGGCAACATCGGGATGCTGCTCCGTATAGCGCAGGCGCAGCTCACGCAGCTGCCGCTCCGCCTCGGCCAGGCGGCTTCCGCCGCCCTCAAACGCCGCGGCCGCCTCGGCGGACAGGGTCGGCGGTTGCGCGTCCAGCTGCTGACGCGTCAGATCGCGGCGCTTGCGTGCATCTTGCAGCTCACCCTGGAGTTGGCGCACCCGAACCCGGCCGGCCTCGAGCCGCGAGGCGCCACCGGTTTCCGACGGCAGGAGATCGATGTACTGCGCCCGAAAAGTGGCGCGCCGCTGCTCCGCCTCGCGCATCCGCCCTTCGTAGAGCGCGATCTGCTCTTCGAGAAACTGGCGAGCTTTGAAGTACTGCTCGCGGTCGGTGGCGGTGGCCGCCTCGACGAAGATCTGGACAGCTTTGCTCACCACTTCAAACGCCACCTCCGGATCCCGGTCGCGGTATTCAACGCTGAAGAGGTTCCGGGCATAGCTCGTCAGGCGAATGTCACGCCCCAAGCGCTGCACCAGGGCTTCGCGCTCGGCGCCGCTGTCGATGCGCTCGCGTAGCCTGGTGCGATCAACGATCAGCTCGAGATTGGGGCGGCTGAGCAACGTGCGCTGCAGGGTTTCCACCTGGCTGGCCGGCGAGCTGTCGAGCGCGATCCCGCGGAGCAAGGAGCCGAGCACCGCATCGGCATCGGCGAAAATCCGGGCGCGGGACTGGTACTGATTGGGCAGAGCGTAGACAACGCCCCAGCCAACGAGGCAGACCAGCCACGTCGCCGCCAGAGCCCACCAGCGCTTACGCCATCCCGCTGCGGCGTAACGTCGGATCTGTCCCAGGATTGGCACTTGCATGGCACTAGAACCAGCTGCTGGGAATTACCAGGGTATCGCCTGGCCGCAGCAACACGTCCTGAGACACGTCCCCGTCTCGCAGCAGATCGGATAGACGGACCCGGATCGTCTCAACCGGCTGGCCGGCCGGGCCACGGCGGATAATCTCGGCGCGGTTGCCGGCGGCGTAGCGGGTCAGGCCTTTTGCCTCGATCATGACATCGAGCACGCTCATACCATCCCGGTACGGCATGCTCATGGGCTGGGCTGCTTCACCAATCACGCGGATCTGCTGGTTCGGTTGGCCAACGAAAGATTTTACCATCACCGTAACCGCCGGTTCGAGGACGTAGCGCTTCAGCCGCTCCTCAATCTCGCGCGCGAGCTGGATGGGTGTTCGGCCGGCGGCTTGAATTTCCGGCACGAGGGGGGTCGACAACCGACCGTCCGGGCGCACGGTCAACTCAGTAGAACTGAGCTCCGGAGACCGGAACACAAACACGCTCAAAGTGTCTCCAGGTCCGATCAAGTACTCGGAATTGTTGTTTTTTAATGGAACGGCAGTTGCATCGGACGGCACCGAAGGCCGAGCGCAGCTAGCTGTCATGAGCATTAGGCAGAGGACGGCGGCGGTCAGGTGGCCGTTTCGCATCCCGGTCCAGGCAGGCCAACAAATCACGGGTCAATGCCCTTTTTAGTTTCCAGAAGGCATGCCTGCGGGTGGCCCCGGCTAAGACTCCCACAACTTGCCGTTCGTTCTGTACAACGAAAAGCGTCCTATGGGAAGTATAAATTTTGCGTCCATCGTTCTGCACTAGTGCTTGTCTCGCCCAATGAGCGTTGCTCCGAATTTTAGTCATTCTGTTCCTTTTGGTGCCCGATTCGATCAGCTGAAGAACGGCGAAGCGCGTAATTGCGCGGCTGCTAAGCCGGTGCGCTGCCCTCTTCAGACTAGGGGCACGGCACGCAATAATTTTCCCAGGTTTACCGGGCAGGTGCGGTAGAATCGGCATCGCGTCCCACGACCTTGGCGCGGAGGTGATCATGGCTGCCTCTGTTCTACATCAGTGCGGCTGCGCTGC
>JAESFQ010000121.1_pt1 | contig 27337 bp, 28 predicted proteins | sample 9269431 | NCBI WGS metagenome assembly JAESFQ01 (sample SAMN14502588, study PRJNA617103) | algae metagenome | isolation source: Plectolyngbya sp. WJT66-NPBG17 and co-occurring heterotrophs from well... | place: USA: Mojave Desert, Joshua Tree National Park, California | collected 2006-08-06 | reverse complement strand
GTGAAGGCTGACACGTACTGAGGTTACATATACTAGTTTGAAAAGGGCCGATGAAGGCTCGTACGCTCCTGCACCTCGGTAAACCCACCAAAGAGTGGAGATCACGACAACTGCGGACCTTCGCCAAGCGTTGACGTTACAGCGTAGTCTAGGAGTAAATATACGTATGTGAGGGCGGTGTGTATGATCAGAACATCCACGGAAACTAACCTCAAGCATGCGAAGCTCATGAAAAACTTCATATCTGCGTGCGCGTGTGCTATCGTTCGAAGGAAGTTACGACCCTTTCACTATGAGAGCATTGTGTGTATGCTTGAGTATCTTGTTGAGACTCACCGACTCCGACACAGTAAGGGTTCGAGATTCGTTATACGAGGTAGCCGATAGAGCCGCCCAGCGGTACATGTGGTGTCATAATCCCGAACTAGCCTCTTCCATGCCTAGTTAAGCTATGTTGGCAAGACAAAGCTGAACAACCGCATACTCTGGGCAGCCCTTGGCCGCAGAATCGGCCCATTGGATTGACTAGCCAAGGCCTTCCAGATAACACCCATTGCTGTCTTTTCCCGGCATGCGCGCTATGTTGATTATTCGACATGTTTGAAGCCTCTTCACGTGGTTGTAAAATGAACGGTAATTGGTACCTAGGTATATAAAGAGCGAAATCAAGACATCGCCGGCTCGCACCTCATGTGTATCTTCATGCCATATGATGCCAACATCTCTCCCTCCGGTAGTGAGTAAAATATAATAGTCCGTATCATTACAGTACCTGGTTGAACGCTTCAATTCTATGCCAAAGGAACCATGGTGAAGTGTACGGGGTGGCATGCGAATCGCGATAGGGAAACACGCTGAGCGCGTCGTACAAGCCTCAAAACGGCACACTGCTCAGTTCGAAGATACTATGATAGAAGTCGTATGATTCAGCCGATATGCTTAACTCGCGTAGTCCACTGTTAGGCGTGTGATGGTTGAGGTTGGAACGGTGGGGGCGTATCGACGGCACTAGAGCTTCTTTCAGCACGAAACGCGAAAATGCGCGTCGTTGAAGGTAGGGAGCGGCTATATTATTTCGTGGTCATCTGGCTCTGTACGCAATCTAACGGTCAGGGTATGCTCCACATCGTATCGCTGCGTAAGGTGTCGTGCGCAAGGCAAAGAGCTGGAAGCGGCAGTTGGTGCGCGCGCTTCATCGTAGTAGTATGCCGAAGTCCGAAATGGTCCGTGCACCAGTGCGGAAGGAAGATGACGGCCGCAGCCACAGCCGCAATATCTCCGTATTGAAATGTGGGGCAAAACTCAGTCTTCCGATGACCACGCTGATCAACGTTTTGCCGGCGTAGTGTTGACAATGCGGCGAATATCGAAGCTTCTGAGCACATGTGCAGCCAGCTATGTAAGATGCGTGGTACTTGTTGAGGCTATTGTTAGTCGCTCGAGGTAGCAACGGTTAAACAAAGACGGGGTAATCTCAAGATCTTAAGGGCTGGATGAAAGGTGACGATCGTTCGGTGCAAGATCGCGGTGTCCCACTGGTCTGTACCCTGCGAAGCAACCATGTGAAAATCGCTAGCAGTCCAGTCTTCCCTAGATCAAAGGATCAACACTTCTGTAGATGCGTCCTTTGGATACGGGCAAGTGCCATCAGACCCTGCATAAGATCAAATAACATAATGCAGGACTTTATGATGCACCGCTATTATACTAATGCACGAAGCCACGCACGCCGTCAAAGCCACCTACGAAGCAGCAAAGTCACTGGTACTGCTCTCGAGATAGTCGATGAGATCATGTGACACCTGGGCGTCAATCACGGCCATAGTTCTGGGGCGTGGCAAAAGCCACTATTACAAGTACGCTAGTAGTGGCAACACGAGACCCGTTTTCATGATGGCGAGTTCCGCATTCGAAAGCCTTAGTAACGAAAGCGTGTATCGTGTTCGCATCATTGACGGGCGATCGAGATCGATTATGATGCGAGGTGTTAGCGGTCACAGTGAGTACACAGCGTTTGAGGACGTTTCAATGAACTAACTTGATGAATTGTAATTCCACTAATGTTATCTACTAACATAGTGGCAAACTTCGCCATGCATACAGTAACCATCATCATAAGTTCATAAGAAAAGAGGGAAGGGTATCTTCGACCTCTAACAATGCAAAACTTGATCCAATATCAATGCGACGTACTCATGATGAGCCGTAATGAAATCAAGTGCTTAACCGCTGGGGTTACCGTTAAAGGCAAGGTAGTTCTTGGTACCAGAAGGAAGACCAGTGATCTTGTTCCTGAGTGACAATTCGGTGATGCGGGTGGAAAGGGCGGCAGGGGTCTTCTTGCCCTCGAGAGCGAGAAGGTAGGCAGCGAGACCAGCAACGTGAGGAGTAGCCATGGAGGTACCGGAGATGGAGTTCTTGGTGTTGTTAGCTTTTGATGAGAAATTGCATAGATGGGGTCAAACTTACGGTGCCACCGTTGTTCCAGGTGGAGAGAATGGAAACACCAGGAGCAAGGATGTCAACGACGGTACCGTAGTTGGAGAAAGTAGCGAGGCGGTCAGAGCTGTCGGTAGCACCAACGGTGTAGACAGTAGCTTCAGATGCAGGTGAGGAGTTGCTAGCATCCCGAGCGTCGTTACCGGCAGCAACAGCCATGAAGACACCAGCGGTGACAGCGTTGGCTGCGGCAGCATTGACAGCAGTGGAACGAGAACCACCAAGAGACATGTTAGCAACAGCACCGTTGGGGCAACTGCGAGTTTTGGCATCGTTGGCGACGAAGTTGATGCCAGCAATGACACCGGAGTTGGAACCCTTCGGGTCGTCAGTAAAGTCACCAGACTACGATGAACGTATTCACATACCGAGCCACTGGCGTCGAGAACCTTGACAGCGTAGAGCTTGGTCTGCTTGGCTACACCGTATGTCTTGGATCCGATCGTACCGGCGCAGTGGGTACCATGACCGTTTCCATCGGTGTTGGAACCATCGCCAGCATAGTTAGCGAGGAAGGTAGCGCGGCCCTCGAATTCGGGATGCGCTGTGTAGATACCAGTGTCAATGACGTAGGCGCAAGTACCGGCACCAGCACTGCTGTCGTAGGTGTAGGAAGTGCTACCACGATTCTGGTGGGAGATGCGAGCAAGACCCCAAGTCGATGAGGACTGAGTTGTGAAAGCCTTCTTCTCAAGGTGCGACTCGCCAAGGTTGGCCCTTACAATGGCATCCTGCTCAATGTAGTCGACCTAGATCATGTCAGTACTCTAGAGAACCATCTTTGCAGACCAAATAGCTTACACCGGGGAGGTTGCGGAGCAGCTCAACAATGTCATCGGCCATATCAGCAGAGAAACCACCGAATCCGGCGAACTTGTAGACATGGGCAGGGTCCTTCTTGAGGATCTTCAAGGCAGTGTCGATGAGATTCTGAAGGTTCTCGTTCTTCATCTTAACAATCCATCTTCCGGGAATAGGAGCTCCAGCACGGGGAACGATGACTGGGGCGGGAAGGGCAAGAGCCACAGGCAAAAGTGCGAGAAGAAGTGAGAGCTTCATATTGGCAGATCGATCGAAGATTGAGATGTCTGGAGCGGGAGAAGAGGAAGACTGCTGGTGAGGGTCGAGTGTTGCTGTGCTCGTGGCCTGATGCTCTGGATGGGCGTCTGATACCTCTTATATAGATGTGTTCAACAACCTGGTATTGAAACGAAATGGCAGGAGGCAAATGCACCTTCCAATAAGGATTAGCAGCCACCGGCAAGGTGGTCTCGTGCAATGCCGACATACCTGAACCACAGCACAAGGTGTTGTTAGTCGCTAGAATGGCCTAAGATGGCGTTCGTACAGCTTCGATACCTAGTTGGGTAGGTGCTACGGCGGGCTCCCGCACTACTTGCTTCCATCCCACTGCAATAGCGGTAATAGAACGGGCGGAAAGTCTTAGGGGAGGAGGAGTATACTGGGAGGAGCAGGTCAGATGCACAAGTCTTGGCAGAATGCACTCTAGATTAACAGGCTTACTAGTTTAGGGATGTGAATAACGTCGCGTAGAGATCAAACGTAGAAAGCCGGTGCGATGGCGCGATTGGATGGGGACGGATCGATCTGCAGCCACCTTGATAACGGCGTAGAGGCGATGAATGGATCCTGCGCGGTCAACTGTCAAATGAAGGTGTTTCATGCAGGATTATCTCCCGGGATACATCAAGTGTGTCTTGCAGCCTTTGTCTGTTGGCTGCGGTTCCACAAGCCAAATTCGGCTCGGGCATGGCACGCGTACCAAACCCGGATCAAGCGAACCAGCATGATTCATGCTCCTTTTCCATCCCTAAACTCAAGTCCCAAGGGCACGGGACGAGCCGCCACTGGGCTGGGAGGCAACGTGTACATCTATATGCCGAGGCAACTGTGGTAGGTACTGCCCAAGATATGAAGAGCAAGCCGTACGGAGTTCGTAGTCTGCAAGAGTCGAGACTGAATAACAAGGCCGAAGAGACTGGGATTGAGAGACTGTTAGACGACGATTCCGTACAAGTTATCTCGAGTCTTACATGCTTTACCATATTTGCATGGATGTTTAACCTCCCTAGATCAGATCACCAAAAGAACTTGGTCCAATTACAACATGTCTGTTTCTGTCTTTGACCTGGACGCAGCTGGGGTTGCTACACCGATCCCCATTCAGGCGGCAAATGGACGTGATTTGGTCGTGAGCCAATCAGATACCAGAGTTCAACTTTAATTGGCAAACTTGGCGAGACCGGCTATGCAGCCCTCCTGTCGTAGCGCCCTCGGGCAACGCTGTGTCGTGGCATCATCGTGCTTTTTCACAGCCTTGGATGACTGGACGTATTGAACATACAATATCGGACTGTTGTCATCGGCTGCAGCTTCAGCGCCTTTCCTCCGCTGGCAGCCCAAGCCCCGCTAGCAAGAAGCTTAAAAGTACGAAGGCGCTGAAACCACCTCCTTCTTTGGGATTTAGCATGATGCAGATCAATATAGTCAACCTGGCCATTAGCCACAGTTCAGATAAGAAACCAACAGGGTGGGGGAGATGGGCGAATGGCGACATACGATGTCTTGGGTAGCACTCTTGCCAGCGCGGAACGATATGATCGCCTTGCGAGACTATCATGTCCGGTCACGTACAGCTCTTGTTCCCCAGTCCAGAACCAAGGATGGTGGGGACAGGAGATCTAGACGTGCAGTACGCTCACGACTCCAGGGAAAGTGCAGCGAAAGGGGATATTTTCCAGTCCTTCCAGAGCGACAACGGGCCTCTGACAGGTTGGCGCCTCGGTGTTGTGTCGACCGCGATGCCGTCGGCGGATGTGAGCATGGCAGAGTGTCTCCTGCCTCTTGTGTAAGGTGCTCCGCTCACTAAGACGATTTACCAGCCCTCTTAGAGCCAAAGGGATGCTTTGGCAAGCGAAGGCGTTATTCTATGGGACGGGCAATGGTTTCGCTTCCACCACCAAGTCCGGATGTTGGTCGGTGCCGAGAACCCGCCGTGTGCACGTGTCTTGTGCACGGTCCAGGTCGGCGTTGCTCCAAACCTCTCGGCATTTGCTCCCGTCGCAACATCATCACCCAGCGTCAACAGGGCCTTGGGAGCTCTCCCATATCGCTCATTTCCGTTTCACTACCTCACAATAGGTCGTCCTCCTACAGCCCGTCATAGTTCCGATATCAACGATGGACAGGCTGTTGCCTCAAGGTCTAGGTTCATCTAATGTTTGAGAAGATCACTCATGGAGATGCTTCACGCGGGTAAGAACAGGTCATTACATGACTATCGTTAGGAAGTACGCGTGATGCGCTAAGGACTTATTGCACACCTAGATACCAGCTCACCGACATGACACCCAAACAGAAACGGGGAGAACCCCAAGCATGTATTAGTCGTGTGACCACGCACAGCAAACCTTAACCATATAGAGCTATCAAGTTCACTACTCGCAAACCGCAAAAGAGGTAGTTTTACAGTCGCCCTATACCCTTTAGAAGAGTCCCAGTTCCTTCAGTCTCCATTTAGAGCACGACGCAGAGGCTAGTACATGACGCAACCCATAACCACTATTCTCAGGACAAAGGAATCCGCAGGTACTGTACACCCATGTATTTCACGGTAAGTTCCAGCCACTCTCGATTCTTTCCGTGCCACACTGATCCTTCCGATGTGTAGCGCCCGCGGCATGATCTCCATGATCTCCTCGTATCTCAGACCCTGCGCCGATCTTCACATAACTTAACGACCTTCCCTGAGCGTCGATGCTCCGCCGACGCCAAGAGCGTAATCGCACCCAGCGCTTACCTTAGTTCGTGACCCGACACATTTCCGCCACGGGCGTGCTGCATGGTATAACTAGCTGCGTGTATGAGGATAGTGGCTTGCATTAGCTTACACGTTCTACATCCAAGCTACTCTTTGATCAAAGGAATCTCTCTTCGCCCAACCATCATGCAGGTACATCTACTGGTATAGTGGAATCCAGTGTCAATCGATCATGCGGTCGTCCAATACTCTTACTACCAAACTACGCCTAACAGTCCGAAGCCACCTTCCTGATCGGTCTCTACGCCATAGTTGAACGCCAAAAGCACCTTGCCATGACCGATGTCCTGATCGCGTCATGTGTGCCATGTTGGATCAATAGGCGCTCCCCCGGGTGGTATTAAATCCAGCAAGTAGACCTCTCTAAGAGAGGGTCAATCGAGCTATTGACCACATACACTCGCTTGAGGATGTACGCTCACTACTTGGTCGGTGTTACATGTTGTGAGAAGATAAATTGGTATCATCACGAGCCATGCACATGCCAGATCTCCTGCCACAGCACACGCGGTAGTTCTAGCGGCGGAGCGTACTCTGTTCTCGAAGTTGCAGGCGAAGGATTCCGTTTGCATCGGTAGACTGTGCAAGCTATCTGGCCGAATCTACGCACCGCCCTATCCGCCTTCTGTTGCAGCGGTTTTTTAATATTCCTGATGATAAGGCCACCCGCAACAGCATCTTGTCCGCCAGGAACCGGAGAAAATGTTCCGCTTAGCTCTCGGTGGATCCCATACACCTGAGCAGCTTGCAATTAGGAGTGACTTGTCGCAGAGCAATAGGCTAGAATAGCTCTGGCTCTGAAGGTTATGTATGGGCACATTCTTGTGTTTCGGCTCATTTACCAAAGTTGCGTACACATAGATGATGACTTGCACAGCGCAACTGCTCTGCAGAGCTGCCTCGGTATCGACAACCTGGGGTCTCTTGCGAGCTCCCCTGTCATCACACATTTAGCACCTGCACTGCATCATCCTAGTCGCGCCCATCAGAAGCTATCATTTTCCTGTTCCTTATCGCTGACCCCTCTCACTATCCTGATCACCCCAAAACGGTCTTCCATACCCCGCCCTGCATCACGCAAGCACGCAACCTGTTCGCGAGTAAATATGAGCGCGCACAACGCCACCAACACAGGCACGTCTCCGATCCTAGCAACGGGCCGACCCATGTATCTGGAAGGCGCAAGGAATGAGGCCCACATCCATTATCGCAAGCCCGTGGGCATCATGCAATAAGCCTCCATGGGTGCGCGACAAGCCTTAACAAGAAGGCAGATGTAGTCTTGGCGGGGGTTGGCGACCTTCCGCTCTTGGAAAGCACCGCCGGTTGGACGGTTGTAGTGTTTGATGTGGGAATATTGATATAACCCTCGGCGAGATGTTGCGATGATCAAGTTCTGCATGTAACAGGCAAACGCTGTATGTTTCGGTTTAGCAGCTAAGTATGCTTCGAGCAGAACAACGTGATGGTTTAGAAGTGATCTGAGTCTCCGTAGTCGTCATTTGAAATCCATGACGAAGTGTAACTGAAGCGTGTTTGATACTGACATACGGTGGTATTATATGATCTCGATAGTTGTTTCTTTCGCGTTGCGGTATCCGTCAAGCACCATCTGCAATATGCGTGCATCTTCATCGATTTGATTTTCAGCGTCATCCTCGTCTGCTGTTTTCTCAAAATAACCGACGCGTTCGTAGCTCCCAACCTTAACTCGACTTGGTAAGAGCAGTATACCTTGTATCCCTTCTGATTCTACTTCTTTCTCTTTTTCTGCTTGCCTGTAGTGGCGAAGGATGACCAGACTGGCCTCGTGACCCAGATCTTTCAAGTCTGAGCTCATAGGATCATCGAGAATCACAGTAACATTGTAAGGCTCCCTTGTCCAGTCGTCCAACTTCGGTGAAGACATCGGTATCAGGCGACATCTCAATGTAAGGGAGGCGTCAACGAGTTCCCCAGAAGGCTTTTGGTCCACAAATAGGTTTTCAATTATAGCCATGTCGTTCGTCAGTGTCGAAAATTCTTCGTCTTCCCACCACAATTCGTGGCTGACGATTGTACGGTTGATGCTTGCCCAACTCCAAGTGGGTGCGCGCCATGTAGAAGGTCGGAAAGTTGTATCGGTCGAATGGCCATCAAAGTCGTCGAGGCGTCTCCAGACCATGTCCTGAAATAACCTGCCTCGCCATAATCCAGCAACCAATGTGTCGTTCGTGGCTTCAGCGACGTCCAGCGCAACACCGTTCAATGCAACCAATATGTCTCCTTCTTTCGTTAAGTCGCAGCCAGAATAAGCAGCCCTAAAGGCGCACCACTCTTTGTAAATTTCTGAGAAGAGACGGGGCAAGTAGGCGTCAGTCTGTCGGGTTTTGTAGCTGCAGATATGCGATTTCAGGGTATGAACTGTGGAGTCCCTGTAATACTTGGACGTATCTGAAATCAAAAGACCTTTGTAGTCTTGTTCGCTCGTCAGAGATTCGTAACACTCCCAAAAAAGTAACTCTTGCGTAAAGTGAATGGTTCCTGTACTAAGGTAACGCTCTTGCGCAACCCAGGCTCTTTGGTTCAGAGGTGCAGCATCGATGGCTATGCTAGGAATGACAACCATACAGCTCATGGTGTAACCTACCAAGGGGTCGTTTGTCTTTTGTCCATGAATGAGAGCTCTACTGGTCTTGACCTGTACCGGGAACAGGTCTTGCCGATCTGTATCAAAGAAGAGACCAATAGTACTATCCTTAGCGGCCGTAGCTGCAATGCAGCATATCGCTCCACTGTATACATCTCGCATACGAGCGGCTTCTCTTTGCCAGTCTTCTGGGTCGTCTTGTACGATGCACCTAGAGCGCGTAAGAGGAGACGCAAAGCTGGGTTGCTCAAATGCGACGTACAACGAATCAATCCAGAGATACCGAACTTGCATCTTTCGAGACACATGAATAGCATCTTGGAAAGTCTTAGGCAGACCTGATAACGGAATGCCTGCTTTAAGCCCCGCAGCAGTTGCTCGTGTTAGTCGAAGAGGCTGAGAATCACCCCAACAATGCGACAGCGCGATGTATGACGTGGCCACATTATAGCTTTTGGGTTCAAAGAGACAAATTTTTGAGGCGTCAGTGTAACCTACATCAATAACTCGTGTAGGGAGGAAGCCGGTCATCTGTTGTCTGCTTGATGTCATACTTCGGCATTTGGTATGCGTATGCTGACATCGCTCCAATTGAGACAGGGCGAATTCAATGCAGACATCGCTGCCAGTATTGTCGGCAGTCAGACTTTTATGTGCATCTGCAAAGCCAGGGACAGGTAGTAGGCCAGACTCCCTTGAGGGCTCAGCGGCTGTTTTCCCAGGTTTTGCGAAGACGTATATCATGATGCCAGAGCAATGAAAGATGAGGTGAAATTGTTGATCCACAATCTTATCCTCTTTTTGAGATGTGAACAAGAAGTATCTCGTCGCCGCCGCCAGGAATGTGCCACCTGATCGATACCCTGATTACAAACAGGTTAGTGAGTTATACGCAACAAATATCAGGCAATACGTCGTACGCAGTCTGCGATTGATATCGGCTCGGAGGCGAATGCAAATGCCGCAAGGCAAGGCAAGAGCTTGCTGAAATGACTCGGCCGTTGCATGATGGACGAAACTCAGAACTTCAGAATCTTGTTCCAGCAAAGCATTCTCTCCTCGGAGGAGTCTTTGGCATGGATCACAAAGCAACTCGTCTGACATTGTGATCAAGAGCAAAGTTCCGGGAAGGCTTTGATTTCTTTATGAGCGGTGGTATAGTACAAGGCGACGAGAAGGCACTAGGCTGACGTTTCTCTAGGTGGGCACGTGGTGGGCAGCATGTCAGTCCGCCAAGATGATATGCGGGGTCAGCCGCTGCTCCCTTGTAAGTGATTGTGCAATCAGACTCACCTGCACGAGGCAGGAGTGCATTAGCATTCGGTAAAGATGACAGTGAGCAATGTTTTCTTCGAAACCATCGTGAGCGAGGTGCATGGTGTTGAGGCTGCGCGTCCCCAGAGGTTAACGGGCCCACTTCCCCTAGCCTAAGCCAGGGTCCAGCGTCGCCCGGCCTTCGTACCTGCCTGTGCTCAACTTTTGCAAACAGCCAAACCTCAGCATGCTGTCGCTCTCTTCTCTCTCCGCAATGAAGCGGACATGATGAACTCGTCACGTGCATTCAGTCGGACTACCCAAAACACCTTCCGCAAACCCCTCGATTTCCTCAGCAGTCTCTCGCGCGGGCCTGTGCAACTCCCAAAGGACAGAAAGAGAAAGGACAGCAACGTACACGGGCGGACCAATAGCGCCAGCTCGCTCGACGATACCGACCACTCAGACATTGAGTTTTACGCGCAGATGGAGACGTCAAGACGGAGTCATTCGACGCAAAACTCGCTGTCGGAGCTGCAACCTGCGCTACCACTCATCGATATTGGGAGTCGCAGCAACAGCCCATACCCGCGCATTCGAAGCGCCGCACAAAGCGAAGACGAAGACGATGAATACGAGCCGGCGAGCAGCATACGGCCATTGGTGAGCCATGACGTAGGGAGAGGGGGCCAAGCCTTCCGCAGCTTTTGGCAACAAGGCGGGCCTGGCGCTTTCTTTTTTGGCACATGGAGGGGCTGGCAGGTCTGGGTGGGATTGCTGGTGTTTTGGGTCGGCGGATGCAGCTTCGGGCTACTGCTCATGAACCGCTTTATCATGCAGACCGGCGTCTACAAGTGAGGAGAAGTTTGAACGCGAGTTGAGTGTATGCTGATAGCACTAGATACCCATTTCCCCTCACCCAGTCGTACGCGCAGCTCATCATCACGCACATCCTCCTCGTGCTCGTATCGAGCCTGCTACGATTCTCCAGCAACCCGCTGCATTTCATAGGCTTCAGCGCAGCTGTACCGCCCTCGCAACCCGCCGCGCCACAGGGAGGAGCATTTAGAGGCAACAAGAAGCCTGGCATATACGCGTTTGCACGGTGGCTGTCGAATGGATCAGGTGGCATCGCAGGCGGAGGTCTATTTGAGTTCGATTGGCAAATCGCGAAACAGGTGCTCCCACTTGCGGTAGTTTTTGTTGTTAAGGTGCTGCTCAGCAACCTCTCATTCGCGTATGATACCCACCAAATCTACGTTCTTCAGACTAACACGCGACAGTTACGCACCTCTTCCGACCTACCAGCTAGCTCGCATCGGTATAACTCCGCTCGCCATCATCTTCTCCTGTATCCTGCAAAAGGAGAACATAAATGGCAGCACCCTCTCCTCTGCCCTCGTTGCGACCCTCAACCTCTTCTTCGCCTCATACCGCTCGAACGTCCGTGTTACCTGGGAATCTGTCGTAGCCGGCGTCTTCTCCTCCATCTTTGTCGCGCTATATCCCATCCTGCTTCTCCACACATACCGCAAGATCGTCGCTGGTCTCGTCCCTGCAGGCGATGTTCTGACCGGATATCCTAGCGGCTCGGAAGAGCAGGGCAACAGAGAAGAGACTCGCGCTTTCTACCGCACACTACACTACACATCCCTGGTATCCCTCATGCTCCTCACACCCATTGTAATCCTCTCCGGCGAGGTTCCGCACATATACCACAACATCCCCTTCCTTGACGTGCCCTTCTTCTGGGCCATGATGCTTTTCGGCGGCATGGGCTCGTGGGCTGTCTTCTCAGGCACTTTACTACTTGTAAAGGCGACATCTCCACTGACAGCAACGTTTGTAGCTGTTCCGCGAAGCGCATTCCAGCTGGTTGCTGTCAACCTGTTCAAGGGTCCAGCACAGACGTGGATTGGGGTGTTGCTTTGCTGGATCAGCAGTTTGTGGTTCCTTGTAGCTAGGCGGGATGAAGGAAGGAGTAGGGGTCGATTGAGGTTGGAAGGTAGGTAGCAGGTGCGTGGTAAAATCTTGACACATTTACTTCGTCGTCAAGCTTTCATTTCATCATCTCTTCATTCTTAAAGTGCTGCTTAACATAGCCTGAATAGCGTAGCATTTGATACCAATGTTTATCGTATTCTTGATAACCTCGACCGACTTGCCGGATATCGATAGTCAATAATTTTCGCTTGCACATCGACAGGTTTTAGATGCCTAGCTCCGGAAAGCATTGCCATGTTCCACTTGAGTATCGACGCGGCTTAATCTTTTCAAGAGACCTTGTGAACATATCATGGCAGGTCTATTAGGATGTTGTGCGGCACTGGCAAATGCATGGTAAAAACGTTCACGGCGGTGTCTACCCCATGTGCTGGGTATCGAGATTCCTCTAAAGTTCATTCCTTCTCTACTCGCTACCACACTTCCCAATTTTGGGATTCAAAACACATATCTCATGAACGCGTGGACTCTAGATCGGTAAATCTGAGATATGTATCTTCTTCCACTTTGTAGATTCTGGTACCCTTATTGCATAAGTTAGGGTGACCACTTCAATCTTTGCAGCCTATGTGACCACTCTGGTGGAAGTGTAAGGCCAATAGTATGAAAGCTTTACCCACTTTTACACGTCTTTTTCGTGTACAGCGAATCTTTCTTGAAAGAATCGCTGAACGCATCATGGCGCCGAAATGCTACTCAATTACTCGCATGATAATGCCCCTACTACGGTTTCACTGGAAGTGTCCGACGATCGCGGAAGTGAAACTCTCGACCTGCTCGACGCCCATGTTAAGTTGTATTCTCTTTCCGCACATCTCGGCACCGAGGATGTTCGTCATGTGGCTTTGCCTATAATAGTGGTCTCTCAATTATTTTAGTTCACACCGTAGGTCCCACTGAAGGGCTCCCCGTGTGGCGTTCGCTTCAAGCATGGTGGACGCCAACTGCCTCGATCGCGTCGCCGAACCTGCTCGGATAGTACTCCGATCACGTAGCACCACGCGATACTGTAGTAGCAGTGGCGAAATCCACGCACGGCAGGTGATGGCGACTAACAACTGCGGAGAAAAGAAATGCAGGGTCGATCTTCACAGAAGCCTGAAGCGATCCCCCATACCTGATCCACAGCACCATGTGCTGCCGGCTATTCCCGTGCGCATTGTACGTGCTGGAATGCAAACCCGAGGCTAGGAAGTTTGTCTTGTGGTTTTCGATACACTAAGACAAAGGCATGCGGCGGAACAAGGCGCGAACATGCCGATCGGCTTGGCACCACTTGCCCTGGGTTCTCTAGGCCCAGGTTCGAGCCTGTCACAGCGATCGTTCTGCGCCACGACACTGCATCAGCCCCTTTTAGATCGATTTCAATGTCAGGCTTGTAGCTTGTCGTACCAATTCATGCATTGTACCTGACAGTCGGTAGCTCTGCCTAGGACTGATTTACACGACACGATGCGTGAGCTACTGAGAGTTGGTGTTTACGATCGCCATGCCAATGTCCCTCGGCCCAGCTCCAGCTCTCAATTCACGGGGTGGACTCCGCGTCGAGGGCTACGTATATAACACGCTGTCGCTCTGACTAGTGAGCTGTCGTTGGCGGTCGGATCATCTTATCATCATGAAGCTCAGCACCTTTGCCGCTGCCGCTCTCGCTGCACCTTTCATTCAGGCTGCCCCAACTGACCTTCGGGAACTCGTCAATAGGCAGACAAGACCTAAGGAGCTCAGTACGATGTACCCGCCATGCCTAAAATGTTCGCTCGCTAACTACCAGCAGTTCAACCTGAGCTCTACCCAGTCCTACAACGATATACCAGATATGCTGTAGCGTCACTCGCAACATTCGTTTACGGGTTCGGAACATGCAAAAGTCCTCCCTTTGGATCAAAACTCGTCCGGAAAGTCGTATCCAACATCGTCTCCGACACCCAAGTTGCAGTCTTCCAAGATGATGCCGCCAAAGAATTCATCGTCTCCTTCGCCGGCTCAGCTTCACTACAGGATTTCGGGACTGACTTTAACTTCTTCTTCATGCCTTTTGGTTCAGCACCGGGCTGTACCGGCTGCCAGGTCCATGGAGGTGTTCTGAAAGGCTGGCGCTCCGTTCAGGCAGGTCTCACCAAGGCACTCGCGGAACTACGTGCTGAACAGCCAACCTATTCCACCATCATCGTGGGGCATAGCCTAGGGGGCGGTCTGGCAAGCATTGCCTACACCGATCTCAAGTCCAACGGAGTACCTGTCAAGGCCGCATACACCATGGGCGCACTTCGTGTCGGCAACCAACAATACGCCGACTTCACTGACAAACTCTCTGGTGCGAGCGATACACAGCTTGGCAGCTTCATCCGCATCACGCACAAAACCGACGGTGTACCTGGTCTACCGCTCACTCCTATGGGCTTCGTGCACACACGCACCGAGATCTATGAGTTAGACACTGCACTTATTGGTGGCACACAGAGTGCCGCAACAACGTTCCGTTGCTATGGCCAGGAAGCTCCTGATTGCAACAAGGGATCTGCCGTGGGTTTTATCAACCAGGATCATTTGGTGTACACTGGTATTGACATGACAAATGGGGCGCAATGTGCTAACTGATAAAACGCTCATCACGAGCCATGGATGATGAGTTTCAAGACAATGTACGCTTTTAATGTACCCTTAATTTTGTTTCTACCAATACAAAAACTGTATCACAACCGAAAGCTCATCATTTTTTTGAGTTCCTGTCACCGAAGGCTCGATGCGATATGTGCAAGGTTCACAACTTGGGAAAAGCACGCTGTCACTCAACTGCCGGAGCTTATACGTCCCTGATTTTGGCCCGAGTGATGATCGAGTGGTCTAGCGTCTCCAGAATAGCTCGGCCCTTAGCATCCGACTGGAAGGTCTTGCATGCTATGCTCAATGGGAAATCCGCCGACGAGATTCCGTACAACATGAATTCCCCTTGCAACATGTATTCCATGCTCTTGTAGATGCAAATGCTAAGCTCGAGACACTCGTCCCGCGACGGCTCGAAGCTATATGCTGCATCATCGTGCGCTGCATGTTTTAACTCTGGAAACCGGTTCAACAAGGATTGAATCTCAGCAAGGCAGAGGAGTTGGAAAGCCCAGAAGTAGACAAACGCGTTGGCAATACCAAGACTTGGGTACCATAGCGATTCAAAAGTGCCGCCAAGATCACGTTGTACATTTTGACAACGATAGAGTGGCTGCGGATGGCCTTCCAAAAACGAAGCATGCCAAGCCTTGAGTTGTGTAATGCTCCCTGTTAGCTCTTTGATAAGCAGGCCAGCATACCCTGCAGCGGTCTCGGAGGAAGCTGACAGTACAACATCGATTTTTTCCATGATACCAGGAATATGTACGGCGACCCCTAGTAGACTTTGTAAAGGGGCAATTTGGTGACACTGGAAGGGCAGTATTACCCAGGATTCATTCGCGAAAAAGGTTGCTTTGCGTAGTATGAAGGCTTTGAGTATCTGTTGTATGGACTTGTCAGATCAGAGATCATGCCAATACGGTCTTGCACTCACCACAAGCGGTCTGAAGCCCATGAGCATGGTGCGCTCAACACCCGATGCGAACATGTCTGGTGACATGAGTTGCACCATCTTGCTGACACCTTCAACATGGATCAGCCAACTAGACTCCTGAGTTGGCGACAGCACCTGTCACAATTATATCGTTAGCCTTTGTTTAGGTCCATGTATGCTCTAGAGGATTGCGCAAGGCATCAGCAAGCAACCATATAGAAACTAGGCGAGAGTACCTCCGTAAGAGCCAAGCACATGACTGCTGCCACGAGTTTGCTTTGGTAGGTGTCTCCCGCAACTGCAAGACTGTGTCCCAAAAGTCGAAGACTCTCTTCATATTGCGCTACTATTACGTCGAGAAGGTCCACACGGTTTCGGAAAGCGGTGATAGAGAGGGCCAAAGCACTCACAGCCGAGTGCAAGCACTGGGAAAATGGGCCGGTCATATCAGCAGTCAGTTCTGGCAAGGCCAAAGCCCACGAGCCACAAAACCGTGAAGATTGCTCGGATGCATCAGCCATGTCGCATGCTAGTTCTTGTTTAGGAATGAAGTTGCGCAGAATCAACGATACTTTCTCTTGTACTGTGGATAGACCTGGAGAATATGGTTCGTTCAAAGACGGTAGGCTGCCGGGCGTGCTGGTATCCTCTCGGTAAAGTGTAGACGGGTCGTCTTTAGCCTGAGTAAGACCCGATTCGGCATCGGAAGCACATTGCGCATGCGCTTGGTCCGACAGCTTTGACCGCAATACCGGTTTTGGACGCGCCCTTGGCTTTACTGCCGTTTTGGTAGCAACGAAAGGTACGAATAGGGCGTCCGGGTATCCTTCGCATGTTCGCTTGCTGAAGAGACACTGGGTGCATGCTGGACGCTTGCCGTCGCACTATTTTACGGCCGATAGGATTAGTCAACAAGTCCAATAAGCAAATAGTGATACGACAGACCTGGAGTTTTCGTTTGCGGCAAGTATCACAGAGGTTCTTTTTTCTGACCTTCATGCCAGAGGTATGCGTCCGTGAGCGAACGCGATATGTTACCGCAACAGGAAGGTGACGATCGAGATTCCGCCCCTGAAGCGAACAATTGGAGGTGGGGCACTACCATACAATCTGGTCTATGATGGAAATATCTGAGGACGCATCGCTGAAGCGCAGATAGGTGCGGCTGAGGGCTTGTCGGGTTACGCTCCCCCCTTGAGCTTAGCAGGGCTTTAGCCTCTTCGAGCTAGCGCACTTGCGTCACTACACCCAGACGACCGTTCACATCTCCTCCCTTCTTTACCAATCCTCATCAAATCATGCGAAAATTCTCTTTTGCTGATCAATCAATGTCTTGAGCTATTCTCCGATGTTCGACTTCCTCTAGACTAAGATCCATAATGGACTTCACTACTGGCGAGGTTTGGTATAAAGCCAATCGCCGCATTCCACTGTATTGAAGAACATCAGCTGCTTGACTATCAATCAAACAATCCCTCTACTATCAGCGTATTACCTTTTGGTCATCATCGTAACTCCTTAGTACAGTCATGTTACCCTCCACTTTCAAAAACAAGGTCAGCATCACGCATATCGGTACAGCTACTGCCATCCTCGATATCGACGGCATTATCTTCCTTACCGACCCCTTCTTTTCTCCCGCCGGGACCGAGTGGAATAAGGCAGCACCCCTCAAAGTTCACGACGACCCTGCTCTGAAGCTTGACGAGCTACCACACATTGATGCCGTCCTTCTCAGCCATGAGAACCACCCCGACAACCTCGACGAATTTGGACGCCGACTCCTCGATGGCCGTCACGTCGTGACAACCAACGATGGTGCGAAGAATCTGGCACCCCGACCCAGTGTACTCGGATTCAGCGACTGGCAGGAGAGGGATGTTCGCATTGCAGGAACCATGTTCCACATCACAGCCACGCCCTGCAAGCACTGGCCCGGACACGAGTGCGTTGGATTTGTCCTACATACCGAGAGCTTTGGAGTGGCAGCCGATGGTCGCCCGAACGCAATCTACTTCTCTGGCGACACAGTATACATTGAAGAGCTCGCAAAGATAGCAGACAAATACAACATCACCGTCGCCATAATGAACTGCGGTAAAGCAACGTTTTACGAGTTCACCGAAGAGGGTAAACCGGGTCAGCCAGGTGATTCTATACAGATCACTATGGACGGCCGGCAAGCTGCTCACCTCCTTCGCGATCTCAAGGCTGACGTGCTCGTGCCCATGCACTACGAGTCGTGGGACCATTTCAAACAAGGTGGTGATGGGCTTGCGCAGGAGTTCAAGGAGGAAGGCATCTTGGAAAAGGTTCGTTGGCTGCAGCCTGGTAAGGCTGTGGAGATCAACTGAGCTGTAGACATGGAAGAGGACGGAATCATAACCGTGGGAGACGGAGACGAGCGTTGAGACGTCTCAGATGTTTTGTGTTATTTGAGTTCTATAGTCGATAAGGAAGCTTATTTCCTCCATGTTCCACCCTATGTGCAGATTCTGCGACATAGTTTCGTTGTACTATGTAGATCTAGAACGGAACGATACCTTCACAGTTCTCACTACATTGAGAGACAATTCCCTTATCTTCAAATCAAGATTCCTACTTGATAATGTAATCTTATTCAGATGACGCTAGTGCACTTCAAAAGTGATTGATGTAGCCAACACTCGCATACGTTCTCTTTCAAACGCCCGCAGTTTGCGGTGGCAAAATTTCCATTAACCTCTAGCTCACCATCACTTACAATCTCGTCAGCAACAAGAAAGTTGGAGTACGACTCTCAAAAATGTCTTCTGCATATTCCACAACCGAGCAGCACGACAAGGTCTGTGTATAAAATTAATGTGGGTCGGCTTGTGATGCCTAATTCAGTTAGCGCCACGATCGTCTAGACTTCACTTTTGGGATGAACATTCTCTGGTGCTTGATTATCAATCCGTACGAGTTCTCGGATGAGTGAATAATTCTCTCATCTGGTACATGTCCCTAATGAGGCATTATATATAGAATCACTGTCCTCGACAGGTATCATCACGCACCCGTTCAAAATACCTTAACATTACCACTCCTTTCCTTATTGGGAATTCTTGCAACGAGATCGAAAGAACATGTTTGGGACAAAAATCACGCCTGGAGGAGGGACTATGCAAGACCATGAGAGCAAGCTCTCGTCAACAACACCGGATCTAGACCAGCCCATCCATGGAGATGCGGATTCGACAAACTCGCCGGCTTCGAGTTTACATATCGAGGAGCGACCTCAGGGGGAAATAGCTGCTCAAGCACCTCCGGAGGGAGGTTTGGTAGCTTGGTTCGCAGGTAAGTTGAAAGCTGACAAAAGTAAATACGCAGGATGCTGATCTTTCGACCCCGACAGTGGTAGCATTCTTCCTCGCAATTATGAATACATGGTGAGTAGCCAGCAGAGTATAGTCTCAAATTGATCTTTACTGACAATCACAAAGGGGCATGATTATCTCCTTCGGTGTTTTTCAAACCTACTACGTCTCAACTCTCCACCAGACACGGTCCGACATCGCCTGGGTGGGCTCGATAGCCGTCTTCCTCCTCTTCTTCACCGGTATCGTAAGCGGACGTTTTACAGACGCGGGTTACTACCGCGTAGTCACGGCCACTGGCGCGTTCTTAGTCGTCCTCGGAACCTTCATGACGTCGCTGAGCGAGACGTACTGGCAGATTCTCCTTGCGCAAGGAGTCTGCACAGGTCTTGGGAATGGATGTCTGCTCACACCCATGTCGACGTTGGTTACCACCTACTTCAAGAGGAGGCTTCCACTGGTTACGGGCATAGCAGCCTGCGGAAGTGTGACTGGAGGGCTCATCTATCCTAGTATGGTGCGCACTCTGCTGCCTACGATTGGCTTTGGATGGACGTTGAGAGCGATTGGCTTCATACAGCTGGGAACGTTCGCGGTTGCACTGGTGTGCGGAAAGCCGAAGAAAGCGCCAAGAAAGTCAGGCCCGCTACTTGACCTATCGGTATTCAGGGAGACAGCCTTCAACTTACTCCTCATAGGGTCTTTACTCGTAAGTCACGCACCAGATACTGGGCTACCCATCCCCTACGAATAGAATGCATTTGTTGACAGACTTGTAGGCCTTCTTAGGTGTATTCTTCCCATTCTTCTTCCTCAGCTCATATGCGAGAGAGAAGCGAGGAATGTCATACACGGATTCGCTCAACCTCACCCTGGTTCTCAACGGTATCGGGTTTGCAGGACGACTGCTGCCAAGTCTGATCGCTCGATACTGTGGCACAATGAATGTCTACATAACATTTATATTCTGCTCTGCACTATGCATGTACACATGGATACCAGTGCACTCGACACCAGGGCTTTATGCGTGGACAACTTTCTACAGTCTGTCTGTAGGTGGCGTCCAGTCGCTTTCCCTGGCCATTGTTCCTATCATCATCTCCGATACGTCGAAGATGGGAGCTTCGTTTGGCATTGTGTTTGCAGCTATTGGAATCGGCGCGTTGATAGGCTCTCCTGTTTGTGGTGCTATCATCACGTCAAGTGGCGGCTCGTATACTGGTGCACAGGCTTTCTCAGGGAGTGTGTTGGTCGCTGGAGGACTAATTATACTGGCTGCACGTGAAGCCAAGCGGCGACAAAAGCACGAAGGCGTTTGGGTAAAGATGTGATGGGCGTATATAAGATTTGAGAAAGAATGTGAGGTCTGTGTGCGATAGTTGTAATAGTGTGAGACCCTGAAGCTTTAGATGACGTCGATCCTGTGATAGCGCGTCCTTGTTTACGCGTGGTCCACGTGTCAAGAGCCCCGCTTTTACCCTTTGCCGTGGCAACGTCAACCGAGCAAACCGCCTAATTTGGCAACAACACGAGGGGCATGGCCGTCGCGTCGAGTGAGACACTCTACAAGAACACTAACAGATACACCAGACTAGATTAGTCGATGAATAGCAGTCAACGGAAACACCGTGCGCCGTTCCAACCGATCGACACCTTCTCCTCTGCCCAGAAGCCCGCTTTCAAACCCCCAGCGGCCACCGTACATCCCTACACATCGGACGATAGCGACTATCCTCACGAACAGTCAACCTCTCTTCTAGGCGATTCGAGCAATCTCTTTGAAGACATTGAGAGCCCTCCGAGTCACACAAAACAGAGGCAACAACTCCAGTCCCGACTCAAGATGGTGCGCGAGCGAGAGCCTCCCGTGGCTCCAACGCCGCGTGATGGAACAGCGCCCCCACCAAAGCCTCTTCAAGAACTCCGAAACCCGCCCCCACAATTCGGAGAGACGAGCCCGCTAAGGAATCCGCTCAAGAAGGACCGGAGCGAACAGCTTGCACACCTCTTCAACAAACCCAAACCAGGTCAGATGCGGCCCGAACATAGCCAGACGACCAAGTTACCGTCACAATACTCCGCGCCTTCCAGACCCTCCCAGAACGCGACCTCAAGTAACAGTAGAGACACTCTAAACCGACCTTTCAAGGTGCCATCAACACAATCAGGTTCACGTTATAGCACAGCGTCTACCTCCTCCACTGGCTCCGACATCTTTGAAATACCCGCCGCAGATTTCCAACCTCGACCATCGCAAGGTGCCCCTGTGCCTATCGCCCGACCATACAACCCCCCACCGAAAACTAGTCATCCACCTCCGCGACCGATATACTCCTCCATGGGCCACGCTGATGGCTTCCAGCCAATGAACAAGGGGACGCACAACCCGCTACAACAAGCGCGTCAGACTATTATATTGGACGATGAAGACGACTTTGATCCAGACGCGGCCATCCGAGCTGAGGGTGGACGATTCGGTGAGCCGGACCCATACGCTTATGTTGACTCCGGTGCGGCTAGCGAGAACATCAAGGCGCTGCTTGAGGGTGCTTTTGATGAAGACAACGAGAAGATCCCGAGGACGCGACTTCGTAAGAAGAAGAAGCAACAAGAGGATGAGGTTGGGAACTCCCTGGCTGACCGACTGCAAGCGCTTGCCGTCAAGGACGACGAGGCCAAGGCAGAGGAAGAAGCAGAAGAAGAAGAGGAAGAAGACGATGGAACAGTCGAAGGCCTCAATGTGAAGCTTCTGCCTCATCAAGTCGACGGTGTCGCGTGGATGATCGAGAAGGAGACGGGAAACCACAACAAGAAGGCCAAGTTACCCAAGGGTGGTATACTGGCAGACGACATGGGTCTCGGAAAGACAGTGCAGTCTCTTGCTCTCATTCTTTCGAACCCGCGACCGGAGAAGGGCGTTGAGCCAGAGAACAAGAAGAACAAGATTTCCGACTCCACCGGCAAAGGCACCCTCGTTGTCGCTCCACTAGCATTGATCAAGCAGTGGGAGGCGGAGATCAAGAGCAAGGTCGCCAAGTCGCATGCCCTTAAAGTCCTCGTACACCACGGCCCCAACCGCACAGAATCAGCCGAGAAGCTGAAGCAGTATGACGTCGTCATTACCACCTTCAACAGCTTGGGTACCGACTACGCGAAATGTGGTGATGGTCCTGATGGGCTCAAGAAGGGCTGCTTCGCTGTCTCATGGTACCGCATCATGCTAGACGAGGCGCACACAATCAAGAATCGCACCACAAAGATGGCCAAGGCATGTTACGAGCTTCGTTCACATTACCGATGGTGCCTTACTGGTACACCAATGCAAAACAACATCGACGAGCTACAGAGTCTGATCAAGTTCCTTCGTATACAACCATACTGCGAGCTTTCTTCTTGGAAGGAATCGATAGCGGCCCCAATGAAGAACGGTCGTGGCAACCTTGCCATGAAACGACTTCAAGTCTTCTTACGTGCCTTCATGAAGCGCCGTACGAAGGATGTACTGCGGAAAGAGGGTGCGCTCAACTTTGGCGGCAAAGCCAAGGAGGGCGAAGAAAGGCCAGCTTTTCATATTGTTGCACGCAATGTCGAGACCGTCATAGGAGAGTTCACGACCAAAGAGCGCATCTTCTACGACCGCTTACGAGACCGCACGCAAGCCCGTCTTGACGAGATGATGGGTGGTGAGAAGCAAGATTACATCGGAGCATTGGTGTTGCTCCTTCGTCTGCGCCAGGCTTGCAATCATCCAAATCTTACGAAGAGTAATGTCAAGGAAGATAAGGACGCCCTGACGACAGGCTCGAAGTCAAGTGCTGCAGCTGGTCTTCAAACTCCTCGGAAGGCAGCTGCCAAAGACGACGCTGATGACCTTGCGGACCTCTTGGGTGGGCTCAGCGTTGTGACCAAGCGCTGTGATATTTGCCAAAACAAACTCAATAGTGATAACACAGCTACTGGCGGAGTGCGCTGTACAGAATGCGAAGAAGACCTCAACGGGTCTACTGAGAAGTAAGTTATTGTAAAGCAAAATCCCAGTAATGCGATATACTAACACTCTTCAGGCACAAGTCGAAGAAACATCGCAAACACAAGCACAAGGATGGCAAGGCCAAGAAGGACCGGCGACCGAAGCCAGTCGTAGATTCTGATGACGAAGAAGACGAGCCAAAATCAGTCGCAGCGAAGTCTTCTCGCAACCGTCGCGTCATTGTTGATAGTGATGACGAAGAAGAGGAGGGCGAATGGCTCGTTCCTGAAGATCAGCGACATGCTGAAGACTTAGGTAAGGCCGGCGGCACCGACGACGAGAATGCTGAAGGCGGCGGTGACACGCTTGCTTCCATAGACTCAGATGCGTCCGATAGCGAAAACGGGAGCAGGAGCAATCTCGACTCTTTCGTCGTTCATGACACTGATAGCGAGGACGGAGCGCCTGTTGCTCGTAAGAAGCAGGCTAAGAAGCCAAAGGAGGTCATCAATCTCGACTCTGATGAGGAAGAAGCCGATAGCGAGAGCGGCAGCGAGAGTGGCAGCGATTCCGGCTCTGCGACCGACTCAGAAGATGATGTCTCGGACTCTGAAGTTTCAGAGGCCTCATATAACGCCTCGGATCTAACCCCATCGACCAAGATCCGGCAACTGCTCGCGATTTTGGAGAAGGAGACGGGCGAACACAAAGTCATTGTGTTCTCGCAATTCACGTCAATGCTCGATCTCATCGAGCCCTTCCTCAAGCGCGCAGGCTACAACTTCACACGATACGACGGTAGCATGCGCAACGATCTCCGCGAGGCGAGTCTGCAAAAGCTACGTGAAGACAAGCGTACACGTGTCTTGCTCTGTAGTTTGAAGTGCGGTAGTCTCGGTCTCAATCTTACGGCTGCGAGCCGTGTCGTCATCATGGAGCCATTCTGGAATCCCGTATGTACATTCTCATTCGTTTGAATATAAAACACATACTAACGTAACAACAGTTCGTAGAAGAGCAAGCCATCGACCGCGTCCACCGCCTTAACCAGACCGTTGATGTAACCGTCTACCGACTCAGCATACACAACTCCGTCGAAGAGCGTATCCTTGAACTACAAGAAGCGAAGCGGAAACTCGCTAATGCAGCTATCGAGGGTGGCAAGGCTATCAAGAATCTTACTATGAAGGATATGATGGCGTTGTTCAGCCGCGAATCAGAGTACGACAGGAAGCATGACGACGATGCGCATGAGATGGCTTTGTATGGTCGTAGGAAGGTGCTTGACGCGGATGAGGATGCGGGTGAGGATATTGTGAGGAAGGCGAGGAAGGCGGGTAGTTTGGGGTTCAAGAGGACGGAGAGGAGAGAGGAAGGTGGTGCTTATGGACGGCGTTGATGAGTTCTCTACGCGCTACCTTGTGCTTGTAACGGGCTTTGGTAATGATCAGGCGTTATAGTATGACCTGCGGACGACAAATTTGTTTCGTTCTTCCATGTAGAGGATGGAAGATTGGAGCTACTCCACACGAAGTGTATCCGTCTTGAAATTCATTGTGACTATGATATGCTCATTGGAGGATGATATTTGATGAATGCTGGTGCAGTACTGTCAGCCATATCTGTTCGCGCATATGGCAGGTAAACAAGCAGATCTTGGACTGGACGCTGCGCGCCTCTTCGCTACCACACAATCGCAACCACCTCGAACACAAACCCCTCCAGGCCTCCAGCCCTGTCTTTACAACTAATCTGCTTTGCGCCTCGGTCACATGATACTTATTTGCTTGCGCTTCCGCACGTTGTCTAGATTCTAGCCGCCACATAGCTCAAACACTCTCTTCTTGGATTGGTCTTTATATGATTGTTATCTCGCGTTTTGGTATGTTGTGAAGGGGGTATTCGTTGTCGCAGATGAAGACTGACGCGTATCCGACTCGCCTATAAGTAGAGGACTCATGACGCAGAAGTAGTAAACCGTGCATTGTCTGCCTCCTTTCTGGCTGTGCACCTGGAGGGCCCTGATAGATATCCGTGTAAACAGGAACAAAACATGTCTCCTGCAGATGGCAATCGTCAGAAGCATCGAAATAGAGGAAACCTGGCCACTTTTTCGAAGCGGACCGCGCGGCCACGAATAGTTCCAATGTGTCGTCGGGTGCCTCGGCCAAAACGAAATCAGATCCATAATCTAAGCGTCGACTAAAAGTCGTTATTGCCAAATGCACCCGTGCTCTGATGAAGCCGTCTGTGACTTCGCCAAATGGATCTTGTGAGTTCTTCAATGTTGTTGCAGCTTCCAGGATATCCATCTGATAAACAGCTTCGCTAGTAGGAGACGTATACTCCAAACTGCTGCCCTGACTTTCTACTGACGCCCAACTCCACGAGGGTGCTGTATAAGATTCCGGTCGTTCATGAAATACTAGGAAATACCAAGTGAGACCACGAAGCAAGTCTCTGCTCCACAAGCCTGCCAGATAAGTAGACGGTCTCCACTTGTGTACCTCATGCGCCACCCCAGATATTGCAATGAGAATATCGGTGCTGAAGGTGAGGTCGCACGTCGCGTATTTTTGAGTGAGATGGATCCAATAATCCTCAAACTTGTCGTCGTCGTTAGACGAGATCATGTTTGAAGGCAATCGTTTCACGATCCCATCGTCTCTACGTCCCTCATTGATCAACACCTCATTGGGAAATGCCTCACACGCTCGAAAGTCTCTACATTCCCAGTAGACCTGAGTCTCGGAGAAATGCACAACCCGAGGTGATAGAACCCGCTCTTGTAGAACCCATCCCCGGAGATTGACTGGTGCGCGCTCTACTTCGTCTCCCCAGAAATTCCATGGAGTCAATACCCATTTTGTCGACTCCACTGTGCCACGAACCAAGCTATCAATATATTGCAGTTTCCCAGAGAGATCACGATCGCTGAAGCAGCCTTCGCTACTGTTCGCTGCCCAAGTGGCAGATATGTTCAGGTGGGTGTTTGCGTATATCTTCCCCATTACACTAGACTGTTGTCGCCAATCTTCAGCATTGTCCTGAAATATACACATGCAGTCCACCCAGAAGTACTGAAACCCAAGGCGAGCAGCAATATCAGCCATGTCCTGAAACGTCTGCTGCAGGTCTGACACGGCGATGCCCCGACGAAAGCTTTCGAAGCTCTCAGCTGTCAGCCGTAGTTTCTGACTGCCGATAGCTCCCCAGCAATGACTAAGAGTCAGGTAGCGATCACTTGTAATCTCTGGACGGTTCCGCAAGCGTATCGTAGGGTCATCGTCCGAGCCGCATAGCTCCAGCAGGCGCGGCGGAATCCAGGTCCTGCCGCGCCGCTGGTTGCATGAAACGTGTGTTTTCGTACACGTTTCGAGCCAGTCTTTGATCTGTGAGATTGTCTGAGAAGATCCCGTGTTATCCGAGAAGACCGTTGCTAGACTAGCGTTTCGCTCTCCAGACAACCCAGCAGTAGTAGTCAACCTAGGTACGGCCTTGAGAGAATAGTAAAACAGAGGATTCCAGGTCTCGACAGGTCGCCCCGAACGATCAGGATCGTAATGAGCCGAGTGGAATACATAAAGGAGACGGAAGTCAACACGGTGGGAACTGATGAGACGCCAATAAGTAAATGGATCGGGAATAGGCCGACCCCAATCGATCGGTGTTCTGGCAAGCTCCTCTTGGAGTTTGCAACATATTAAACAGCCTTCTTCGACAGATCGGACAAGGCCAGCATGTGAAGAATGGTGAGCAATGTCGTCTTGAACTAGCTCCAAGATCTTTTGGACTGCATCTTGGCAAAAGGAACACAACATGAGAGAAACGAAGACGTCTAGCAATATTAGACCACCTTGGTGCTTTACAGCCGCAATGTCTGGAAGTGATATATCGACGAGCCGAGACTATTGTTAAGGTGAGATAAAATCGTATACCGTAAGGAGTTCTCGGGCTCCAGCAATCCAAGTACGGACGTTATCAGCAGGAGAAGACGAGGGTGTCGACCGGATGGTGCACGCCGTATCCTGGGTTGAAGAAGAGCAGTGCGACAATAGGGCGTAGAGACGTTTTATTTAGAGTGCAACTGAGTGGAATGGTATGCGACGACCGTGACCGGTGAAAGGTGCGGGGAAGAGTGCCGAGCTAACCCCATCGTGGACGCCTCGCTAGTTGCCAGTGGACAACCTCCTCTGTTGACCTGCCACATTATGTGCAATAATCTTGTACAATCCCAGATGTTTATCGCTTTCGCTCA
>JAESFQ010000120.1_pt1 | contig 27564 bp, 19 predicted proteins | sample 9269431 | NCBI WGS metagenome assembly JAESFQ01 (sample SAMN14502588, study PRJNA617103) | algae metagenome | isolation source: Plectolyngbya sp. WJT66-NPBG17 and co-occurring heterotrophs from well... | place: USA: Mojave Desert, Joshua Tree National Park, California | collected 2006-08-06 | reverse complement strand
AGGATCAGGCACGCTTTCGAAATATCGTTGTCATTGAACTGGAAATCGACGTTGGGATATGGATCTTGTCCAATCTCTGCAATGTCCTTGAGGAGCCGACGGCGCAGTGAGTTTGACTGAGCCATGGTAGCTTGGTGCTCTGCGACGATTGCAAAGTATTGTGAGGTTGAGTTTGGTGAGATGTCGTCCGGTAGATAGGATGATAAGAGAGGCTATAGAAGAGAGGGAGAGCTTATAGTGTGCATTGGAATCGTCAGCTGATGGTACAAGGCTCCGAGCTGAGTCACAAGCACACGTGACTTGTGGCTGCAAGGCAACACAATAAAAAAACAGAATTGCGAGTCTTTACGCCCTCTTAGACATAGCAGCGGCGATTCATTCTATGTTCTGCCAGTCCGTGGAAACTTCATGACTAGGCCTATAAATCCACATCATGCTCTCAATTACCTTTTGTGTCACCCACAGATTGTTGAAGCAGACTAGGCCGCGTATATGTAAGAAGGGCATTAGTCGCAATTACAGCGTCTGAAAATACATGTACTGCACGACTTGGTCTCTTGTGCGGTCATCGCTGAACGGGAAGTCTGCTCGAACGAGACATGCTGCCGCCCTTTCGCCTTCTAGATCAGGAAAAGGGCGTCTAGGCACTCAGGTAAACTTTGGCAGCCTACGGAGTATGATGCCAGTCTCGGTATCTGAATCCGCAAGCTTGAGCATGATTTATATTTCCGGTCGTGAATCGAGCGGGGCTCGAATCGGATAAATGGAGAGAAGTAAGGAGGTGATGAAGGCGCCTGGGGAAATGCCCTTGCTTATTTCACATTACACTAGTCAGCATCAACCCTTCTCACTCATGTAAGTATAGACATTGTAGCGACAGATGTATGGTTTAGGTTTAATTTAAACATCTCTTGGCTCCCAACATTGGTGTTCGGGGCCAAAATCAAGCAATACGGGAAGCGAAATTAAAGCTGAACTACTGTGCAACCAAACGAAGCGCATATCGCCGAGGCTAGAGAGTACAATGCGAGCAAAGCGAGAGGTGATGCATAGAGCCTATGTACCTTGGTACATGATGATGTTCCCATTGGGTGAGGCTGGTATACTGATTTCCACAATGCACGACCGAAATAGAGAGCGACAGAAGAAATACAGACCCCACGAATATCCCCGCATTGCGCGACTAGAGAATGCGAAGAATGCGACAATAAATTGATATGACGGAGGAAAAAAAATCGCATATCTGAGGTATAAAGAGACGTCCGCAGATGTCTATGTGTACCATTCATCCAACCCAGCCATCATCGTCTCCTCTCCAACCAAGCATCCAAATCAGACATTATGAAGCTCTCAGCCGTCGTCCTCGCTCTTCTCTCCTCCGCCGCCCTGGCCCAGGATCCTACGGTCGCCCGCCGCGCTCCCGCTGTGATGGAGAAACGCGCCATCGTCGACGCGACTGTCCTTGTAGACGGTCTGCGTTACCGCACCTGCCCGAAGACGAGCTGCTCGGCTCCAGGCCAGTACGCCAAGGGCACCAAGATCAAGTTGAGCTGCTACACCCGAGATGATACGACTACAGTGAATGGCGACAAGTGAGTGTTGATGTCTGATACAAAGAGACTTTATGCTGACGTGAGTAAAGGGGCTGGGCTAAGGTTTCTGGTGGCGTTGGTAATGGCCGATGGGTTGCATTGGCTAAGGCTACGTACGTGAGCTGGAGTGGTATGTTATGTCCATACTTGATACAATGCGAGAGCGGTTTACTGACTTAATATAGGATCGTTGAGCTATTGTTGATTCTGAGTCCGTGCAAGGAGGTAGCGAGTTTGTCCGACACTCCTCGCTCACTCGATCTCGCGACGACCTTTGCGATGGTGTTGCTACTATCCAGCAGAAGGCATGGTCGTTAGCTATCTTCTAATAGCACTCTTCTATACAAGAACTCCGGCCTTTCCCCAAGTGACTTGTGCATCAGATGTTGACCGTGCTACGAGCTTGTGACCGGTAATAGCCACATTTTTCCACTTCAGACTTGTACAATTGATCGTGCCTTTGAACTTGCGGCAGTCATTGCCAGAGAAGACAATATACCCCAACTCTGTTTCGTGATTACCAGTTCCCTTAGACGCGCTTTGGCTGGATTCTGTGGGATCCCCGCTCCATCGAAACCAGAACTTTGGTGAGCGGAAGCTGTTCTTCTCGAATGTCTCGAAGCGAGTCTTTTCGGGAGACTCAGGCTCGATATCATCGCTGTCATCTTCCTGGTCGTCCTCATCATTCTCATCCCCGTTTTCATTAGGTTCGTCTGGCTCCACTTCTGCGATTGTTCGTCGAAGACTGTCACGACTGCCAGCTAAGATAACTGACGCCTGTAACAGTCCCGGTAAAGAAAGTTGGCCAACGACACCCTCGCCGCCTTCGGTCAGACGATACAGCTCGAGTGATGCGTCCTGTTCCGGCTGCGCATCGCCGTTCGTGCCTAGGGCTTTCTGCCATGCTGGACATTTGACCGAATAGCTTGCGAATGTTTTGCGAACGTCGAAAGCGCTCGTATGCTTGGGTTTCCCACTCCGACCAGTGCGATTGTGCATGTGTCGAGTCGAGAAAGCGGCATCCTGCCAGTCGTCCATTGTGTGGGGAGGTAAGTATTAACGATCTAGGATCGATGATTGTCTGGATGAATCTCGTGGACTCGCGTGCCTCGTTGTTAAACAGGAATTGACGTCATACACTACTTACAGGGCAACCTCACAGGCTAAAGAAAGCTGGCGAAGACCCCGACACTTCCAGTCCCCGGAGTAGTTGAATGCGTGAAGGATACGATGGACAGTGACATCGGAGTGCGCGGGGTATGCACACTCCGCACTTCCAACCTGCGTAGATTGGCGTCGTTCCCACAAGGCAGTGCACGTCATGTGCTAATACCAGGGCCAACCAGTCAGGATTGGCCATGATGAGCTTGCTACCTCTTGTCGCCTATGGTACATCTCCTGGCCTTGATTCGATGATGCTTTGGTTGGTACATTGCAGCATCCAATAGTTTCGTATTATTTTTTGCGACAAGCGTCGAAGATGTCTTCTGCAATAATAAAACTCTTCCTGAATTTTAGTTGCAGGGCAAGATGACGATGATGATGTTTCAGATAGGAGATTGTGGGTGTTGGAACTTTCTCGTTATCTGGTGGGCCGCACGTGAACAGGCGTCGGTCGGAAAATGGTGTCGCGAACCATTCCGTCAGCGCAGGCGAACTGACAGACACCAACGATGCCACCCAAAGGCTCCAAGAAGTCGGCGGCTGCACCACCCAACAAGACGCTCGTGCTCGATAATGGCGCGTACTCGATCAAAGCTGGTCTTGTCCCCTCGGCTGCTGAGCCTACATACGACGACTGCAGCGTAATCCCGAACTGCATCGCGCGCAGCACACGCGACAAGCGCACCTACATCGGCGCCGAGCTCGACTCTTGCAAGGATTTTGGAGAGTTAGCATTCCGACGCCCGGTGGAGAAAGGCTTCATTGTCAACTGGGAGGCAGAGAAGGCGATATGGGAGCACGAGTTCATGGGCGACGCCGTGGGGGAGGGGTTGAGGGTGGGTACGCACAATCGCGAGCTCGTGAAGGATAAGCTGGCTAACAACGCACAGTGTGATCCGAAAGATACGAACCTACTCTTGACTGAGAAGCCAAACTGTCCGAAAGAGCTCCAGAAGAATTGCGACGAAATCATTTTTGAGCAGTTCGAATTCGCTGCTTACTACCGATGTGTGGGCGCAACACTGAATGCCTACAGCCCTCCCACTGCGTCCTCGTTGGCATCGCTACCGCAAGAATGCCTCTTGGTCATCGATACCTCGTACTCAGACACAACCATCCTACCTCTTTACAACGGGAAGCTTATACAATCGGCCGTGCGACGCCTCACAGTGGGTGGGAAGCTGCTCACCAATTACCTCAAGGAGCTCTCTTCGCTGCGACACTACAACATGATGGAAGAGACGTATCTACTCAACGAGATCAAGGAAGCAGTCTCGTATGTCGTGCCGTCGTCGCAGCAGTTCGCCCAGGATCTGGAGCGGACCTGGAAGGGACGACTGGGAGATAAAAGAGAGCTGGATTCAAGCATTGTAGTCGACTATGTGCTGCCGGATTACGAGAACGCAATACATGGCCATGCGCGACCCCATGACCCTGCAAAATCACGCATGCGCCGAGGGCTGCAACCGTTACAAGGACCCAGGGAAGATCTGCTGCCTCTCGGGAACGAGCGCTTCGCTGTGCCAGAGCTGCTCTTCAATCCCTCCGATATAGGCATTCAGGAAGCTGGCATACCTGGTGCCGTCATGGAGTCGTTGGGTGCCTTGCCAGAGGCTCTGAAAATTGGGCTATTGGCGAATGTTGTAGTAGTAGGAGGGAACTCGTTGATTGCTGGCTTCATGCAACGAATACAGTCGGAACTAAGGGCTCTAGTACCAGCGGAGTACCCGCTGAATATAGCAAGGGCCGAAGATCCGATAAAGCAGACATGGCTAGGGGGAGCAAGTGTCGCTAGCCAACCCGAGTTGCTGAAGGAGCTACTTGTAACGAAGGCTGAGTATGACGAGAGGGGATCAACCTGGCTAGTAAAGAAGTTTTCGTGACGAACGTCATTGTAGTAATAAAAATCCCTCAAACTCTGTTCCTTAATCCCTATATTCTTATCAATCAATGTCGCAGGGAGGTGAAAGAGAGCATGGATGTTCTGCAACTACGTGCCTCTATAGTGCTCGGGGCTACTGTGGCTGTGATTGGCTCATGTCCGGCGGCTTGGCGTGTTCGTCGACATGTCGAAGGAATTTCCAGTAGACGTGCATCACCCGCATCTCGAACCCAATGCGCCGAATACCGCGCCCCTCGCGGGCAATTGATCCCTCAAATTCCCTCTCCGCATCCATACGGCAAAGAGCATCGCCATTGTCCTGCCGCTCCGGCCTGTCGCCCTGCACCCATCTCCGCACCACCGCCGCTTTCTCCACAACCGTGCCCCAGTCATTCCTCCTACCGGGTAAACAGGACAAGAGGAAGCACCAACAGTTCGTGCGAAGATGGCAGAAGCGTCTGCTTGGCGACTCGGAGCCTATCGGTGCACACGTCGACCCTTACGATCCCACATCGCCGGTTCGGATAGCGCCTGAAGACCAGGGCGAGTATGAAGAGGTGCTTGAAGAAGAAGCCTCAAATCTTCCCAAGTACAAGCCAGCCAAGTACGCGCGTGGTCTTCATCGGGTTGGTGGAGAGGAATGGCTAAGGGAAAAGGTCGAAAAGGACATGGCTAAGGAATTCGAGAAACTCACACTCCGGACATACACGCCACTGACCCTGGGCATGGCCGATGAGATCGAAGAACTGACGGGTACTCCATACACTCTCAAGGACGACAATCTCATGATGGCGCAAACGGTACATGAGAAAACCAGGCGACCATATACCCCATACAACTTCGGTCTTCATGCCAAAGCTACACGAGTTACCGATATGCGCGCCCGTTTCACCCAAGCCGTCGCCGAGATTTATGCTTTGAAGCAGGCCGGTCTCGATATGGACTTGTCCAAGTTCGCTAACCGAGGTGTATACGATCGGCCACGCTGGGTCAAGGACATCAAGTTGGTTAAGACAGAGAGCGGTGAGCTCGCTCTTGCCCTCCCTGAGCACAAGAGCCTAGACGATCTTTTGGAGACGATGCAAACAGCACCTTCCTGGGAGGCTGAGCCAACAGAGTCGGATGAACTCCTTGTCGAGGAGGTCGTTGAGGGATTCGAGGATGCCAACTTTTCACAGGAGCAAGTACCGACCATGGACCCTGAAACACCAGCACACAAGAGGGCGGCGGTGGTCAAGATGGACGCCGAGAACAAGCCGTTTGACTTCATGTCGAACCGCCCGGTGCCTCGTGCCAAGCCAGTTGAGGAGCCCGTAAAACAGGCAATCGTTGAGGAAGTGGTCGTTCAAGAAGCCACACCACCTCAAAATGTTCCAGATGCTACTTCCGTCTCCCTTCCTGTCCATGCAGTCGAACCTGAGCCCATTAACGAAATTGCCCCAGCACTAGCGAGCGAGTCGCGCCACACTATCCTTGAACAAAGAGCGCAACAGTTGGCGGACGACTTTACGTCTTTGAGGAAATCGCTCCAGCAGAGCAGGGGACCATCATCCACTATCAAGCCCGAAGAGACGAAATGGCGGCACATTCCCGTCACTGACATCGACGTCAAGTTCGCTGTACGTATACTTACACACTCTACCTGACCTCTGCTGACTTCTGTAGCTTTTTAAACGTCTTTACCAATTGACCGGCTGCCGCATCTCCGACCCACACCTCTCCTCGGCAAACACCCTAGGCGACTTGTACAGCTATATGTTAGAGGCCGCCAAGCCCCGACCTACCAGTCTCTTCACCGCTATCCACATAGAAGGACAGAAGGCACGTGAACGAGCGAAGCAGCAAGCGGCGTCCGAAAACGCTACCAAGCGTAGGGCCGACCTAGGCGATTTGATCAACTTGGGCAACGTCGAAATACGTCGTGTCAAGCCTACCAAGACCGAAAAGCGCAGCAAGATTGGTCAAGACAAGGTGATCAGCTACGCTCTGTGGGAGCGTGGTCTGGGCGATGGAATACCGGGCAGAATTCAAGAACTGAAAAAGAGAAAAGTGCGGGTAGTGGACCAGGCACGGCCAGGGCGTGCCGCCGTCAACCCCTTAAGCAGCAAGGCTGCCAATTTCTTGGTAAGTAAGGCAGATCAATTGAAGTCAGCACGCGTATAAGCTGCCGAGTGGACGATTCGTGGGATCATGAATATACTTGCATTCGATTTATGGCTTATGGTCGGCTATGATCTGGATGGCTCAATACCTTGTATAGTATGTACTCTAGGGACAGAGGTCGCAATGTCTGGAAGCCTCCTTCTGCTGGAACGCTCACTCAATGCGCTCCACCTTGCTTGGTGGAAATGAGAATGATTATCTGCGGACTACAATGTTGCTGTGTGACCAGATGCTTCATTGCGTATTGTCCAAGAGATCGCATATTTGTTGATCTGCCTGCGCGGAAACTGCAAAACATTCACCGACCGTTTAGGCACAAAAACAAAAATGACTATAAAGTATTCGTCTCACCAGCCACCAACATAAATAATGACAAAACACGCGGCGCATCTGTTGATAAGCTATCGAACCACATGCAGGGCTCACACCCATACTTCCTACCGAGGAAACAATAGAAAATGCCGACGTGCTAAGCTTTGCCCAGAAGGCTTGTCAAAGATAAGAGTGGAGCAGCTAGTTCTTCACAAGCACACAAGCTAAGCAGCATACGGCAATTCGTTTTTCTTCGCACCCTGCCACCGGCGACAAAACGGCTCTTCATGACGCGGCTAGGAGCCAAGTGTGCGCGGTGGGGTAGAATCTGCCCAAGATACTAAAGAGCAAGAATGTTTCGCCCGGTTTGACCCCGAGTTAGCCCATACCCTCCTTTCTAGTCCCTTACTTACTCCACCATCCCACTCTCCTCGAGTATCTGTCACAGTCGACGTCCACCATGTCGTCCACGGAAAAAACTCAAGACGACACCAGCGTCTCGACTAACAGCGGCGGCGAAATCGGCCAAGCGACGACGCCCCGCGAAACAGGATTCCTAGCCAAACTACGCCGGTTCGAAGAGCGACTTGATGCGAAACTCGGCATAGAATCCGAAGCCATCAGTAGGAAGTTACCAGAAGACAAGGGCCATGTACCATGGCACCACCAGCTCAACATGTTCTTCCTCTGGGCCTCAGGAACAATGAACACATCGTGTTTCGCCACAGGTTTCCTCGGGCATGAATTCGGTTTGAGTAAGAACATGTTCTTTCCCCGCTTAATCTGCAACCAGCTTGGCTGATTCGTGCTTTGTGCTTTCCCAGCCCTTCGGCAGAGTATCGTGATTACGATTTTTGCGTCGATCCTTGGGGGCGCTGCGACGGGGTTCGCGGCGACGTTTGGTGCGCCGACGGGGTTGAGGCAGATTTCCATGTCGAGATATGCGTTTGGGTGGTGGCCTAATAAGGTTATTGCTGCGCTGAATACGATTGTGCAGATTGGGTGGGCGTCGGTGGCGTGCATTACGGGGGGTCTGGCACTCACTGCTGTGGCGGATGGGCGTATCTCGCTGATTGTCGGTATTGTCATACTGGCTGTGGTCGCGACGCTCATCTCTTTTGTTGGGCTGAAAGCTATCCTGGTCTACGAGCGCTATGCGTGGTTCGTCTTCTTCGTCATCTTTATCATTTTCTTCGCGGAGACAGGCAAGTATACGGATAACGGCAACACGACTAAGCTCAAGGGCGCGGATCTCAGTGGACAGGTTTTGAGCTTGATTGCTATCGTCTACGGTAGCTCTGCTTCGTGGCAGACCATGGCCTCGGATTACTACGTTCACTACCCTATCAACGTCTCGCGCTGGAAAGTCTTCCTCATGACAACCTTTGGCATCGCGATTCCTACTTCTATCGGCATGCTAGCGGGCTGTGTCGTCTCTTTCGGCATGAACAACCGTCCGGACTGGCAGGAAGTGTATGATAACGACGGTCTGGGCTTCCTCATCCAAACCATGCTCTACCCACGCGGATTCGCAAAGCTCATTCTCACCCTTCTCGTTCTCTCTGGTATCAACGTCAACGTCATCTCCATCTACAGCGCCGCCATCTCTTGCCAGCAATTTGCCCGTCCCTTTGCACGCGTTCCCCGCTTCATCTGGATCCTGGTCTGTTTCGCCGCTATTCTCGGTCTCGCTATTGGTGGACGCGAGCAGCTAAGTGTCTATCTTCAGAACTTTCTCAGTCTTCTCGGTTACTGGACTACTCAGTACTTTGTCATCCTCTGCAGCGAGCATGTCATTTTCCGTGGTATGAGCTTCGACAATTACGACTTGGATGCTTGGAATGATCCTAGCCGTCTGCCGCTCGGTATCGCTGCTGGCACTGCCTTTGCCATCGGCATTGTCGCGTGGATCATGGGCATGGTGGAAACGTGGTATGTTGGACCGCTGGGTGGACTTATTGGAGCCAGTGGTGGTGATGTCGCGAATGAGTTTACGTTCGTTGTCACCGCCCTGGTGTATATACCTGCGCGTTATCTTGAGAAGAAGATTGTTGGAAGATAGGACCATTGCCTGTAGAAGCAGTGGTGTTGTGAACTGCTTTAAGGCGGCATTGTAAGTAGTATTTCCCAACGTTTACATATTGCACAATCGACAGCGCATTCCTCGAAATAGTCAGAACTTGCGCGCACCTTTACACCTCCCAAGCTTTCTTTGCAACAGTATATGTAGCGTCTCCTTTCAAAAGGCTCATCATCCATCGGCCATCCGGAGACTCCTCGTCGCCCAGTGCCTGCCCGGCAGTAAGTACAGCCCATTGCATAATTGGCGAAGCAAAATCCATTTCTCCCCGCGCACGTTTATGTTGTAGGTAGTCGGTGATGGAACGGGCGATGTCGAGTCCTGCTGAATAGATGGCGGGGTAGTAAGAGCTTTCAGTTACAAGATTCGCGCCTGTGACTTCCGGTATGTAGTCGCTTGAGTCACTCCGCGGACCGTTGTGTTTGGTTTCCAAAGTCGCCAAGATCCGGAGGACGTAGATCAACGCTGTGTTGTATAACATGAACATCCGCGCGACAGAGTCGCTCAAGAATCTATAGATGATGCGCGGTGATGTTCCAGCAGTATTCGCTTCGTAACATTCTTCTTCGATGTAGATATTTTGGTCATTGCTATCCCATTGGCGTTTCCAGGCTTCAAGGAAGACGAACAGGCCTTCGACCTTGCATTGCATGTCTCTTCGCCGTTGCGAATAGCCCAAGCCGAATACATGCTGAAGTTTGAAAAGCTCGTCGCTCGCAGCGATTAGCACTGAGCAATCTGCAAGCACGTCATGTAAGTCCTGCTCCTCTGGGGTTTCCAGCGAAAGTGCTGATCTCAACACAGCCTTCCACTGCGGCCGTGCAAAGATGGAAGGTGTTCTGTTCCTCAACGATGCAATCAGGATCATGTGTCGCACACCTTTGTATAGCTCCAGTGTTCGGAATGACGCGTGCGCGAGGGATCCAGGATCACGTAGCGCTAGGAGTTGTTCCAATCCAAGCATGTGCTTAAGCCAGTTCCTAGGGCCGGAAGGCATGAAAAGTTCAAGCATAGCCAAGATAATGACAGACACGATTGTATCGTCGCGCATGCGGCGTTCTGGTCGACTGAGGGCTTGATTGAGCTGTCTAAGAGCTACACCATGTAAGGCATAACCCTGAGTGACGATTCCGCTCTGGTGATGTCCTGTGCCGAAGAGAAGAGTTGCAAAGCTGAGCGCAGCTTGAACAAACAGTGGGGTGTCCCCTGTCTCTGCTGAGCGATGGTTTATGGTGATGTCGGACGTGGAAAGCTCTTGTAGCCCTAGATCGATGGGACCGTTAGGGTAAAGATGGCGGCGTGCATAGCAGATATACACCTCATTCTCGTTGAACTTTGGCCTGACTTCGGGAAATGTGACCTGGTATTCAGGAGATTCCGACGTTGTCTCTTCCACGTCTTGCCTTCGCCATACAGTCGTATTATGCGGGTCCTCCACCTTGTTCTTTGACTTTCGCGACCTCCTAGACTTGACAATCTTGCCTTGAACGAAGACAATGCTCTGTGGTCCATCGCACTGAAAACCAGACTTTTGGCATCTTTGACAGACTGGGCGAGCCTCGTCTTTGGTACTGTCAGCCTGACATCTGATAAGCATGAGTATTGTCTGGGGCGCTTACCGCACTTAATACGGCGCCTGCGGCAGGTCGAGCATCCTTTCGAACGGCCGGCTACATTGACCATGGCCTGACTTGGTTCTCGCGAGATGCATATACATGGGACGAATGCGGTACATTGGACGAGAGGGCTGAAGACGAAGGTGGGACCTGAAGTTCATAGGCTGACATGGGGGGTCATATCGGCCTAATACGGTGTGAAGCTAAACCGCTTGCGGCTCTTTGGGCGAGGTAATCGACCCCCTCCTCGTGCCCCTCACGGGTGCCGCAATGCCACCGTCTTACTTTCTCTACTATGCAGAGAATCTGTCGCGTACCCCAGCCATCCCTTGCAGAGGTGACAACGCACTGCAATTGCATATCCGCGCATTGAGCCGCAAAAGGCATAGGGACGTTTGGTGTTTTTTCGTCCGGCGACTCCAGCTGTAAACGTGTATGCATGTAAGAGTAGTACACTGTCCGCAATATATATATTCATCACCCATCGCATCGTCTTCAGTAGCCACAAGCTTGCCTTTATCAGAACCATCGCATTCATCAAGCCTACCCAATCAACATCACATCTTACCCGCCCCTTCACAACCATGACGGTCACAGCAAGCATCGACATTGCCTCCCCACCAGAGACCGTCCGCGCAAAGGTAACCACATCCCCATCTCCCCGCCCTTCCCTTATCCTCACATGACAAGTCTGACAACACAACCAGTTCCTCGACTTCGCCTCGCTTTCCAAATACCACAGCGGTTTCTTCGCCTCCATAACACCACTCGGCCCCATGGAACCAAAAAACAAGATACGCGTAGCCTTTTCCTCTGGACAAGGCATGGACGGAGTAATCCAAGTACGTTTTATTCCTTCATCAGAACTCCCTAGCCCGACCAGTTTTTCTAATTAGTTCGTAGCACAATACGCCCGCGTCTTTTGCATGGACCGGCTCGTTACCTTTCGTGTTCACTGGTACCCATACTTTTACCTTTGAGCCCAGCAGCACGATTCCGGGCGGCACGAAGTTCACACAGGAAGAAGTCTTCAGCGGCGCATTATCCTTTCTCATGGGCGAGAATGTTGTAGCGCGGAAAATCGGGTTCCCGGAGAAGACGAGGAAGGGATGGGAGGGTTACAATAAGGATTTGAAAGCGTGGTGTGAAGCACAGTGATGCACGTGACTATCGAGTGTATGGTTTTCTGTGTATTTGGAGTCGGGGATACCATTCTTGTTAAATTTTGATAGATATTTATAGAATTTCAAGCGAAGCATTGTTTTGCTTCATACTGCACATAACAAGCACTCTCTGCCTCATGCCCTAACCATAATCTTCCGTCCTTTAAACGCTATCCTGGCAGCGATGAGCAGCACCGCACATCCAAATAATAAACACCCTCCATACACCCACAAGCTATCAAATCCACTATTGCCCTGGATAGCGCCTCCAATTGGCGTTCCAACTAGTAGCCCCACAGCCACAATGCCAAAGCTCTGGCCCAACCTTGTGCCAATTTTGTCTCGTGCGTCAGTGCTAAGATGAACCATAATGGTGGGTGGTAGCGAGACAAAAGATCCAGAGAAGAAACCATAGCATGCCATGAGCACGACGATGCCGGCGGTAGAGGATACAGCCATGAAGCATATGCAGAGGAGACCGGAGATGATGGTGCAGGGGATGACTACGTTAAAGGGACCAACTTTGTCGGAGAACTATTGCAAATGAGAGTTAGCAAGTTATCATCATCAAACACAGAGGCTTGCAGAATGACATTAGGTATGGGGAACTTACCAAGTTGGGTACTATACGACCAAAGACACTCGTACTGTTCATAACAGCGAGCAAGTAAAACGCCAAGCTCTCGTTCGTAATGCGTTCCTGGATAGCGTAGACTTGCGCGTAGAAGAATGGCATATACAATCCCATGAAACCCAGAAAGAATCCGGCAACCTGGAGACTATACGCTGGAATCAAAAAGGCGCGCAGGTCGAGGAGAGAGCGTGACTTCGCCGGCAGAACGCGAACGCGCATGCACACATTCGGAATAACCATTGTCGCAAGAACGATGAAGCCCAAGACCCTCGTCGTCCAAGCGAATCCAATTTGCGGGAGAAGCTTGTGGAACACAATAGGATAGATAACACCGCCAAACGAGGATCCAGATGCGGCGAGACCAATCGCTGTTCCGATACGGGTAGAAAAGTACGTGGAAAGAATGGCCACGCTGGGAATGAACAGACAGCCTGTTCCAATGCCGATGCAAAAGGCCTGCGCGAGGAGAACTTGCCAGTACGCATGGCATAGACTCAGCATCATTTGACCCAGAACCAACATGACGCTTCCCACAATGAGCAGTTCGCGGAAGTAGCCCGCGTCATATATAGGGCCTGTGAGTGCGCCGACCAAGAGAAGGAGAAAAGCCTGGATAGAACCGATCCATGATATAGATGAAGGGCTCGAGTCGGCAAGTAAATTGGTCTCGTAGTATGCCTGATACGAGCCTAGATGTAGGTATACCAAGTCAGTTTATGCTTCACAGGCCATTGGTACAGTAGGATTTACCAAATGTGTTGATGATTCCCCAGGAATTAAATAACAGGAAGAACCCGCCGACGACCTGTAACCATGCCCACAGACCTCCATTTGGTATCTTGGACACATCTTTTACACTGGGATGTGCGGATCGAACCGGTTCTAACGTCGTCCCATCTGCACCCTCTTCGTTTCTGGCCTCGGTCACGTGCTGGCCCTTCTCTTGTCCTTCCTGATTCGCTACAGACGCATCCGCGCTGTGCAGTGAATTCAAACTCGCAAGAGACGCCTGGTGACTAGGTTTCTCGCCAAAAGTCGTCGAGACATCTGATGCCGTTACAGTCTGTGTGTCGCGTTCCAGCGACGGGGCATTTGCGCGTTGCATGCCCGTTTTCAAGCTTTTGTGGTCGGCAGTGCTGTCGGCTTTTGTCGTTGGTTCGGTCGGTAGTACGCGTCGACTAAGTTTGTTACCGAAAACTTGGGTTCTTCTCAACGGGCTCCAACTAGTAAACTGCGGCCAAGAAATACAACAAGCTCAAGGGAGCGACGAGGGTGGTTAAAGGGTTGGCGAACCGCGCGCGCAGAAAGAGATCGGAAGAGGATCTGACGAAACGAAGCGGGTCCGGCAGATCATATACTACTATGATTCATAGTCGACTTGCGCCGCACGGCTAAGTACCTCTCAATACAGACACGGGCTGCATCCTACGCCCTTCTCTTTTCCACCAGGAACTCGCTCTAAACTAAGACCGAGCAACACTAGGCGAAACGTGCTTGCTGCAGCTTTTCCGCGACACGGAGCTCCGTTGAGGTTTTTGTTACTAATAATGTCTTGTGCTTTAGCCAAACCTGGAGGAGTACAAACAACGGCGTGCGGCGATAAGCATGTCACGAAACGTGCTGGCTGGTATTCCCGGCTAATAACCGAGGCAAGATGATTCACTAGATTACTATTCTTTGTAAGCATGTAACTAGGCACTTCACACTTTTCGCATGAGCAATGGTTTGTCAAATACCATGAATGCTATTTTCCCGCCTCACATGCGGTCTATCTGAACCTTCAGATTTCATCCTTCACATCGATACCAGGCTGCGCCCAGAGTCGGCACATTTGCCCCAGACGCCATCATCATAAACAAAGGGCACCACATTTACCGTAATGATGTACAAAACAATGTCAAGCTGCCATGCTATCGTAATCTTGGGGATATATGCGTCATCATATCGTGTCGAACTTTTGGTGACTGAAGGAAAGGTTACTGTGGAAGGACTCGCTCACAACGCCTGCGTGAACGCCCATGAACGCTCACTATGCTATACACCCTAAGGAAAGAACCCACCCGGTTTGTATGGTTCCGGCCCAAAAAAGCATGTCGATATCGAATGTTGACATGAGAAAGACCGAACGTCGTTGAGGCTCCACTTATTCGGACGGCCCCTCAGGTTTCACCGGCGACCCGTTTCGTCGCAAATCGATGGCCAGAAGGATGGAGAGGTGAGGGCTCGACCTGTTCCACGCTTTCCTCGAGATAGACGTTGTTCAAAAGCCCGGCAGGAATTGTGCCATCTTGGTTCGGCTTCAGCTGGCCTCGTGATGCCTTTTGGCGACGGTTCTCGCGCTCGTTAATTACATCCCGCAAGACCTTGGTAGCACCAGCCCAGCCGATTTGGTTAGCTGTCGCACGGTGGTTGAAGAGACGCTCTACGAGCGGGAGTGGCAGCGATAGAAGGATGGTTGACAGCACGACAGCCGCATGACTGGGCTGGTGGTCATCTTCCGGCGGCGCATCACCGAAGCGAATTTTGCTTAGCCGTGGATTGTGTGTAGCTTGGCGGGGTTCAACGAGTGTGGGTAGCCGCGGAGCATGCGAGAATTCAGGTGCTATCGTGTACAGCTTGAAGTCAACAGGGAAGGTGAAGGCGACGAAATCGAGAGCGTAGTTGAGCAGCGCCGAGACGAAGGGGTCTTCAGTATCAGGGCCGTCAGGTCTCGATCGTGGGCCAGAGTTGGCTTGCAAGGTATACTGCAGAACCTGCTCGACCGTGTCCCACCGGAGAAGCATCCTCGCAATCTCGATACCACGCGCCTGCATGCTAGGCATTTGGAAAGTCCTTGCGGCCGCAATGTAGCTCAAGACTTGTCGCATGCGCCGACAGGCATCGTTGGAAGGGGCTGCTTGATCGTTCTCGTACGTATAAGGCGCGAGACCATATAGAAAGGTCTGGGCAGAAAGGAGTGGGGCGCCATATAGGACCCTGACAGCCTCTTCTAGGGACTCACTGGTGGCGAAAGGGTCCAGCGCAAGAACATCGACTAGCCGACGTGCGTCTCTGCTACGATGGCCTGGGGCTGGACTGCGACGAACAGCTTCTGCTATGACTGGGCTGCGTACAATAACAATGCCATGCACTGGCACCGACATTAGAATCGATTCCGGCGACCGGACTTGGAGGATGAAGTCGGCAAATTCGGGATTGGCAAATTGTGTGGACAGATAAGCCGCAAGCTCGAAAGGCGACTCCTCCAAGCGTTCGGCGGGAGGAGCAGAGCCGTTTTGGTAGGACAAAGCATGATTCTCGTCCCCGTGCTCTGAAGTCGGTACTGTGTCGCCAAAGTGTGCCTTGCTCGGTGACTGCGAGTGCGACGTGAGGGTGCTGTTCGCGACGAAAGCTCCCTGATCCGACGAGATATGAGCATTGTAAGGGCCTGAGTAGGCGGTGGGACCGTTGGGAAACTGTGGGGGTCGAAAATCAGAGCCGTTTGCGTAGGCGGATTCAGGCGGCGCAACTGCTTGCGGAGGCATGTGCCAGGGTGCTCCTGCCTCTGAAGGATGCTGGGCGTGACCGGGGAAGAAGGGCGCGAATTGTTGAGGACCGAATCCGGGCGGAGGACGGAGCAGCGCGTGTTGTTCGTGCTGATGCAACTCTGGCTCTTGAGGGGTCATGGGAAGTGCCGGTGACTCATTTGCGCTCTGAAAGACCAGAGCGCCTGCACTGAGCTGGTGGCGATGCGACGGGGTGAGGGCACTGTCGCTCCCTTCTGCGGGCGGCGTCTGTGTATCGGTCTTGTTCGAAGGATAGAAGGGCGGGGGTAGATGCGCGGGTATGGTCAGCTTGCGGTGCACGCCATTCACGGCTGGCTTGGAATCGGCAGTGGGCTCCGTCGGCGTGGGAGGCTTTTCGTCGGCATGGCCATTGACCTGGCTCTCCGCGTCTTCAAAAGTTAATACATGCTCAACAGAGGGAGCAGCCAATGGTGAAAACCCACCGTGGCCGTTCGTTGGTGCCGTATGTCCATTCTGCGACGAGGCAGCCAAGACAGTTGCGACATACTCTCTCTTCCCAGCGCCAGATATGTTTGAATCTGGAGTAGGAGGCGTCTGCACAGCGTCTACCTGCCGCTGCTCTGTCTGCTCTTCGGCCTGCTTCTCGTCCACTGCGTGCGGCTCCGGCTGCGGCTTAGGAGGCGGAACGGCGCTGTCTTTGGTGGAGCCTTCGGGCGTAATAGGCCTGGCTGAGGGCTGCGACTTGGACAGACGGTATGGGATGGCTGGCACGATGCGCGAGTGCGGGCGACGGTGCTGCTTCTGCGCAAAGCCAGCGCGTGCGGTGTCGGCCATATTTGCTGGGGAAATTGCGGAGCAAAGTGCGAGGGAGAAAGCGGAAGCGGCTCCAGGTAATTGCAGCTTCGTGCTCGTTGCCAATTATCCTGGAGCGCCCTGGGACGGAAAAGGCGTGCGGCGAGGGTATTTGCGAGGTGGGGTTAGTCGACAGCAGAGAGAAGTCCAGGCAAACATGGGAGACATGGCTTCTTCCCCCACCATTTTTAGCTCTGAGGTCATGGCCATAGCTTGAGCTCCATTTGTCATCTTCCCCAGCGCTCACTGGATTGGATCACCACCATGTTTCTTTGTTCACTTCCAACACAAGCACAGCATGGCCATGCTGCACAAAGAGACGTGGCCTATTCATCATGGAGGGCTACAACAGACAGTCTTGTGCCGATGCATCCATGGCAGGCAACCAGTCTATGAAGACGATGATATCGCCATCCATGGCACTTGTTTGCTACAACGGTATCTTCTGAATATTCCATGTCACAGATGAGGTAATAGTGAGCTCAAAAGCATGGGATGGATTGATTCGCGACCCGTCTACGTAATTTTCTTTGACCTCCTCGCGATCGTTTGATTTAAATCGAGTTCTCACATATAGGCCTCCTTGTTATCCAGAGCGACCCCAGATCCCACCGAGCGTACCCTTCTTGCGAAGAAGCTTAGCAAAGTATCCGAACTTCAGAAAGTACCTTCCGAGTGTTACTCCGAGCAAGTTCGATCCCAACGGACAGCGCTTCTTTCCCCGCCACAAACACACCTCTGTCACATGGCATCATCATCGCCATGGCTCGCTTTACGCACACTTCACCTTATCCCTTGCTATTACACGCCGTAACACCGAAATACTGACCCTATAGTCACGTCACCTTCTCGTTTGCCCTATATTTCCTAGTTCAACATCGTCTCTCCTTACACTTCTAGCATGCTCCTAGGACAAGCACAACCAATCCGCCATGACAAGACCTCCGCGCAGCCTCGCAAGCCTGCGCGACTGTTAAAGGACGCCCGCTGTTCAGATTGTCGGATACGCGACACCAGAGCTATCTCCGCTAGATATTGCCTGAATACTTGTCCTCATGAGCACGACTTTACTCCTACTCGTACGTTAGCTCGGCATGCCATACTACCAAGCAAAGTCTAAATTTATCATAGCGAACAAATTTAGTGTCCTAGAAGACCTCGACCAGTCTCCCGCCGAGCCAACATGGAACTTCAATTTTATTCCCACCTCGATCGGAAGCACAAGGCGACGAGGCAAGCGAGGAGGAAAACGCCATAGAGGCCAAGAAGCTTCTGGAAAGACTACTGAACGATGCGAGAACAAAAGTGTTAGCGCCTTGTGTAAGAGAATCGCTGCCTTGCGTCTCAATGATGACGAGTCGGCCAAACCAGGGGTAGAGGACACTGCCGTCCATAGTCGAAGCACCCCACCCACCAAAACTACCTCTTTTGATATCGACAGACCTTCTTGGGCTCCACAGTTTCTTCCAAATTCAGCTGCCACCACGAAAAGTCCTGCAAGAATAGCGACGATATCCATGGAAAGCCCACCGTCCCACGAGTCACAGGCTTGCCAGATCAAAGCAACGCCATCTCAATCGTCTTTCATAGGCCCAGAAACTTGTCGACAAGATTCCCAATTTTTTCCCATTTCCGCATTTCTTGCCTGCCCAGACCTTTCAGGACGGTACCCGTCCAAATCCAAATTTTTGGACACAAAGTCTGTTCAAAGAAAAGGCTTGCAGTGTTCAGACTCTTCCGTTGCTTTTACGTCTTTGTCTCGCGCACAGAACGCAGCAACAACAGCAGCATACCGTGCACTCACATCGAACGATTTCCAGAGAACCCGAATTCCACCCACCGACAAGTCGAGTATCCAGCAAAAGCAACAAGCGCCTCTTCCGACCCTTGCACAAACGCCAAGTACGACCTCTCCCTTCAGCCTCGACTTACCTACAACACCCAACATGTACTCCAGGAGGTTTGATCCGAACTGGGCATACCGAGCATGTGCTGCTCAAACCACCGAATCTAAGACAGCGACTGGCACGATTCAAGCCCCGGCTACCGCATATGGTTTCGGACGAGAACTTCCATTCTTGGACGCTGCACGTACGATCGCTAATCCACGTTTCCACGGTTGTTGGCAACACCTCTCAACGCTAGCTTCTGCGAAGCTCCCTGAGTCAAATATATTCGCGGGTTTAGGCCACACTGGTTCCGGATCATCACACTGCAAGGAAGTTTCTCCACCAAAGCCTCGTGCGCCCTATTACCTCCCTCAGCAACCCGGTCGGAAGTCGAAATTCTTTGTCAATGGAAAGCTCATCGCGCACGATAGCATTTCCGCACCCCCACAACCTACAATCAAGACTCCTTTGACCACAGGCGACCATTCGGTTACGAATACCATCGTACGCCACTCTGCGACCCCTGGAAGCTCTTCCCACCTCCCATCAAAAGTTCTGCACGGTAGGTTGGTGGAGGCAGAAAATGTGTGGAAAACTTATGTTACCCAATGCGCGCAGCCAAAACGATCAGCAACGCCAGTTGCATCCTCACTGAACACTGTCACACCATCGGAAGCCCATGATAATCACGACAACTTCTCCCCTTCCTTGCCACTGATATTCCAATCCAGGTCGGTGATCCCAGATCCGTCCGCGCAGGATAAGCGCATGGCCATTTCCAACATCGTCTTGCACCTACAGACTGATTTTGATGAGCGCTTCTCAGATCCTGACGCTACCGAGTACGATATTATCAGCCCTCTTTCAGAATACGACATCGTCAGTCCGGTTCTCGCACATAACGTAATCAGCCCTGTTACTGCGACCTCGACGGCCGATTCCTGGGAAGAGCTCTCTACGCCTCCTCAGTCTAGCTTGGATATTGAATTTATCAACGAATCTGATGACGAAGACGAAGATGATGAATCCTTTTACGAGTCTCGCTACTATGCTCAATAGGAGGAGTCACCCAAGGCGTCTAAAACTGTTGCTCAATGGACGCACGATGGTGCAAGTACGAGTGCAGTGCAATGGCCCAATTTGCAGGAGGCGATGACATTGAGACGAACTGGAGACGACGGAAGTGCAAGTCCAGCGAGAGATGACAACAAGTTTACACCTTGGGATGGTGTCACAGATTGGTTCATGTAAGGTTTTGGGCTGAGATACTGGATGGGCTTGTTTTGTGTTGAGAGTATTGCGGCCTTGCTAGTCCTAGTTTGAGATCCAGGATGGCCTTTGTTCCACACTCTATAATCCCTAATAATCAAACCCACAGTAGATACATTTGATGTAATTTCTGGAAACAACATAGTGAGCTTGCTCTCTGCAGTCCTTCCTGTACCTCGTGATGGCATCTTCCAAACGTTCCATCACATACACGTAAACCAAACACTAGTAATAGAGAAACCTCTTTCACGCCACAAAGAACATCCACGTAGTCCTGACCCTCAGTATTAAACCATGTTGTAGAGTGAAGACTTCGTAGCGTAGGCGATAGTGAAACGCGGAGAACATGAGAAGTGAAAACTACATCACCATCCTGACTCGTCTTTACTGAAAAAGAGAGAAGACGAGGCGCAAGACACCCCGCGTGACAAGAAGGCGTAGCAGGCTCTAACGTGTAAGGAATAAGAAGAAGCAAAGAAAGTGGTACAGGAAGTGCAAAGCGTGGTGGAGGAAGAGCTGTCTATCAACATTGTAGAGAATCAATGAACCAAACCGCGTCATTCACTGCGAATTCCAAAGCGCGCGTTTACAGAATCCCACACTCCCCATACACGTACTTTTGCCCGAAACAACAGAAAGCACCACTTCCACAACCCACGTCCCAACTACGTGATACAAGCACACTCTCTTCAATATCTTGCTTGCCACTCTACCCGCTCCACATCACAAACGCGTCCACCCAACAGCGCGTCTCCAACCCACTAGTCATCACGCGACACCAACATGGCCTTCCCCACACCAAAAGTCATACCCAAGGCCTCTGCGCTCTTCGTGCCGTACGAACTCGCGCTCTACAAGCACTGGCGCCAGTCCGCGCTCGGTATAGCCGTCGAAAGCGATGACGAGATCCTCCTGCCCACCGCATTCGAGTACATGGATTACCACGAATGGTGCGCGAAACAACGCGCGATAATCAACGGGGCTTCAGATGCGGAAGTTCAGTCCCCGGTGCCAGGATTTGCAGGTTTTGTGCTGGCAGAGCGATGTAGACATCCGCTGCATCCTGGGGATCCGCGTCCAGGAGCTCAACGGGAACAGGAGGGCGAGGCGGAGGAGGAAGGAGGCGAGGGCCAGGGGAAGATTGCTTGGTGTGCGATGTGTGTTGTGCAGATCCATCTCAAGCTGCTTTCTGAGCTGTGGGACAAGTGGCTGGAGTCTGGGGGCCCATGGCGCATTTGGCGTCCTGGTTCCACAGGTGAAAGCTTCCAGATAGGGAAACGGGCGTACTATATGCGAAAGACCGATTTGGTCAACGACGTCGATAATTTGGAAGACATTGCGCGCTTGGAAGCTGCGTGGGAGGCTGCGCATCCTGCTGCGGACGTTGAGGTCGCGCGTGCGTATAGCGCCAAGACGGCCGTGGAGATGTATGCAAAGGGCGTTCAGTTTCCTGCACGCTTAGCAGAGGCAGATCAAGTAGTTCCACGGACACCAGCGCCTAAGGAGAGAAAGAAGCGTCTCTCATACTCACCAGACACACCGGAGGATACCCGGCATCGCTCGACTTCCTTCTTTGCTCGACACTGCACTGCATACGATCCCAATTCAGTATACCGTTGTCCTGGAGATGATGGATGGGCGGAGACTTCGTTCAAGAACAGCTGGGAGTACAACGTGCGGCAGTGTCGCACCCTGCTATGCAACAAAGAACCGTCTCTTCCGAACGTCACCTACTGCGAGCTCGCCGACGACAATTCCAAGGACAATCTTATCAAGGGTATCGAGGAATGGTTCAGTAAGATGCCAGAGGATTGGAAAGGGTCCTGGGCTGCCATATTGCTTACCACAACCGATATTTTCCTTGTCTGGAGAGGCCCACCTTACACGGAGGGATGTGGTGACGATTTCAACAACTGGGATAGGGTAGAGACACTCGTGGGCAGCAATCTGGAGGCTCATGCGCGACAAATCGGCGATGTTACAGATGACGCCGATGTTGAGCCAGTCACAGGAGATACCACGGAAGACTTCTTCGACCAGCAGTCCGTCGCATCTGCCTCTGATTCGGATGAGGAAGAAAACGAGTTGTCTGATCCTATGGATTTAGAGAAGGACGAGGATATGGCGATTGGTACAACTGCAAAGGAACGTCAATCTGGCCACACAGCGCTCGGATAAGATGCTATGTCGCCACTTTGATAAGTTATCTGAGAAATAGGTCATGTTGCCACTAGCAAAACGTTGAGCTTGGGACATACGTGATGACGGGCCCTTGTAGAGGGTAAATAGATATGTAGGATTACTTGTCTCTACTATAGAGTCCAGGTGTGAACGCCCAATAAGATAACAGTCGCCAAAACGTGTCCAAACTCTCACATGACAATGCAGCACGAGTTTTGCTTCTTGGCCTATGATCGTGTTAGCTTGATTCCCCGTGAACATGGCAGTTCTTGTTACTTACTTGTGTGTAAAACATCTTGCTCGATGCACTCAGCTCATCACTCTTCTGCACCAAGTTGTCAATCTTCTCCCCTCGCTCCAGAACGCTCTCGATGGTCTTGTGTAACACAATCTTGGTCTCATCCAACTCCTTTTGAATCTTCATGATGCTGTCGGCCTGTTGTGGGTCTTGGTACTTGACAATGTAGTCTTTGAGTTCGGGGTAGGACATGTTGGCCGGTTCGGTCGCGTTGGCGAAAGCGGTGCGTGGGTATTTGGAGAGGAACTCATCGCAGACTTTGGAGAGTAGCTGGTGGGCGACGAGAGAAGGGTATTCGTGGTCTGTAATCATGAGGCCGCAGACACCTTCTGAACGGCCGTAGGCGTGAAATGTGTAATCTATACTTGCTTGATTAGCATGACTCTACAAAGGGGAGTGGCTAGGCTAACGAAGGACGTACCTGACTCCTCGACATCCTGTCTTTGCCCCGGTAGTGTCCTCGCAGCAACCGTCTTTGCTGTGAATGACATCTGAATCGCTATCAGCTTGTGTCCCTCAATCTTCGTTGCCTGCCACGGCTCTGGTTGTGCGGTGAAGGTGACATACGAACTCTCCGACGCTTCCCCGTGTAAAGCGACCGAAACTGGACAGATCGCGTTCGGCGCAAAGTTCGATCGCGGGCTTTTTCTCATTCTTGAGCACCTATGCATCATTAGTACTCGCTCGAGATTGCAAGCAGCGGTGAATGAGCACCTACGCCGATATAGAGAACCTTCATGTTGGCGACGAATTTATTCGAGAAAGGGTAAGAGAGAAGATTCGCAGGACAAGATCGTATGGCTCGTAGGATTTGTGGTAAGGTCGTGGAGAGGGTAGGTCTGGAGTTGTCGCTTGATAGGTAGCACTCCTGGAGCCAGCATGCGTCGCATGGTCAGCGGAACCAGCATGTGGCGGCGCTGATTATGTCATAACGCTAATGCGCGGGGGCGGGGCAAGTCCAGCCGAATGCAGAACACTCACCCATCATCGATTCGGCCAAGCCTAACGAAGAGGCAAACCACGCTTTCTGTCGTGAAGAGCGGCTTACATTGACACCAACATCCAGACAAGCGGCGACAATGTCACCCGCCGTCGAGGACGCCCAGTCGCAATGGCTCGAGCAGCTCGATGCTATGCGCAAAGCCATCGCCGAACTTAAACTCCCCGCTGATGTCGAAAAGGCGCCAGCGTACGGAGACGATCTCGAATTTGATGATGATGACTTTTCTGGAACTGCCAGCGGGGAAGACATCTGGGATATCATGAGCGACGAGTACGAGGAAGAGTTCAGCAGTGATCACCTAGATCAAATTCCGGACGGACAAGTCACAGGCGAGGCTTACAGTCAGCAATGGCTAGCAGAAAAGTGTTCTGTAGTAGCTCGGAGCACGTCTGGCTTGGATTCAGGGGCGTTGAAGGAGCAGATCACAGCGATCCTATCCAGTGACAGCAATGGTAACGCTCCATGCTAACGACCACATATCCAATACACTGACTTGCGGCTAGACGAAGAGTTGCAGATGATGCTCGCGGACATTGTGGGCTACGGCGAGTTGAACCTGGTGGCCGAGCTTATCTCCCATCGAAAGGACATTATGCGAGCCTTGCATGAACCTACTCCAGCTCAAGGCAATGGTATCGTGGGCCGTTTACAGACTCGAGCCGAACGCGAAGAAGCTTTGCGTCGCGCAGACTGGGAACACAAGACCGCCGCGTTAGCGCCTGCTATGGACCGAACAGGTCCCCAATATCCTCACGTCTACCGCACCCATGAAGCCGGCAACAAACTCTCGGCTTATGGCAAGAAATATGCGCTACCCCCTGACACCGTGCACCGTGACAACAACCTCTACGAAGAATACGAGATCCCTGCAGTACCTGTAGGTACTGTTGGCGTAGGTCGAAGACTACTTGAGATCCAGGAATTGGACGGTCTTTGTCAGCGTACCTTCAAAGGCTACAAGTCACTGAACCGCATGCAAAGTCTGGTGTATCCAGTTGCGTACAAAACTAGCGAGAACATGTTGATCTGCGCGCCCACTGGCGCTGGTAAAACAGATGCTGCCATGCTCACAATCCTCAACACTGTGGCCAAGAATGTTGTGCCGAATCCGATCGACGAGCCCGACGCAACCGATTTCACGGTCATGACAGAAGACTTCAAGATCATCTATGTTGCACCTATGAAGGCGCTCGCTGCTGAGGTTACCGAGAAGCTTGGAAAGCGCCTAGCATGGCTGGGAATCAAAGCTCGCGAACTCACTGGTGACATGCATCTTACCAAGGCCGAGATTTTGGATACGCAGATCATAGTCACTACACCAGAAAAGTGGGATGTGGTAACAAGGAAGAGCACCGGAGATACCGAGCTAGTACAAAAAGTACGGCTGCTCATTATCGATGAGGTTCACATGCTACACGATGAGCGTGGCGCTGTTTTGGAGAGCTTAGTAGCGCGTACTCAGCGACAAGTCGAGAGTACACAGTCACTCATCCGGATTGTTGGTCTGTCAGCGACACTCCCCAATTACGTGGACGTGGCCGATTTTCTCCGAGTGAACAAGATGGCTGGTCTGTTCTATTTCGACGCTTCGTTCCGTCCTGTACCCTTGGAGCAGCATTTCATTGGCGCGAAGGGCAAGGCAGGTTCCGCCAAGTCACGCGAGAACGTGGAAAGAGTGGCCTTTGACAAGGTTGTCGAAATGCTCAAGCGGGGTCACCAGATCATGGTCTTCGTTCATTCGAGGAAAGACACGGTCAAAACAGCCAGGCGGTTATATGATATGGCTATGGAGGAACAATGCGCCGATCTATTCGATCCTCAAGGTCATCCTCGATATGAGAATGCTGTGCGCGATATGAAGCAGTCAAAAGGTCGGGAACTACGCGAGCTGCTTGGAAAAGGCATGGGCACCCACCACGCTGGTATGCCTCGTTCTGACAGAAACTTGATCGAGCGGCTTTTCGCTGAGGGCGTTTTAAGGGTACTTTGCTGTACCGCGACGCTGGCTTGGGGTGTCAACTTACCTGCGGCAGCAGTCCTTATCAAGGGCACCCAGGTCTACAACGCCCAGGAAGGTAAATTCACTGATTTGGGAATTCTGGACGTTTTGCAAATTTTCGGTCGTGCCGGTCGACCTCAGTTTCAGGATACCGGTATCGGCTTCATTTGCACGACACATGACAGGCTCGATCACTATATGCGCGCTGTGACTGAGCAACAGCCTATCGAATCCAGATTCTCTGCGAAGCTGATAGACAACCTCAATGCTGAGATCTCGCTTGGCACAGTAACGACGGTTTCTGAAGCTGTGACATGGCTTGGATACTCGTACCTTTTCGTAAGGATGCAGAAAAGCCCGCTGATGTATGGCATCGAATGGTCCGAAATCCGCGACGACCCACAGCTGGTGGGAAGACGCCGCAAGCTCATTATTGATGCTGCACGTATCTTGCAAAGAAGCCAGATGATAATCTTCAACGAGACTACTGAAGATCTTCGAGCGAAAGATGTCGGACGCATCGCGAGTCAGTATTACGTCCAACAATCGAGTATAGAAATCTTCAACACCATGATGCGACCTCGTAGTACAGACGCGGATGCTTTGGCCATGGTCAGCATGAGTGGCGAATTTGATCAGGTGCAATCACGCGAATCTGAAGAAAAGGAGCTTTCGGCGCTCAAAGAACAAGGGCATGTGATCACGGAAGTCAAGGATGGATATGTTACATCACACGGAAAGACAAACTACCTCCTCCAAGCTCACATCTCACGGGCACGACTAGAAGACTTCACACTCGTCTCAGACACGAACTACGTAACTCAGAACGCCTCGCGTATTGCGCGTGCGTTGTTTATGATTGCGCTCAATCGGCGCTGGGGCTACCAATGTCGGGTGCTTTTGAGCCTCTGTCAGTCCATCGAACATCGATGCTGGTCGTTCCAGCACCCGTTGCATCAGTATGAGCTGCCACAGCCGGTCTTGCGCGCTCTCGACCACAAATATCCTTCAATACAGACTCTGCGCGACATGGATGCTACAGAGATTGGAGATATGGTGCACAACAAAAAGATGGGTGGCGTCATCTCAAAGCTTCTGAACAACTTCCCGACCTTGAGCATCGAATCTGAGATCGCTCCACTCAACCGAGATGTGCTCCGGATACAGCTGTTTCTGACACCTGATTTCGTGTGGAACGATCGCCACCATGGTACTTCCGAGTCGTTCTGGATTTGGGTAGAGAACTCCGAGACATCCGAGATCTATCATCACGAGTTCTTCATTCTATCACGGAGAAAGCTATATGATGATCACGAACTCAACTTCACCATCCCGCTCTCTGATCCTTTGCCTACGCAAGTATATGTTCGCGCCTTGTCTGATCGCTGGTTAGGCGCAGAAACCGTTCATCCTATATCTTTTCAACATCTTATTCGACCAGATACCGAGAGCGTTTACACAGATCTGTTGAATCTTCAGCCCTTGCCAATCACCGCTTTGAAGAACCCGTTGCTGGAAGAAGTATACGCACAGCGCTTTCAGTATTTCAACCCTATGCAATCGCAGATCTTCCATTGCCTGTATCATACACCTGCCAACGTCCTACTTGGATCGCCGACGGGAAGTGGCAAGACTGTCGCTGCTGAGCTCGCAATGTGGTGGGCATTCCGCGAGAAGCCAGGGTCGAAGGTTGTGTACATCGCACCTATGAAGGCTCTTGTTCGCGAGAGAGTCCAGGATTGGGGCAAACGTCTTGCCGGACCCATGGGCCTCAAGCTCGTTGAGCTGACTGGTGACAATACTCCTGACACACGCACTATTCGCGATGCAGATATCATCATTACGACGCCTGAGAAATGGGACGGTATCAGTCGTAGCTGGCAAACTCGTGGATATGTTCGTCAAGTCAGTCTGGTCATTATCGACGAAATTCACCTATTGGGTGGTGATCGTGGTCCAAT
>JAESFQ010000119.1_pt1 | contig 27902 bp, 25 predicted proteins | sample 9269431 | NCBI WGS metagenome assembly JAESFQ01 (sample SAMN14502588, study PRJNA617103) | algae metagenome | isolation source: Plectolyngbya sp. WJT66-NPBG17 and co-occurring heterotrophs from well... | place: USA: Mojave Desert, Joshua Tree National Park, California | collected 2006-08-06 | reverse complement strand
GCTGAGCTCAACTCGAGAATAGCAAAATGTCCTTAGGAATAGGGTCAAAAGGCCTTCCAGCAGGCGGCCCCCATAAAACCAAGACCAAATCTACCTCTTTGCCTATCCAAAAGCGTGTAGACCAACGACAAGAACATACCGATCTGGTAAACGTCAGCAGGACATTTGATGATGCGAATGCAACGAAGCCCTTCAAGAAGAGGAAGGAACGCAACCAAGACCAAGTCGTAGCACCGATAGCCAACAAAGCAAAACATAGCATCAGCGATAGCAACAATAGCGATGAACAAAACACCACAGCTTCCGCAAGTGATTGTGCAAACGACGATGGTCGAAAGTTGCGCGGACCCCCGTTCTCAGAGCCCTTCACCATCAAAATGTCAGAGCACCGATTGAGGTCAATGATAGAGCTTCCGGTGAGAGGCCGAGAGTTCAAAGCGCACTGCGACCACCACGCAGCGGAGATCAAATTACTCAAAGAAAGGAGCCATACTCTCAAGCGCGACGTCCTCCAAAAGAAAGCAAACTTGAAAGTGCTCAAACAGCGCATCAAAAGCCAGGAAGCTGGCGCCACAAAAACCCAGCAGATACTTTTGCAGAGCATGGAAGATGAGTATGAGCACGCAAAGGACCTAAGCAATGATTTCAAGAGGACGAGACGGCAATTTGAAGAAGATGCGCACGAAACCTTCGCCGCCGATTGTGAAATATTCATGGACATAGTCGACGACGTTTTTCCCGACATGACAGGCAGGCAGGATATCCTTCAACCTGGGGAAAGGGAGGTGCATCTTGGTTATGTCTCTAATCCGCGCCCGAGTACTACGCTGAAGCTAGGTCTTGAGTCGGGAATGCCGGAGCTGAAAAGTGTCAAGTTCAGGAAGCCACGCGATGGTAGCGGAAAGAATGTCCGAGATTAGGTGTTGTCGTGCCATGCTACGATCTCTGGAGTAGAAAGCATGTTTTTATTCGCTGTTAGTTGCTCTAGATAGTGGTTTCCCATCAGAAACCTGTTACTCCTAGCGAATGTCTACATATCTTTGTGGTAGATGCCTCGGCTCGGTGGCACGTGACTACCGCACGGGTACTTTGGTTCACCTTCCCCACTAGCTTAGCTCCTCAGCTCTTACAATACATACATCACAGCCCCATATCCCACAGTTATGGTAGCTGAAGCTGCAAAACGTCGTCCTCCGTAACCTTCCCATAGGCCATCGATCCCGGCGCCACTACCGCCTCCCAGCGCGGTCAGTACGATACAGCGAGGACGCGTGACCACATCGGCGCCTCAAGTGCTTATATACGGAAGAATTATCAGGATTATATGATAAAGTATCAATAATACATTAGAAACAACGAATACATTGGGTATAAAGCTCTTAACATGTGGAAGAACGCCAAAAACCATGCTAACTCATTCAAGAAATCCGATCATGTACACGAAGTGTACAAAGCCGTGAAAGGTGGTCGCATCAGCTAGGGCCAAACGAAGCGAATAGCCACTAGAAGGAATGTTTCCTAACACCCATAATGTAAACAAAAAAGCCCATATCGACAATGTGGGCGCCGTGAAATGCTGAGCACGACAAACAAAAGGAGGCAGTTTTTGAACATGCCATGGAACTGATGTTGGTCTTGATAAAACAGCGCGCGCAGCCAAGACACTTGTATGGAGGGTACAAGGCTATTCGGGGCGATTGTTACTGTTGGGATACGTTAGTTGGAGGCCTAGAAGTTACCAAGATGTTGTATATCACCTTCTGCAAAGCTAATGCTTCAACACTAACGGCGGCCATATACCGCGCTTCTGTCTACGTCATCCTCTCGTTCCCCTTGGGGCCGGTCGAATCCTTCGGAGTCTTTGTCTCTACTATCACGATGATATCCGTTGCCACCTTGATTGACGTTGCAGTAGCGGTTCTCAGGAGGACGCAGTCGCCCGTTATCAATATGACTGAGGTCTTCATCTGACTGATAGGTCCTGCCTGAATTGGATACTGGCACCTGAGCATAGTTACCAGGAAGCGGTGGACGCTCGGCTTTAGGGCGAGAATGACCATCATCGTAGACAAGACTCATAGCGTCTGTACCCCGGCTGTGACGAGATTCGACATTCATGTAGCCACTAGTTGGATTGCGTGGTCGTTTAGAATCGAGATGGTCGAGAGACATCCCAAGCGTTGCGTTCTACAGTTGCATCAATATAGGTATTCTTTGGGATCTGAAAACACTCTGCTGACTTACACTTGCGCTCTGTAATGGCCGAGCATAATATCCTGTTTGCATCTTCCGATCGCGGTATAAGCTCACGAACCGCTCCACTGGGCGGCCTGTCTCAGCTCTATGGCCATTTCTTCCCCCAGCCTCTAATTCTTCGCCCCGGCGCTTCGACCCTGGTTGTTCAACACTGTGCCGCCGGTTGGCAAGCTCATTCTTCTTCTGGTCTAGCATTTGTTTCGCGCTATCAAAGATCGGCTCGATCATTGCTACCGGGAGCCAATCAATAGACTTCTTCATAGTCATCATACAGCGCCATGCAATGACCTTGTTCGTAAGCAGTGGCGGTAGTTCACCACAATGCGAGACGCGGGTATCGAAACAGACGGTCGCGGTACTGCACGGGTTTCCGTTCGCACCATAGATGGGCGCGTATGAGAAATTCTCAGGCAGTTCAAGAATGCCAAGTCCAGGTTTCACAGCGACTAGTTCCCTGTTCTTCTCCCCGTTGTGCTCCCTTTTCTTACACTGAAATAACTTTCCATTAGCAACCACCCCAAAGCACTCGCTTAGTTGCTCGGGTGATTTGTACAATGGTCCTGATTGGTTGTTGCTTTCCAAGCTTACCACGAGCATGTAGTCGTGATGCTTCTCCACAACGATGCCGAAGCGGGATTTACCGGAGATGTCGCCCAGTGGGGAAAGAATCAGGGCACCCTGTAAGTCCATCTTCATGACGAACATAGGCCCGTTGATAATGGCTCCCACCTCGAATTCCCTCGAAGAAATCTTGCGGTAGAAGTGATACCGTAGCTTGTCTTCTTTCATTTTGGAAAATGGTATGCAGGGTGATTCCATAGAGCAATCAACGGTTGAACACGGATGAAAGTCGCTGGGTGTGGTTCTGCCTAGTGCATAGCGCTTAAACGAGTCTGGCGTCGGCAGGCGTGTCTTTGGCTGAGCTGAAGGTGTGAGGACACGAACTTGCACAGGAGGTGACTGAGCTGGAACACTGGGTTGTGTCTGCAAACTGGCTTGATGTGAGGTTATATCGTCTGGAAACTGGGCGGTGGGGCTACTGGAAGCCTGCTTGGTTGAACATGAGCTTGATCTTTGGCATTGATGACAGAATACACACCTCTTGCGACCTCGTGACAGGACGCTTTGCTGCAGTCTGTGATCGAGTATCATTTACGATATCAGATTGTGATGTCATGATCCCCGAGCCGAATGAAAACAACGACTGGGTATAAGTATTCGAAGAGCTCAGTATGTATCCGGTGGGTGGGCGGGCGGGTGGTGTGGATTAGCTAGCGCGGGTCAGCAGCGTTGAGATATTGGAATGCTGGTCTAGCTTTGGAGACTTGATTCCTAACCGCATCGGTATTTTGTCCGGGCGTCTGAGCGAACTTTGCAGTCTGCATGTTTGGTGTTGAGTGAATGATCTATATGGGCACAGGCCAGGCGCGCTAGCAGATATATACCCCCCACGATCTTGTTTTTTACACCACGCCCTGCCCTACCTCTCAATCTGGGACCTATATCATCCCCTTGAACTCGGACGGCTCATCATTGTTATTTAAAGAGAACCTCTTAGTCGACAGTATAACTGTTTGTCAAGTCAACAATCAACAGCAAACGACACGATGTGCACGATCACAAGTCCGGAAACCTGTGGATTTCATTTGATGGCTCCCCACACCTTGCGCGACTCACAAAATGCGCCATCGGCTGCGAGCGCCCATATCCAAGATCAAGCCAGCTGGGTCTGCGAGCCTGAGATCGCACCATACGAGAACTCGTTCTGTGATATGGGGGACAGCGAACGGTCAATCGGATACCTCGAAGATGCTGCCTTTGCTGCGATGAACCTTTAAGAAGCTGAGCTTACTCCGTTGGTAGACGCAAAACGGTGTGCGAGACAGTTGGCGGAGTCCAAGTTGGCGGACACCCAAAAGTTAAGGATGGCCATCGGCGAGAATAGGCGGCCATCGAGGAGTCAAACAGAGCAGCTGAACGCACTAAGAAGGGAGTATTTTGAAGCTTGTCGCACTACCAAGACTCTTGCAAGGCGCGCCGATATCGCTAAGAAGCGCGCAGTAGCTGGCTTGGTAGAGGAGGCACAAATATTGCACTACTTATGGGGGCACAATGTCAAGCCTCCTCTAGTCGGCGACCCCGAAACGGCAGAAACCCTTCCTTCGCGTTCATATGCAAACGGACGAACTATGGTCTTTCCCCACACTGAAAGGAGCAAGCTTACCAGTCCGCAAAAGCTCGCTACATGTCAACGTCAAGCAGTACAAGCGCACAAGCCGACGTCGCTTGACGCTCGCCAGAATCGAGCGGTAAGTAGTAAAGAGCGCGAAACTCCACAAGAATCAGTCGTCGAGACAAATATACCGAAACCCAGTAAACTACATGAGGGTGATGGTAGTAGAATTACCGACGACGTCAGCCGCAATGACCGCGTCTTCGGTCATGACACAGTAGCTCGAACTGTGCGTACAGAAGTTTCTCCCGCCCAGGCGCCCATCGTACACGAAGCTCTGTCAGAGCGTAGCCGACCGGAGACATGCTTTATGGAAACAGTGGTCCCTGTCGCAATAAGCGCGCCAGAAGACGCATCGTTGGATCAGTCCCGGAAAGCACCATCCACTGAGGAAAGACAAGAAGATCCAGATGAACATGACTTAGAGATAGCAGCCGAAGACCAGTATCCACCGCCTTTCGAAAGTGAATATCACGTTCCAAGCTCGAACGGATCCATGAGGTCGTTCAGGACCACGGATCATAAGCCGAGTTCAAACGGCAAATCCATCGCGGACGAATCGTGCGTTGAACCTCCCACGATCCCGATCGACCCCTGTAAAGCAGCCATCGACAATCTTAAGCGATGTGAAGATGAATGCTGGAACTTGAAGGGTAACCTTGAGGAGCATCTCGGAACGTACAACACGCAATTCGACGAGATCTGCAAATTAGACGTCAGCATCGACCCTAAGTTGGTCAAAGACGCCTTTGGACAAGAGTACAACAAGCGTACGAGACATATCACCTTACTGATGACACATGTGCAAGACCGCCTCCGTTCGGCTCGCGTTGATGCAAAGCATGCAGGTGTTGTAAACCCAAACTCACCCGATCAGACCTCTGGCTTCTTCTCTACGGTGGAAGATGGGCCGAAGGCGGAGATCGCGAAGCTTCTCATCGACTCGTGCGACCAAGAGCGTATTCTGGACTGGCAAAAAGCTCCGGTGAAGGCAAAGAGATTCCAATTGTCCGAGTACAAGTTCGCAACATCAGGAGCTGACGTAGAGACCTGGGATAGCCTCTCCACAAGAGGAAGCCCCAGTAAGCGTAGAAAGATCGATGATAGTTCTCATTGGGTGAGATCGAACGGTCGATATGCTGGTGTCAAGGACGGTCGTTCGCGGCCACGAGCAGAGTTGGACGGAGTGAAGCGGCGCCGTGCGAAGTCAGCGATAGCGTGTGATCGAAAGCCACGCTTCTCTGACCTTCTGTCAGGAGATGTAACTGATTATCAGTTCACTTTCACCTATCCCGTGACGGACGACAGTGTAGGTCTTCATCATACTACTGAATCGATTACAACCTACTGACAATAACGCAGGTTTGGTTAAAGCCAGAGAATTGGGATGACATCGTTATGGTAGAAGGATGAATGGCTGGAAATGCCAGAAAGTATGAGCTGAGCGTTGAAACCAGCATTACCGTGAGTTCAAGAACCAGGCGGATGCAACGCGCACATTGAGACCGATCGAGCGGGAAACAACAATGCAACGACTGAAGCAGCCACATGCGCTGACCAAACACACGACGTCGAAACCGGAAGCCTTACGTACACCCGACAGCACGCGACAAACATTGACCGATTCGCCATGTCACATAACAGCAAAGACTGTTATAACAGCATGTGCAAGGCTTGCGATGCTACGAAGCAGCAAAGACTGCTAACGTACCGTGTGCAAGACCCGTGAGTCGTTTCGTCAAACGCCATGCCAATACAGGAAGAGGAAACGAAGTAAACCTACAAGAGCCCATTCGTCATATCAACGGGCTCGTGGAGGAAGGAGTAAGCGCGCTGGAAGAAGAGCTGGGGTAGGAAAGAGTGTAGCCGGGTCTTGAGCGGTGGACGTCATATCGTTGCCGCCCAAGGGCCCGGGGGAGGAAGGATTGGCGTGACGCATCACACTGCGATTACGCAGGAAGACGCGGAAGAAGAAGGAAGTTGGAGGAATAAGACGCAGGGTGATGGAAAGGATGGAAATGTTAGTGTGGTGATGAGGATGTGGTGCGAAAAGGAAGCTGACAGGAGGTTTGGGGTAGCGCTGGAGACGCTTATCGATTTGGTGGATTATTTTCGGAGATCCGGCGGTTAGATCCGAGGTATCTCCCATCAACATGGAATTTTAAGGAATACAGATAGTCCGAAAGACTGCGTTCGAAACAATCTTGATAAAGGATATTCTACGATAACAGTGTCACTGTTGGAAAAGAAGATGTGCAGGTATATGCTCGAAATCTACAAATGTTCATAGGTACACGAAGCTCTATCTACGAGGCCGAAGCCGTTGAACTAGCCCCCAGCAAAAAACGCCTTTGCGCCTTACCCTTCCTTCCGAAAAACCCATTGTTATTGCATTCGGTGGAACCCAGAAAACATATCATCCCCACCATATGCGCCATTCACAGATTGCCAATGACAACCATGAACCTCAATTTGCCGTCTGTCTTCTTACTTGCGGCCGGGTTGGCACCAGCCAGGGTATCATCTCCGCCGCTGATTGTAATTTCATCTAACATCAAAGTGCTGCTCTTCCATCCCCAGCTCTGACTGAAGTTGAAGCGGTCAGGCGCGCTTTCGTAGATGCTTAGCATCCTTCCACCCTTGGAGGGGCTATAGATCTTGAAGTAGGTTTTGATCGTCGGTCGGCCGTCGACATAGGGTGGTAGCGCAGGTACGACAGCTCTTGTTTTGCGCTGTATCTTGGAAGCAAGACAAGGGTTGATGTAGGCAGCGGCGTCTGACTCATCGTCGTCATCGGAAGTATCGGATTCGTGTTCAGATAAAGAGTTTGGAGCATTGACAAACGAGGGTGAGTCGAGTGTATCACCGTCTTGTGTTGGCGACGAAGCCAGATTCTGGAAACCCCATTGTGGGATACCGCGAGTAGGTAGCCGACTGCGATGGCGGCCAAGGCTGCTGCTGCTGGAGAATAGCGGATTGCGTAGGCCGAGAGAGCCGAGAGAAGGGTCAGGGTCTCCACCACTTCCTGAAGTGTCCTCTTCTGCAGCAGGGTCTAAAAACGGAACACGTGTACCGCGCCGCCGATCACGTCGATCGCTACGCATGAGCATTTCGCGCTCTAATTGACCAATACGCTCGTCGACAGAGCCATTGTTCTGCTGGCTAAGACTACTGACATGAGTAGTCTCATCTACCTCTCGCTCCTTGGCACGGTGGAGATATACACCCAACTGGATGTTCTTCGCAGAACGAACTTTCTGGATGTAAATGTTCCACAGCGACCCTGCGTAGGAAACTGTTCTCGAATACACGCGCTTCTTCTCTTTGAGAAAGCGTGGATTGGGAAACTCGGCCGAAAAGCGAAATGGAGGAAATTCAGTGTATGCGATCGGCTTTGGCTGCCCAGCATTACCACCACCAGCAGATATTGGACGTTGTGCAGAATCCATGCGGGTATTCGGATTCGTCAAGGTTGACGGAGTAGAGGCAAAGTCGGTAGCCCATTGTGCATCCTCTGGTTGAATCGTGGCTGAGAGACGTGAAGCATGGCGCTGGAAAGAGTTCGAGGTCGTAACAACAGGGTCAGCACCGTTGCCGAGGACTATGTTGCAGTCTGAGCTTGGGATCCAGAACTTGCGCGGCTTGCCGTTGCCGTCCCAACTGTCTGACTCGATATCGCCTTCGTCGATGGGAGCAGTTGACTCCTTTTGCTTTCCTTTGTTGCTCAGCTCGCCTCCGGTTTTGGTTGCTGAATTTGATACTTCAGGGTCTGGGGTTGCTTGGCATAGTCCCAGTTCCTGGGCAGACTCATCCGTATTGAGTACCCTCTGACGAAGAGCCAACTGCTGCCATAGCGCATTGGATATGACCCGTTCAGGCATGACTGGTAGGCCAAATACGTCGCGAGCGTTCTTGATGAATTCAAGTTGTTCGTATTCCATATGGATGTAGTGGATGCCTTCGTCTAACAAGACGAGTATGCGCTCAATATCAGGCAGGGTATAAAGAGCGAGCCAGTCAGCCTGCGCATCGGATGAGGAATGCGCCGTAGTCAGCGCGTTCTGTCGATAGACACCATCGAAGCGGACTGCCATAAGACGCAGGGAGTTGGGGGCCTGTGGGATAGGTCTTTGCCCACGCTGTATCATGCCAGCTTCGATAGCAGCTTGTCGTAGACGACGGTCGAGAAGGCGCTTGGAAAGCACCCATCGGTCCCACTCACTGTCTACGAAGAATCCGTCAGATCCTACGAGCTCGCGGATGATGTCTCCGGGCATGTCGTCCCAGTATTTGAGTGGCATTTCCCAGCCGTTCCTGCTTAGCATGGCTTTGGCTGACTCGAGTATACGGTCTCCAGATCGACCGTAGTAGTTGGAGGTAACTAAGCGGATAAGATAGGCCAGCGTCTCTGGCGCCATCTGCCGTAGTATGGATTCAATTGCAGAGTCGATGAGGTCCTGCATCTCCAACCAACAGCCAGTTGCAAACAGACCAATGGCTTCAGCGTCCGACTCCTTGGAGATGTCGACGCCGTAGAGTTTGCGTATGGCTAGCTCAAAAGATGCCTGTGTTATGCTAGAGTCGATCTCCTCTGGGTGTAATTTGACTTCCTTGGACTGGCTTTCGAGCCATGGCTCAGAGAGAGCGGTTGTAAAGAAGGGCGCGCGGTCGAGAATAAGACGATGTAGGGGGTATCGCTGGCCAAAGGCGATGACTGTAATGTCCGAATGACGTCCTTCGAGCAGTCCGCGGGTATAGAGGTGATCAGGGAGTGGTATAGCTTCGCCTGTGGCTGACAATGTTAGCGTGTATACGAACGAGGCTTGCGTGCGTCCTCACCCCGCAAATACAAGGGTCCCGTCGCGTTGGTGTACGAGGGGGCCCTAGTGCCTGGCATAGCTGCGCTTTCGCTGAACAACCTGCTAATGTCGGTGCGCACAGAATGCTCAGAACGCATGAGATCCAGGGTAGTGCGCCTTTTGCCATGTTCTTCGAGTGGTGTGTTTGGGTCGTCGGCACTCTTCTGGGCCTGATCGATCCGAGTTTGTAGTTGGACTATGGGCGGTCGGTCATCCGAGGCGTGGGTTCTAGAGGCACGCGACGTCATGCTGGAGTAGTTTGCCAATGTTGGCATTGAGCGCGAGTAGCTGAGAGACCGGGAGTGGCTGACTTGGGCCCTGGGGCTGCCGGCGGGATCGGATGGCGCAGAGGGTGGTAAGGCGGGTACATGGGGGGAAAAGAGGCTGACGTATGGGGTGCTGCTCGAGCCTGCGCCGCCATCTGTACGCTCTCCCTCGCTCAGCGGCCATGGTTCGTCGCGACTAGATGCACCAAGCTGGGGCTGGGTCTCCGGCTCGAGATTGCTGCCCGTGTGGCCTGTCGGTGGTTGGTGGGCGGGGTCCATACTATGTTATGAATTGCTTTTGGAGTACATGGGGTGTGATGTTTGGAGACGGCCGAGTGCGCGACTAGGGCAGGCGGGGTAGCGCAGCGCACGCCTGGCCTAACAACACGGAAATGGTCACGTTTGCAGTGCAGACAAAGAGAAAGGCATATAGGAAAAGGGAGGATAGCGATAGCAAAATGCGGTGGAGGTTTGGGCGCACGACGCTGCCAGCAGGGCAAACGCCTGATGGCGATCTTCACTCGGAGGGGTCCGGTGATGCAGTTGCGGACCTACGCAGTGGGTCGTCGCTTCCGCCTGTCAACGGCGGTGGATATGCAGGGTTCATGCTTGGCGCGCCGCCGGCCCATCGAACCACCGAAGAGTCAATCGATGACATGCACATTTTCTGACCTCCTTGCTCACCTCCTTCGTCGCCAGATGTCGCTGTAATGGCTTCGATATTCCAGGCATTTCCGCAGCTGCGGACTGCTGCTCCACGCCTCTCACGACGCCTTTTCGTATGCAGGCCATGCCTCAATTCGCCGATTCGATCCGCCGTCTCCGCTTCACGATCTTCATCCCGGCCTTCCGTCCTGCAATCGGTGAGATGGAAATCCACCCAGCCTCTCCGCAGTACCGCAACCATCGAGGGGTCGAATGCGGGAAGGGCGATACTGGCGGAAGCTGTGAGCAAGACTGAGGGCCAGTCGAGCAGCTTCCCCAAAACAACCTCTAAGAGCGTCGCATACTGGCTGCTGGGCAGTGCTGCGAGTGTTTTCGGTATAGTCATCTTTGGCGGTCTGACTCGTCTCACAGAGTCTGGGTAGGCACCAACGTCGCTTCATCCATCGCACCTGCTAAGTTGAACAGGCTGAGTATTACCGAATGGCGTCCTGTCACGGGCTCTCTCTGGCCCATGAGCCAAGCCGAATGGGACAGCGAGTTCGCCAAATACAAGGCCTCGCCTGAGTTTGCCCAGCTCAATTCGAGCATGGACATGGCCGACTTCAAGCAAATTTACTTTATGGAATGGGCCCATCGTCTATGGGGTCGCGTCATCGGCATCACGTTTCTGCTACCAACCGCCTACTTCATCGCACGTCGCAGGGTTGCACCATCAATGGCCTGGAAGCTTGTCGGCATCTGCGGCATGATCGGCTTCCAGGGTGTTATCGGCTGGTGGATGGTTAAGAGTGGACTCAAGGACGATCTTTTCGAACCTGGCAGCCACCCCCGTGTCAGCCAGTATCGCCTGACCGCCCATTTGGGTGCTGCATTCACCGTCTACTGCTCTATGGTATACACCGGTCTCTCCATTCTCAAGGAGCATCGCATGCTGGCGGACCCAGTAAAGGCGGCAGAGACGATCAAGGCTCTGCAGCATCCTGCTCTCCGCGTCTTCAGACGCTCCGTCGTCGGTCTTACTCTTCTGGTCTTCACCACCGCCATGTCAGGTGCCCTGGTTGCTGGTCTCGATGCCGGTCTCATATACAACGAGTTTCCGTGGATGGGTATGGGTCTCACTCCCCCCAAGAAGGAACTCTTCGATCCCTTCTACAGCCATGTCCCAGACCAGTCAGACTTATGGTGGCGTAACATGCTCGAGAACCCGTCTCTCGTCCAGCTCGACCATCGCGCACTCGCAACAACAACCTTCACTGCCGTCATGAGCCTCTTTGCATACACTCGTTTTGCCAAGGGCGTGCGAACTAAACTTCCCAAGGATGCGCACAAGGGCGTCCAAGGCATGGTTCATCTCGTTACTCTCCAGGTCACCCTCGGCATCAGCACGTTGATCTACATGGTCCCTACTTGGCTGGCTTCCGCACATCAAGCCGGTGCTCTCGCTTTGTTGACTGGTGCCGTCGTTCTGTTCAGCAGAATTTCCATGCCACGTCGCGCCGTCCTTCGCCAGATTATGAAGCCACATCATTCTGGAACGCACACTGCCCCACACATCAGGTCAAGACTCGAGGCCACCAAGGTTGCCGAGAACGCGTTGTAGAATCCACATTAGCTCCATCCATCTCGGAGCGTGTATCATAGCGGCGTACAGGATACGTCACCACCTTGTACCATATGTAGGTTCGAACATCATATAGAGTATATCACCTTTCTTTGTGTCCATGGTCACCCTATCTTGCCTTTTCCTTGAGGTTCTAGTTCGCAAGATACGCTGATACAGAACTGATCTACTAGACGTATCCCAGATATGCTTAAATACTGACATTAGGTATTTCATTGACTCACTCCTAGCAAGTACGCAGCTATGAAGACAAGCATGTACATGTATCACGGACCGGACGCTTCGACGACCACCAAGAGCACCCGCCGGGCCTACCCTGTTTTTTCCATACCTTTGCTTGGATTTTTCAACGGCCACTAGCCGAAACAAATCAGTGAGGCCATAACAATGCCAACGTCGCGAAGAATGCCTGCTCGAGGAACTGGCTGTGAGCTGGTCTGCAGCTGCAATATATATTTGACGGTGTAGTGGATGAATAAAGAAGGCGAAACGGTCCCGCTGGAAGCCTCACCGAGCTACTAGTGAAGCAGGTGGAAATGCACATTTTCTGGGGTTTCAATGGGATGATTTGTGGGTGCGGAGAAGCGAGGATGACGTCGAGTGGCACAGTTCGGGTACTCCGGGTGAGGTTACACTAACGGCTGCGGGAGCAACCCTGAGAAGTGCAATACGATGGAAAACTCAAATGGAACGTAAGCTTACAAACTCAGCTCTTCCAGGCAAAGCCGTGCAGCCTCACGTTATGGACGTTATAGTGCTGAGAAGATGCAATGGGCGAAATCTCGATTATCCGGTTCGTTACATCCGTGTGTTCTGTACTTAATTGCTTGCTATGATTAATAGCGCGTTGAATCATGACTACGACTAAGTGTACGCAGTCGACTACTAGCTACATGATCGCGCACAAGGCGCACTTCTCCACGCCTTCGGTGCCTCGCAAACTTGGACCAAAGGTTGGCTGATGAGATTACACAGACGACAGCGGAGTCTGGAAAGGATGTGCGATCATACATCTACGATAGAGAACCGATCACTAGCAGATACATCGTGCTCTCATGTCTAGAGTTGTCATTCCGCTACTACTCATGAAGTGTGACCACTATCAAGATAAGACACTCGGTGTATTTGCCATTACATCTGAGACTCTCTGGCCAATTGACGGTTTGAGGGGTTTATGCAGCTGAACGCAAGACATTTGTTTGACGAACAAACAATGGGATGAATGAAATAGAGTGAAAACTCTTCTTCTCCAATCCATGCTGCAACTTCAGAGGATAAAGGCCCCTCTGGCTCCTCCGAAAAGTCTCCCAAATTTACAATATCAACTCATTCTCGGTTCAACACTCAACTCACACAACGTCCACGGATACATCAGTCATGACGACTCCGCGCAAGACATCAACCACGACATTGACCTCCAGCGAAAGCTCTCTACAGCGTCTAGTAAACAAGCTTCGAACTCAACATCGCCTTCCCACCCAAACAGAAATTTCATATGCGGGGAATTTATGTGAGGCCATCGAAACGCAAGCGGAGAGAGAGTCAGCGCGTGATCGTTCTCGCATGACGAGCCTCGCTACTCATGCCCGTCAGGTCTTTGATCTTCCATTTACCCGCCAGACTTCCGACAGGGACGCGAGCACGTCCTTGGCTATGGACTATGAAGCCGACGGCAAAGAGCTGGTTCTGCGACCTGGCGAAACACCACCAGCGGGCACACCACCAGCACCCAGCACATCCAAGCGGCAAGAGCGTGAGCCTAATCGCCCAGTACCACCGCGCTCAGTACATATAGACCCAGAGATCACAGGAGATAAGTCCGTTCTGAACTCGACGAACGACAAGCATGATCATTCTCAAACGCTCAAAAGCCCCTCCGCCACCAGTCACATCATCACCAGCGCTCCGATCTACAATCAGAATGTAAACAGCGGATCAGGTCAGCAAAACGTCTCGGTAATCGGCAATTTTTTTCCTCCACCGCCCCCGACTGGCACCACAGCACCAACTGAGTACGAGGTTGCTCCCGAACTCGAGCACCATCAGCATCGAGACGATGGACAGCAGAACTTTACTTTATACGGAGATGTTACCAACAAGACAGCTAGTGATAACAAGCCCGGCGAGCATACTCAGACACTGAAGGGGCCACATGGCCTGACGCATATACGAGCGACTGCGCCAATCTACAATCAAAACGTCAACTCTGGAAGTGGACAGCAGAACGTCTATATCAAAGGTAAGATGATATACGAGAAGCAGGATCGCAAAGAAACAGCTAGTCAGAAAGTTCCAGCCGCGCAGCCTGTCAAACTTCCGAATCGGACTCAGACTGCGAATCCACAAACACGGCGACGTGACGATCGGGAAGCAGACCGTCGCGAGCCAGCCTACATGCCTCCGTCTAGACGAGAATGGTCGCCTCGTCGTCGATCTCGCTCACCGGCTTGGGGTGGGCCGCGTAGTCGCAGTGGCTCTGTGGAAGAGTATAGGACTCGCTCTTATGGGGAGAGTCGTGTTCGTGAAAGATACGAGGAAGAGTCTATACCTTCCGTCTGTGACTCGCATGCCGGTTACTAGGGACCTCCGGATGATATTCATTGTCTTGGCGCACTGGGTTACGGTTGCTCATGCTGAGATGAGTACATGGTAGCGGAAGAGTGTGAGGAAGTAGGGGTGAGAGAACAAGAACAAGAACGTCGTTACCGCGGCGTTCTCGATTCTCTACTGATGTGCATGGCTCATAAACAGGGGTAACTCAACAGACATCTACTCCATCTTGCGTTTTAGTACATCATCACCCTGTGATCTCTCATAATATGTAAATGAATACCATCAGGGCATTGACATGCTCCCCATATTCGAGATGATGTTAAGAGACAGATGGAACTCGATTGGACGTGTCTAAATCACGTGTAACGTGACCTAATATCTTGGTTTAGAGGCGAACGTACCTCCAATTTGCGACCGGATAACGTTGTGCGCACTCTTAAGGGCGGACAAGTTTCCTAGTTGACGAGCAAGCTACGGGAAGCGATGCTCCAGTATCGCGCATACCGCGGCCGTCCTGTTCAGCCACATGCACATACTACCACATCCAGACCCGGCTACCAAGAAGTCGGGCCAGAAATCCCTAAAACGTATCTTTGAATTTTCTCTCCAGATCAAGCGTCTCTCACCCCGGGGAGAACGTAACATGTGCTCTACGCAAGACCCCGCCATCCTCGTAGAAAACCGCCTACCATCACCCAGAACGAAGAATCAAGCGCGGGCAGTAAGCACGCCGTATGACCAAAAAATCAGCCGATCAAAAAGCCCAATGCCATTATCCTGGGTAAAAACACCCCGTCTCGAACACGAAAGCCAAGGCGCCAATCCACGCCTAACACCAGCGGCCCGATTCTCGGTCAGTCGATCACCCAGAGCGCAGAAATCTTCTGTTTGCCGAAGCAAGGCCTAGACCCCACGCGCGCGCACGAGTCTCGTATCAGATGGAATAAAAGCGCACGATTGGCACACACATGGCTAATCAATCTGATAATCGCCCTTTTTTATCTGATCTTGCTTTAGGTACCATCCAAAGAAGGGAACATGGGTGCACTGGGATGTGAGGATGCTGGTAGTCGCGGGATTGTTTACGTGTCTTGGATGCTAATGCGAGGTTACAGGGCTCAAGGCCGGTGGTACTGGCGATGCGAAGAAAGCTTTGGAGAGGAAGCTTGTTGTGAAACTTGGTATGGATTTCTTCGTCATGATTGTGGTGTGGTTATGCTAATACTCGTGTAATTAGATATTTTTATTATGGTGGGTTGTTGCTGGGAACTTGTTTCTTTGATGATGTCTGACGGCGGGGACTAGGTGTACTGCTGTGCATGCTACTTCTTCAACTACCTCGGTATCTTCACCTTCACATCGTAGGGACAACACCGCGTGCTAATGCGATGCAGATCGTCAGGCTTTCGCCAATGCGTATGTTGCTGGGCTGCGGGAAGATGTTGGTCTTAAAGGCAACCAGTATAGCATTCTGCTATCGGTTTACACTGCAGGGTTCGTTCGAGTACTAGTACATCATAGTGCTCTTGGCTTACAGCTTCGCAGTATGGTCGTAGGCCAGATACCTCATGGCCTTATCATCCAGAAACTTCGGCCTAGTATCTGGCTTCCGCTCACCCTCATCCTCTGGTCTGGTCTGACCATGTGTTCGGCGGCGTGCAAGTCGTACGAACAGCTTTGCGCAGTGCGCTTCTTCCAGGGTTTGATGGAGGCTAGTTTGTACAGTGGTACCATATATGTTATGGGTTCATGGTAGTAAGTCGGTCCAAGTTTTGCGTCCATGGAAACGAGGCTCATAGTACCACGCAGCAAGCCTTCCGAGATCGCCAAACGAACTGCCATCTTTACTGCAGTCGGGCAGGTGGGAAGTATGTTCGCCGGTCTCATGATGACAGCAATGCATAAGACGATGGAAGGTAAAGGTGGCCTGAAAGGCTGGCAATGGGTGTTCATCATCGGTACGTGCGTGAGGTCGACTGTCGTGGTGCGCATTGCTAATCCATGTGGTTAAGATGGCCTGATGGGAATTCCAGTTGGCCTCTTCGGCTTCGTAAGTTTTGTCGATGCACAGCATATCCGAGCCCAGGATCTAAGAGTGGCCCTAGTTTACATTCCCGGATCTTCCAGAGTCGACAAGAGTGTCGTACATCACTCAGCCAGAAAGGCTGCTCGCGATGAGTCGCCTGCCACCTAAGACGGCAAACACTCACAGCATCGAAATCAAGAGCCTTGCTAAGCGTGTCCTCTTATCGCCGACCGTGTGAGCATGCAACACGCCTTTCCGTCACACCGACGCGATGTTACTAACCTTTCTGCAGATATATCCTCACAGCCTTTTCAGTTATCTGTGCCATGCTTGAAGCCTTCGCCTTCCAGGTAGGTCATGTTAGTCTCATCAAAGAGAAATCCGTCGCTGATCTCTCACAGGGCATGTTACTCCTCTGGCTCAAGCACAACAAAGCCCGCTTCTCTCAATCTGCCATCAACACATACCCTCTCGGCATTCAAGCCGTCGCAGTCGTATCCCAAATCCTGGGTGGAGCCTTCATCGACCGCACAGGTCATCGCCTACCCATGGTCGTTTTCGGTGGAGCGATGCAACTCGTCACTGCTTCGCTTCTGCTCGTGCGAGACCTTCCCGATGCAGGTATCCTTACCGCGCACTATATCAGTGGCACCAGTTTCATCGTCAATCCTATCCTGTACGGCTGGGCCACGACAATCTGTCAGAGAACGGGCGACGATGCGGCGAGGAGTGTGACGTTGTATACCATGAACCTTGGCGGACAGATCTTGTATACGTGGTGGGGTATCGTCATGTACCCTGCAACGGATGTGCCATACTGGAAGAAGGGAAGCATCACTATGATCGTGGTGGTATTCGTGTTTATCGGATTCTCGTTTGTGGTTAGATGGGTGAGTGTTGTTAACTTTGAGATGTGGCTTGTGCTAACAGTCTGTGTAGCTTGATAGGAGGACAATAGTGGCTGTGGAACGCGAGGCAGTTTCGCCTGGAGAGTGCGAGGCGACGTTCGTTGATGAGAAGCCCAAAGCTGGGTAGCAGGTTGTTTTGGGAGAGATCTCAGGACACTAATTCGCGCGCCACTTGGCGGAAGCATCACCCTGCGCGTCATTGGTACTTAATGCATTGACAGTCGGCGTTGTAGACAAAGGGAATGAACAAAGTCATGTTTACAGGTATCCGGAAGTGCTTTTCCGCTAATGCGTTGGTCGATGGTGAATCCGAGATGCAGCACCGGCTCGTTATACCCCTATTTCTATTCCTATCAGTCCTCTATAATTCGTGTGTCAGAAGATCGCTCTTAACTTTAGCGAGTAGTCATACATAATACATCATACCGCTTAGTTCGCGCGGAAAGATCGCATAAACGAAACGGAAAGGTTGAGGGTCTGGTACTAGCGCGACGCGCTAAGATGCGTGTGATGGAGCCTCGGATTGCATCTTGACAGAGCCTTGAATGTGATAGAGGGTTCGAAAGCATGACTTGGGTATCACTATGCATTTTCATGATTTTACTCTTGGTTCACGTAAAAGCATTGGAACTATCAATATGCAGTAAATGTTTGGCATTAAAGTAAATAACCTAGGCACAAGCCAGTGGCCGACGCATCCAGCGAGCAGCACACATAACTCCGCGTCTAGCTTCCTAAGCGCGGTAACCATTAAGGTTTGGAGGGGTATATCGTTCAACAGTGGTTCGTTAAGCGGACCACAACATCATACATCAGTACATTTAGATGTAAGCCGCTTAGATCTTCTCTTGAGCCGCAAGGCTAGCGCGCCTTTCCTCGTTGACGCTTTGGCGCCTCTCGACGTCGGCAGCCTGGGTGTCCGTGCCAAGGTGGCCAGTGGGCAGCAAGTTGAGCTGATCTTCCTGCTTGTCCATGGTGCGGTAGGCGAAGAAGAAGAGAATACCAGTGACGAAAGAGATGATGGCCACACTTGCGTAGTTCCAGACGAGGTGGGGGTCGGCTGTCAGAGGAGTGAAAGCCTGGGCAAGGGCGGCAGAGAAAGCAGTGGTGAAAAGCTGCACGGACTGGACGAGTGATCTCATATTCTTGGGGGCTTTGGTGAAGGCATACTCGAGGGTGGTGACGGAAGCGAAGATCTCAGAGATGGCAATCAGGACGTACACACCGGTGACGGCCCAAACGGTGATGTTGGAACCGTACTCGGGGTCCTTGGTCTCATAGTATCCGGAAGTCTTGTAGATGTAGTGTTGGAGAACCGCAGCCCAAACCATGGCGAAGGATCCAAGGATGAAACCTGCGGTTATCTTTTTGATGGGCGTGAAGCGGATGCCGCGCTTGCGAAGGAAGGGGTAAACGAGGGAGTCCATGATGGGCACCTACCAAGCGATTAGTATATGTTTTCGGAGTGCATGGGTCTGTAAATACTCACAATAATGATAATGGCAATGGGATCAAGGTTGGAGAGAATATCGTTGGGAACACCACCGAGGTGCATGGTGGCGCACATCTGGGTCAAGTTGGAGTCCATCTGACGGTATGCAAGCCAGAAGATGGGGACCCAGAAGAAGACGGAGCAGGCAGCGAAACCACGAGCGACCTCATCAACCCAGGCGTCATCGAAGTTGTACCACTTTGGTGCAGCGGCGCCAAGAACGGAAGGCTTGACAGCAGTCCACATGTTACCGTCGTTCCAATTCTTGTATGTCCTGACCGGATTGATGCTGAAACCGCGACCAAGAGCCTTGAAGAGAAGCTTGAAAGCAGGGCCCATGACGTTACCGCTCGGGGGACGGAGAATGTAGAACTTCTTGCAGAAGATCAGTACGGGAAGAGCGACGATGAACATGATGGTGGGGAGCAGGTAAGCGAGCCAGAAGCCGACGTATCGCTCAGCGTAAACCATGCTGATTTGACCGACCAAAGCACCAATGTTAATGAAGAAGTAGAACCAGTTGTAGATACGGGTGACAGTGACGGCGGGGTCGACGATGACACGCTCAGTGCCGCGAGTCTCGACGCGCATCTTCTCTTGGGGAACCTGCTCGGCGATAAGAGGGGCAATGTTAGGCTTGAAAGTTCCAGTTCCGAGACCCATGACGATCAGTCCGAGAATGAAGACACCGAGCGAAGTGTTCTTGTTGGCCAGAACAGACGGTGCGGCTGAGGCCACAAGGATGACGTGACCGATTTCAGCGACCAAGACTGAGTACAAAATGGTCTTGAAGCGACCGAGGTAGGTGTCGGCAATCCAGGCTCCGAAAAGGGGGCAGACGTAGACCCAGAAGGCATTGAAGGTTGTCAGACTAAAGGCAACCTGCTTGCCCATGTTAAGGGCACCAGGTTGAGCTTTTTCATCATCAGGGTGAAGAGCGGCTCCAGTGGGAGTCACGAGGGGCTTAGCGATGAAGTTGGAGTATACGGCAATGGTTCCGTAGTAACTCATACGCTCGACAAGCTCAACGAAAGCGATCTAGGGATAAGGTCAGTGTCTGTCTCACGTGCTCAGTGAATGACAGTTACGCACAGTGAAGATCTTCCATGGAATCCTGGCAGGCACACGACGGAGTGTGGCAAGCTCCTCTTCAGTGGGGAAATCATCCGCGTCGTTGATGTAGCTGTCCTGGAGCGTAGCCTTGCCCTCGGAATGGAGGTAGGCCGGCGCAGCAGTCGTGTGAAGCTCGGGGTGCTTGCGCGTGGGGTCGCCAGAGGCGTCAATGAGAGCGGGGTCCAAGCCGACAGCTTGCTGTGGGTTTGTTAGCAAGCGTGCATTGCAGCTTGAGGAGTGTGTACTCACGACTTCACCGGCGTCACCAATAGGCATGTTGGGCGTGCACCTGTATGGTTTGGCAATTCAGGTGGACCGTGGTTGACTGACAGAGAGAGCAGCCGGAGGATGGTTTATGGGTGAGGAGGAAAGAGACCCTAACGAGTAAAGAGAGTGGGTGGTGGTGCATTTAATTTGAGCACGCGAATCACGGGTCCAGCGTCGTGCTCTATAGCTTCAGGCCCGATGAGGAAGGCGCGCAAACAGGCACAGGGATAGACACCGTATCGACTCCTTCACGATAGTCGTGCCATCAGCAAACCCATTGCCACGGCGGCTGTAGTGCCTGGAAAGGCCTTCGGGGCGTGCGCGATAGCTGCGGCACGATGCTCTTTTCGCACCGCATCGCCGAGGCGTGCTGGACTACTCAAGCCTCGCCAAGTAGCTAACCACCACTGGCAAGCAGCAAGACAAGAGGAGCTTGCCGTCTCCAAGATAACAATTTGCTGTGGCGCCCAGACCTCGTGCCATCGACTGACCTCCTGCCTAAAGCGGACGACTATCACTACCCCGCGACCACCCCCAAGAAATGCCCAGAGGCACTATGTCGCGCCTCCAACGACTACTTGCCTTAGTAGACCCGGCCGATGGCTGGTCCATGCATTCCCCAACCGCGGTATCAGCGACCTTGCTCTTTTGGACTGCAAACGCGGTTAGTTTCGGGTGATAGCGTCGACTCGGGCGTTCTGGAAGACAATGGCAGTGATTGATTCGAGCAGAAGATGGAGAGTGCTGCGAGGGGGTGCAAGCCAGACGTTCACACCAACAACCACGCAGTGGGGCCGCCTGCAGACACCCAAGATAATGGCCGGAAGCTTGGATACGGACAACGGCTTAGCCAATTGCACCCACCAGCTAAGACGTGCTCCGGACGCTACGATTCGTTTTTTGCGAGGCCATCCTGTCAAGGCCAGCTTGTAGGCGGGTCTCCGAATCTTCTCTGCGTCGCCCAAGACCTGGGCAGCGGGTGTTGGTGTCGGCGGTAATTGCATGCTCAGGGGAACGACAGGCGACATGCGACAGGCGACATCACGACATCGGTTACCGGCATCAAAGAATTCTAGCGACAAGACAAGCCTCGGCCAGCGGATACGAAGACGCCGTGGCAACGGGTGAGGCTTCGTGCCCAGCCTCGGTGCACGCAAGGCCTTATTCAACCCATCCTTCGCGATACGGTAGCCAGTGGTGTGTGGTGGCCATGTCGTGGTATCCTCCACGGATCTGGTCAGATGCGCGGTCCTTTTTCGGAGTGTGGACGTCACGACGGCGAGGAGGGTGATAGGATGCAAGACGGGGATTGGAGATGGACACGTCGCTTAAATTAAGCTTTGATGAAGACACCTCGGCAGCTGCGACGGCGCACGTGAGCAGCTACTCTACAATTGTTACGGTTATGGTTACCGTTTCATTGGCGACACTCTCGGTCCGTCCATATGCACGCCTGAACCACGGATGCGCGTCTGCTGTGCTTGATCCCAAGTTTTCCGCCATCGACTCCATGATGCGACGTTGTGCTCATTTGCCTTATGAGAGCGTCTGCTATTGCAAGGGCTTTCCAAAGTCGTCAAGAGGCACAGTTAACCGAGAAACAGTCAGCACCGTATACTGACTACAACTGTGTAAGCAAGGGAGGGCGACTGCTAGTGGGAGTAGTGGAACGCCCACTTTCTAGCATGGCCGTACTCACCAGCTGGTCGGGTAGCCATGTGCATGTCAGCGTGTTGAGGACAGCGGCGACAGCCAAAGCCGTCAGTCGCAGTGAGGTAACAGAAACGTTGCGCCTTCCAATGGCGAGGTAACAGCAAATCTGCACCTTCCCAATGGTGAGGCAACAGAAAATCGCCCCTTCCTAATGATGAGGTAACAGCAAATTTGCGCCTTCCCAACGGCAACGTAGCAGAAAATTCGCACCTTCCCAACGCCGAGGTAGCAGCGGCCAAATCCCGCCCCGTCTGACCCCGTCTGACCCCGTCTGACCCCGCCGCCTGTCGCTGCCCCATCCGTTCTCACACGCGACAATCTCCACCATCAGCGCAGGGTGGTACACTCTAATGCACTTGCAGCTCCCGCTTTGCACATGCCGCTTAACTGTTATCCTACGCTTACCGTGCCTGTGTGCGAAATGAGCCAGTTTGCGGGTCGAGTCATCCGAACATCATAGCATTCTAATCGTCCCAACTTCAACGCGTCACAGCACCACCCCCATGGACTCCATTCAGAAAGCGATTGAAGATATCGAATTGCGTAAAGCAGGCGCATCTTCCAGCTATCACAAAGGCACACGCGCATACAGCGTTCCCATGAACAACAGGCAGAACGCCAGGTCTTACTCGACCCACAACAGGAGCACAAACTCGTGCTATACATAGACAGTTAACCGTGACCTTAAACTCACTCATCTCCGCTACGAAAGTTCGGGGAAAAGATTGCCGTACGCAGTCGTTGAACTTCTCCCTATCCCCCAAATCCCATAGCTAACAGGCTGCTTATTGCTAGCAGAGTAATTGAGAAAGTAACCGCAGATATCTATTGTTATATACACACTACTATTAGAAATGCTTAGAAAGTAGAGAAAGATCGCACAAAGAAGATTATAAAGCTAGATACGTGCTATAAGGTAAAGCGCCTAGAGATCTAGATTGCGGAGGACGGGCAAATGTTAAGAAACTTAGTAGATATTAACGACTTAGACTTAGAGCGTGTCTTATCTAGCAGCACAGCGTTCGAGGATATCGAAGCCTACAGCGGGCTGATGGAGACTATGTTGGGTGGCTATCTAGATTTCGAGGACGTCAACTTTTAGCGCACAACAAAGAATGCCGGCCCGCACACATAGCCCGAGCGTAAGAACACCACTTCCAGCTTGTGGGTGGGTAACTTTATTACCAGCGGTCCACGAAAGGACCAAGACAAGAGCATATTAGCAAAGCTCGCATATGAAGTGTTTTGAAGCGTGCGCTCCCTTCGCCGCGGACTAATGAATGCAATTGCTAATCTATGTCACGGTCTTCAGGACCGAAGTCACATCATTGAAACCTTCGGATCCATGGTATTCTTATAACGAATGACATGCCAGGTGAACATTCTACCCATCATGGTGTGAAGGTCTGCCGAAGATTCAAACTTTACGCTTGGGCTCCTCCATGATCAGAGTCGTTGCAGTCGCAACTTCGATCTGATCGGCCGCGCCCTTACTGAGCTCTGCATTTTCAACATGATTCGCGCCGCCAAACAACGAGTCCATCTCCTCGATATGGATGTTTTTCGTCTCCACAATGAAGAACCAAACGTACACAAAGAGGACAACATTAATAGTGCCAAACATGTACATGGCGTAAAACCCTTCGTTGGCGAGAAATATGGGAAATGCCTGCTGAAGACAAACATTTGCCACATTCTGGGCTTGAGAGGAGATTGCAATAGCCTGATTACGCACATTCATGCTGAAAATCTCTCCTGTCCAGATCCACACGGTCGCACCCCAAGAGGGCTTGAAGAAGAACGCGAACATGAACATCAAGAAAACGGTAGCGATACCAACACTTCGCGGCTTTCCCTCGCTGAGACTTCCGGGTGTTTCGGTGACAACTGCAGCTGCGACCAACATGCAGACAGCCATACCGACAGCACCTACGAGGAGAAGCCAACGACGACCAAATCGATCGACTGTCCATGTAGCGTTGAGCGTGAAGATGATGCCAAAGGTACCGTTGAGAGCATTGATCAACTGGATTGTACTGTTGTCGATGAAGACGGACTGGTAGATTTTGGTGGAGTAGTTGTTGAGTGATCCTTGCCCAGTCAATTGCTGGCCCACATTGAGGATGATGCATAGCACTAAGGCATGTTAGGGTCAAGCTTGCACAACGCTATAGCAGAAATACTCACAAAGTCGCTTCCGGATGGACTTGTCTTTCCACAATGCGGCATAACCCGAAGAGATCTCGTCCTTCTCAAATTGTAATGCGCGAGTAATGTCGCTGATTTCTTGCTGAACGACTTCGGGATCATCTCGAACTGAGGACAGAGCTTTCACGGCATCTTCAAGCCGATCATGTTTTACTAGCCATCGTGGGCTCTCGGGACAAAATGAGATTGCCAGGATGATGGATATGGGCGCAAGTAGTTGGAAAATTTGAACGGTTTTCCAATCCCAGTTACCAAGCTTCGCCGAATGCTTGCTACAGGCGAAGTTAATCCAGTAAGCCAAGAAGCTACCAACACTAAAATTCATCTGCCTGCATAGAGTTTAGCTTCATTGATTAGAATCATGATGCAAATGGCCGTACCAAAAACTCATGATCTTCCCTCGACTTTCCGCTGGGGCGATCTCGCTAATATATGTAGGACCAGCTGGGAGCGCGATACCTTGTCCAATACCAACGATAGCGCGTCCGGCAATGAATCCACCAATATTGCGTGGAGTGAATGTTGAGATGAACGTTGATATGATGACGATAACGCATCCCGTAATGATGGCCCATCTTCGACCAAAATGATCGGAAATAGGCGCGGAAAAGAACACGCCTACTTGAACTCAGATATGCCATCTTCTGAGGAAATTGACTACTTACCAGCAATGATACCACCCACGTTGTATGCGGTATTGATGGATCCGACAACGGTTGGTGACGGCTTATGAAAATAGTTGACCCAATTCTTGGAGCCTTGAACAGCATTGAAAGTTGACGAGTCATACCCATACAGTATCATCGTTGTTGCTACCACCATACACACATACCAGGCATACTGGTTGCCTTTCGCCATATCTCAAAATAGTGTCGAAGAAGGAACTCAAATATTGGCCAATCAGCAAAGTGAGCCGATGGGCAAGCGGAATTGAGCAGAATGCTCCATCATGATCAGGGCTTCATATGTATATCACACTTCAATGGTTATCCATAGACACTGCAATGCACATGTTCCTGTTCTTTGGGGTTCCCAAGGTTTGCCAACATTGCCATGGTGTTGCGCCGAGGGTTCCAAGACTGCCCCTCATTGGAATCCGCCTACTTCGCGCTCTCGACTTCACTACCTGCAACTACCCCGAAGCCCCGATGCTTTGTTAGTCATCGTACATTCGCGTCTGATTCGAGGAAGAACTATGACCGTTCTGACCGCAATGACCCTTTCTCCAAATCTTACCGCGATGAGTGCATTGCAGCAACCAAAGCGACCACCAGATGATGTTCGTATTGTGTGAAAATCGAAGTCTTAACAAAGCATGTGATATGGATCTGCAAGATACGACTTGATCGAAAATCGGACGCTAATTGCAGCGGTCCTGTGAATATTGTGCGAAACATTTACTACCCACCACCCAGTCAGCGACTGCTCCCTCGCGAAGATGGGCACGTACACGAACCCAATTCTTCCAGGGTTCAATTCCGATCCTTTAGTGATTCGCGTCGGCTCAGACTACTTTTGCGTCACATTAACGTTCGAGCATTTTCTAGGCGCTCTAATTTAGTACAGCTAGGATTTAATTAAATAGAAATTAATTAGCTACGCACTTGCACGCAAATTCTAACTTAATATCTGCACTTCTAAGCCTAGACGTAGTGTTTAGGCTATAATAATCCGCAACTATAAGAGTTATTACTACATTATTACAAATTCGTTCGATAGATACAGGCTATAAGTAGATAACTATGTTTAGCTAAGAGGGTTTTACGTTAAGACAGCGAACATCTAGAATAATAGTATATAGTTAGACTTTGTATATTTTAACTAGATTAGCTTTAACGTGGTTTATAAGTGAGCGCCCCACCTAAGTAAGCGCCCCACCAAACACCAGCGCAGCGCACGCGCAGCGACAATACAAAATGTTACAACAACACCAAGCTCTAAGACTCTATACTGAAGGCGATGTACAGCTTGCTATCTCTAATATTTAAAGCAACTAAGTAAAAAGCCTGCGACGCGCTAAGGCAATCTACAGCGTTCTCCGAAGGACGATACAGCGGCGCCGCGACGGAAAGCGCTCTTAACGCGATTGCGAGCTGAAATCAAAACGCCTTACAAAGCTAGAAGAGGTGGCAATTGTACAGCGTATACTTAAAGAGAGTTTACGTAGTATACCGCTCTCGAAGGTAAACGTCTAAGATATAGCTAATAGACTACTAAGGGAGCGTAGTGGGAAACCTACTAGCAAGATCTAGGTTAATAACTTTATTAAGCGTACTCCTAAGCTCCGAACGCAATAGAGCCGTTCGTACAATCGCTAGCGAGCTGCCTGCAAGAACCTAGCGGTTATCTAACCCTAGTTTACGCTTGTTTAATTGATAAAGGCGAAATATAGTATCGTAGATAAGAATATCTAGAACTTTAATAAGTCTAGCTTTATAATAGGTAGAATATTCTCTTAGCTTGTTGTTACAGGCTTAGAGAAACCTAGTAAACAGAAGAAGCTACAGCCTGGCGATCGCGAGTGGATTACGCTAGTACAAGGCGTCGCTGCGACGAGGCGCATTATCCTACCGTTCCTTATCTTTGCAGGTAAGGTTCTTATCTCTACCTAGTACGCTAATCTACCTCGCAATTAAGTTATCGCTGTCTCTTCTACTAGCTAGATTAACAACAACCTCGCTCTAGCGTAGCTTAAGCACTTTAACGCCTATACGAAAGCGTTCTCTACTAGAGCATATAGGCTGCTTATTATTAACGGCTATAAGAGCTACTACTTAGTAGAATTCTAGAACTACTATAAGAAGAACAAGATTATCGCTCTCTGCATGCTACTTTACTCGTCGCACCTACTATAACTACTTAACGTTGTCTGCTACTCGCTGTTAAAGCGCTACTATAGCGATAGAATATCGCTCTTAGCACGCAGCCGCATCTACTACATTAACAAAGACACCTTTCTACTAGCCTTTAGAGCTGCTTTTAAGAAGACGTTTATAATAGAGAACGTTTATGCAGAGTTTTAAGGCGCTAGGCTAGTTCTATACGACCTAGACGCTGTGTTATTAAAGCTAGATATGCGGCTGCGTACGCTAACGCTACCTGCACTAGGCACTATCGCCTAGGAGGCGTAAACACCGCGCAACGCCCGCGAGATAGAGGCGTAGTTAACGCTAATTCGAAATCGCATGCAAAACTATCGTGGGTCTCTAGCAAGTTTATTAGATAAGTAGATTAAGTAGCTAAGTAAAGGCGCTTAGAAGATAGCTTATAATATAGTGTTAATGTAGGAGGAAATAAGCCGCCTGCGAGACGCTGTTAAAGCGTTAACAAAGCGTAAAAGCTGTAAAAGGCGATATATATAAGCAGAGGAGACTCTAATAGTTAGTAAGGTGTCTAACCTAATTGCTGAAAAGAAGAGTAGTAGTCGTAAGAAGGGCGAGATAGCTGCGAAGAGAGTGCGCGCAGAGAGGCGCTACGGCTGTTATAGCAAGATTAGGCATAACTTCTGTACCTGCAAGGTAGAAATTAGAGATATAGATAATAGCGACACTTTTAAATAATATTATCTAATTATATATAGCGAAGTAATTTATTGTAGTGTTGCGCTGCGCTGCTGCGCAGGCGCTGCGCTAGTGTTTAGTAGGGCGCTTACTTAGGTAGAGCGCTCACTTATAAACTACGTTAACGCTAATAGTAGTTGTTTGTAAACTTACTAAAATAG
>JAESFQ010000118.1_pt1 | contig 28294 bp, 24 predicted proteins | sample 9269431 | NCBI WGS metagenome assembly JAESFQ01 (sample SAMN14502588, study PRJNA617103) | algae metagenome | isolation source: Plectolyngbya sp. WJT66-NPBG17 and co-occurring heterotrophs from well... | place: USA: Mojave Desert, Joshua Tree National Park, California | collected 2006-08-06 | reverse complement strand
CATGTCCAACCAATCAGTACTGTGCAATTCACAACCGCTCTTGGCTTCAGCTTGGCCGTCGCAGTTGCCGACTTCCTTGACAGGGGTCTGCAGTCGTTCACACGACCTTTACAATATCGCACGCGGAGACTCTACTTACGGAGGATGCGCGATAGCTCGATTGTTATGCCAATGCACGAGTGGAAGTCATCGGTATCATATCATAAGACAACTTGTGTTCGTGGACGCAGCCTTTACTTGCTCAGTTTGCGACACAGCAAGCATGTTCAGAAGAATCACCAAGTGGCGCAACTCAGACTATATTGTGTTAAGCGTTGAACTCAATCAAGACTCTTCGTAGCTACAAAGGAACAAAAGGCAGTATGATCCTGCTCGGCGTGTCTGATCCGACATGTATCCTATGTTCGCCCTTATTCTTCTCATGCTCCGGGCGTGGCTGCGAGAAAGCCGTGTACTCTGCGATGCTGGGAAACGTCCCCGAAACTCGGACACTTATAGACTCATCTTCATCAAAATCCACGCCCATCGACCAAATGCCAATCTCCAGCTTCACAATCTCACCAGGGGCTACCTTCTCCTCCTTGTCGTGCGGGTGGAATGGAAACTGCTCATGGATGCTTCGCGCTGGGTCAAATGCGCGGTGGCTGGCACGCAACACACCAACACTACCCAAGTGCAAGTTCAGGCTTGCGCGTTCTTTCTCTGGAATGTCATCGATACTTTTGTAGGTTGAAGGTATTGCCGAGAAGGGGAAGCAGAGATGCATAAGTAGCTTTCCGTTCTTATCTTGCTTGCGGAGGATGACGAAAACGTTCATATCGTCATGAGAAGGCGCCGACATGTACAGAACGGCCTTCGGCAGGCCAATTAGCCGCGACTTTTGCGTGAACTTGTAGGTGAATTCGGCGATTGATTTTGAGTCCTCCGAGAAGTAGCTGACGATCTCGGTCTTGGAAGGAGTTTGTTCGGTCAGGCCAGAGCCAGTCAGGAAGAATTCCTTGTATTGCGTGTCGGGGACTGGGAAGTCTGAAAATTCGATACCATCAATGGCCTCCCGGTCACCGAATTGAAGCGCCGACCATCGCACTCTTGCCATCTTCTCCCATTCGTTGTCAATGCCCCGAAGATACTTGTCGAAGTAAGTATGTAGTTCCTTATCCGCATGAGGGTCGCAGTACAACTCGTACCACTCCTGGTGCGAGCTCCATCGGATCCACTTCTTGTCATGAGGCACTTCGAGCCATCCTCGTACGGCCCCCATGGTATGTATGCTAGAGAAGTCGCTTCCGCTAATGAAAACAGGCACTTCGATCTTCGTCATATCAGGCCGCTTATCGCTCCAATACGCGTTTGAGACGGGGGACCGTCGATACATCTCAGCGAAGTCCTCGATACCGCCGCCAGGGTTGTTTGTCTTGATGATGAAGTGTGTGATAAGGTCGAAGTTTGACATGGTGAAGACGCCACCTCGACAGAACTGCTCGCGGTAGATGTCGCCAGATCCCTCCCAAGGTGCGATAGCGGCGAGATGAGGTGGGCGTAGAGATGCAACATGCCACTGGATGATTGCTAAGGCACTGTTGCCGGCCATACCTACTTTGCCGTTACTCCATGGCATCGCCGCGACGGCTTCGATGACGTCGTAGCAATCTTCTGCGTCTTGAGAGCCCATGATCTGTCATATTTAGCGAAGCCTGGATATCGTAACACAAATGAAAAACGTACTGGTATGGATCCATCGCTATTGCCAGTACCGCGAGAATCTACCGAAACGATCGCGTAACCGCGCGGACACCACACGACTGGGTCAAGTCCTTCAAACTTCTCCAGTCCGCTGAGTGCTTCATTCGGTACACAGCAATTCCAGACGCAGATCGGAAGCATGTGTAGAGCGGAGTACTTCTTCCCATAACATGACCAGCTTATCACCGCCGGGAGCTTCTCATCCTCTGGAACATCGGCAGGCCTGTAGATATCGACATAAAGACGGCAGCCATCTCTGACTATTACCTCGACATCGTGATCGATCCGGATGTCAGACTCGAGAGGGCGGGCATTGTGCGGTTTCGCGCCTTTGCGGAGGACTTCGGTCTTGCCAGGTGTGAAGCCTTGATAGTTGTTCACACCCACCTCAGGCTTGGAAATGGGCTTGTAAGCTACTTGCATCGGGACTGGCATCTTTGCCGTTGACAATGATTGAAAGTGTGGATGAGGAGAAAAAGAGTTGTGAGCGCGTTCGGAAATCGGTCCTGACAACTACTTGAACAACAAACAGATCCACACACCACGCGACGCGTCGAGCGCAGTCTGCAGTGTAGTTGCGTCCACCTCGGCAAGCCTCCGAAACGTGAAGTGTCTCCGTCCCCCACACGTTCCGAGTCCCACAAATTCTGTGGTGTTGACAACGCGGGGTATGGCGCCCACATGTACCGATACTGTCGGCAACGCTGCACCGGCATTTCCAAACGATGACTATTGACCTGAGAATTACATTGTGCGAACTCTACCTTGTATTTGACATATAACACCACGAGTGCGACCAAGAGGTCATCTACAACAATTGCATTTCAACCCGTTTTCACAAGTCCAAGAATTATCAAACCATCATTTACAACACACATTAGAGCCTCCATCCCAAGATGGCACCTCACGCCGAAGAGCCAAAGCCAGACAGCGGTGTTGATCTGATCTCGTACGACGGCACAGTTTACGGCGATTGGCGAGACGACTTCCACAAGAACGGCACAGCAATCATCAAAGGCGCCATCTCACCCGAGCGGGCAGAATACTACAAGCAGAAGCAGATTGAGTGGCTCCAGTCCTTTGGCCGTGGCTTTGATCCCAACGATGAGTCGACATGGACACAAGAGCATCTTCCTGTTAGCTTCAAGGGTGGCATGTACTTTGCCTACTCCAGCACACACGAGAAATTTGTTTGGTAAGTTGGATGCGTGATATGATATTATTGTTATACCAATGTAAATCTAGGGAAGCGCGCACCGAGCCCAAGGTCATCGAGACCTTTGCCAAACTCTGGGGCACTGAGGAGCTCCTCTGCTCATTCGACGGCATGAACATCACACTGCCGCGCCAGAAAGATCTCAAGTGGAGCCCTTGGCCGCACTGCGATCAGTCGCCTCACCGCAAGGGCATGCAGTGTGTACAGGGCCTACTGAACTACCAACCCAATGGCTCTGATGATGGAGGTCTAATCTTGATGAAGGGAAGCAGCAAGTTGTTTGACGAGTTCTTCCGCGAGAAAAGGGAACAAGACAACCACGAGGACAAGCCTCCAGAGGAGGAGGACTTCAAGGATCTCTTCATCTTCAAGGAAGAGGATGTCGAGTGGTTCAAGAGCCGCGGATGCACGCTCGAGAAGGTGAACCTTGATGCTGGTGACTTGGTGCTCTGGTATGTTTTCCCAGTCTTTTCATCTGTCCGATAAGCAACTTGAGCTAACACCGCGCAGGGATTCTCGCACCATGCACTACGCCTGCTTCCCGCAAGGCGAGCGCATCCGTCATGTCCAGTATGTCTGCATGACGCCTGCTAAATTTGCGAAGAAGGAGGATCTCGAGCTCAAGGCTGAGCTCTTCAAAACATGGCAGGGTACTACGCACTGGCCGCACTGTAATATTCGCAAGCAGGGCCCGCCAGAGCGAGATGGCAAGCCGGATCCGCAGAATAGGACAGAGCCGTTGGAGAAGCCGGTTGTCACGGATAGGATCTTGCAGTTGGCTGCTGTGAAGGCCTACTAAGAGTCGCCGCGGACCATAGTCTATTAAAGAATACCTCATCTAATACCAATTGTATGCTATTAAGTTGTGCTACATGCAGGTCTGTCGTTATGCCAGTCTATGCTAACCTCTACTGTTCTTACTATGCGTTGATGACTCTCATGACTCTCATGACTCGCCGTATCATCCTTGTCTACTGTTTTCCCAAATTCATCCACTTCGACATCATTCAGAGCCACATCCGATAATGACCTAACCCGTCGATGTTTTAAGCGTGAATGTGAACCGGAAGCGGAACCAAAGGGATCGCGAGCGGAGGAATGGGAGCGAGAACCGGATTTTGTGGTAAGACCGCTCTTCCAGGCGCGGTTGAAGAAGGGACGCATTGTCGGAATGCACGCCGCCACGATCACGATATTTTGCTCGACACCGCAAGTGTATTAGTAAGAGTGTGCGTTGCGAGTGGAGTTTGGACTTACAGACCCCATAGCACGAGCGGTACAGGGTTGAAAACTATCTAAAGGTGAGTCTTTATTGCATCCAGCGATAACTCGAAATACTTACGGGGATCTGTTGTATCGGTGAACAGTGGCAAATATGCCCCCTTGATAATGGTAACAATCGCCGACAGCATGGTCATACTCATCATCACAATGAGACCAACCTTCGTGGATCGTGGCATCTGCAGGTTCCAGAAAGCGCGTACTGGCACCACCGCCAATATGACATCTGTGAGAGTTGTATATGCGCAAAGCCAATAGGAGAAGTAGTTGAGCACGTTTGGGTCCCAGCAAGAGCCCGGTAGCGTCTTCTCCCACAACTTGTTGGTAGGCTGGCACTGTCCAAATGCGAGGGCAATAGTAATCATGGCGAAAACAACTTGCAAGATCGCCATGCCGTACAGTGCGATGGTCCGGCGAGGGCTTGGGTCGAGAACCTGGCATACAAGGATCGCGATGGAGATGTTGGGGAAACTGAAGGCGGCTGCCGGGTATCAGTTAGACGATCGGTTCACGACAGTAGCTTGATTAAGAGCCTACCAATGTTGAAAGCTATCATGAGGTCAGCTCAAGCTTGTGAAAACAGAGAAAAAGTCGCTCGGCATGCGGTTAACGTACGATATCCAAGCATCTGGATCATGGCACCCTTAAACAATCGCTCGTTACCAAACTCTGCTGCCACAACTGCAGTGTGTCGACCGAATCCCAATACGACTCCATAGTGCACGAATGAAGACGCGATGATGCTGAAGATCTAGGTAGCATGAGTATCGAACTTCTCTGACACTGCGGAGCGAGTCGGGCAGAATCTTACTAGCGATAAGAAGATGAAGAAGTCATCCCATCCGATGACATGGATAATCTTTGCTCGAGCAAACAGCTTGATGCCAACCGTCAAGATGGCAGCTCCAGTCGTAACCCATGCGACTACCAAGACCTCCGTTTGCCTACTCTCGGTGAGATCCACAGACTCAGCCATGTCGGACAGCAAATTTTGTGTCCTTAAGGAACTCCTGGGGTTCAGATGAAAAGGGCTGTGCATCCCTATGTACTATGCGCCGATCACGCTGGGGTCACATTGTGCAGACCGAAAATCCGGGATGACATATCTGTAGAGCCGGAAGCGAGTATGAGAACCAAGGAGACGGAAAGACTACACAAGTGTCATGAGACGGCAACCTTCTTCGAGGCACGCTGTACCTACTTGGGTATAGGACAAATATCCTGAAGCGCATCCCAATACTTGAAGGGCCAGATGATCGTGAGTATGGCGGTCAAGGGCCGAGTACGGGATCATCCGCTATTGGAGGGAACTAACCGATGGTGTGGGAGGGGGCCAAAGTAATTACTTATTGCATGTGCTTTTTCGCCAATTCATCCCAAGAGTCGAACAATCCTACGCACACATTGCGTATTACTGTTTTCTCGAGCATCGTTTACGTCAGAGGATAGAAGCAATTCTATCAGCTATGCGTGAGTGTCAGGTCCTCCGAACATGACTGTCGACACTGACAGTCTGCGCTGGGTCTGGAGAGTCATCGCTCAAGGGGCCTCGGGAGGCACGGCTCAAGTCGCCCGTTCATGCAGCCGCGGGATGTCTAGTGCCGGGCCAAGTGAGCCAATTGAGAATAGCGCGCGGGATGCCCATCTCCAGGGGGGTGCGTAATTGTGTTCGCAAGCAAAGTCAGCGACGACAGCTGGATAATAATGAATGTTCCCTACATTAAGCGAGCATAGACTAGGGCAGGTATTATGCTGTCCGTACATACTTCGAAGCTGTGAGCATGTTCGACCATTTTCTGAGGCCTTTATTTCGCACGATCCGATTATTGAACCTCAGCCATCGACATGAGGACTGAAGAATGCCGGAAAATGGGGCGGCAGATCGAGTCATGTGCATGCCGGCCGATGGCGCGATAGGAAGGCAGGAGCCGCACCGAGAAACGGTTGCCGTCCGTAGAGGCGTGGAACTGCAGTAAAAGGGTCCTCGGTGCCTCTTTTTGTATGGCTGAAAGAACAGAGTTCGCCTTCAACAAAACCAGACATGTCGACACCAGTATCAGCTATTCTCGAGCGCATCGCGGCAGCGGGCAAGGCTTATGAAGGTGATGAGATCGGCTCGCGAGAAAACCTTATTGAACTCGGTCGAGATCTGGTAGCAGCTCTCGAAATTCCGAGTGAGTTCCTGCAGAGGAGCTTCTGGGCTGAGGTTAGTAGTCAGGTCCGGTGCTTTTGCGACTCTGCTGATGATTCCGCAGCCGGCGATGTCAGCGCACTGCAAGTTCGCCGTCCAAGTCAAGCTCTTCCAGCATCTCAAAGATGCAGGCGAGGCAGGTGTCAATCCTGATGACCTTGCCCAAAAGACGGGTGTCGACTCGGTCCTGTTGCAACGGATCATGCGTCACCTCATCGCCATGAAAATCGTTTCCTTCTCCAACGGCAAGTTCCTCGGAACACGCTTGAGCCATGGGCTCGCAGCAAATAACTACCAAAAGAGCATCGACTTCTGCTACGACGTAGCGCGGCCCTCATTCAATGGCTTCCCGGAGTTTTTCAAGAAGACCGACTACAAGCTACCAACCTCGCTTACAGATGGTCCCTTCCAGGCCGCTCATGGTACAGATTTGCCGTTCTTTTCATGGCTGACCGCGACGCCTCCTCATCTGGATGAATTTGACAACTTCATGTCGGCGTACCGTGCTGGAAAGGCGAACTGGTATGATCCAGGCTTCTACCCGGTTGCTGAGCGTCTGATTGAGGGTTTCGACTCGAGCAACAACGAGGCGCTTCTTGTTGATGTCGGTGGTGGTCGCGGTCACGATGCCCAGCAGTTCGTGGCACAACATCCATCGCATCCCGGAAAGGTCGTTGTGCAAGATCGAGAGCCGGTCATCGAAAGCATTCAGGACAAAGACAAACTTCCGTTCGAAAGCCAGGCTCACAACTTCTTTACTCCCCAGCCTGTCAGAGCAGCAAGGGCGTACTCGCTGCACTCGATCATTCACGACTGGGGCGATGAGGAAGGCATCAAGATTCTTGAAAATCTCAAGCCGGCGCTCAAGCCCGGCTACTCGCGGGTGCTGCTGAACGAGATTGTGCTCTCAGAAGAGAAGCCTACCATCGCCGCTACGTCAATGGACATGATGATGCTGGCACATTTTGCTGTACGTGAGAGAACGGAAGCGGACTGGAAGGCGATACTCGAGAAGGCTGGTTTGAAATTCTTGAAGATTTACAATTACCCTGGTGTCGCTGAGAGCGTCATCGAGGCGGAGCTTGAGGCACGAAGCGCAGAGTTGGGGATCAAGTGTTGACGTATAGAGCAAAGAAGATACTACGCACAAGTGATGTTGTAGTCCATGGCGCATGGCTGCCGGTGCATAGAGAAAGAAGCATGATGGCTTGGGTCAGCCCCCGCGTCAGAAAGACGCTAGCTGACAGCTGGGCCCTGGATCTAAAATTACAACAACAATCGCCCCTCGACTTCCCGACGTCGCCTTCATGTGTCACGTTTATTGGTGACCACCCGAGTTTTCATCGCGAGGGAGCATCATAGTAAATGGGGATTCCCCCAACACACGACTAAACATTTGTTCGTTGGCTTCTTTCACACTCCCGAATGATATCGCATCACTTCTAGAAGCTACGTGCCCTACTCTATCCATTCACATTTGGAAACTAGTGCGTCCTTACCATTGGCGCGAACTCTCTGCATGAACGCATCCTTCACGCATGCTATCTTCCTGATCTGGTCCCGTGAATGTCAACCGAAATTTCTCTCCATCAACGTCTAGTCGCAGAAATAGGCTTACTTGCTTACCATAACCTCCTCCATCCACGGGTACACAGTACTATTCGCCTCCGGATATCCCATATGTAATCTTTGCTGCATGAAGCGCATTTCCTTCGGGCTCCCATACTCGGCCAACAACATACTATCTTCGATTGGCATACACCCATCCAGCATGCCGTTTACAAGTAACAGCCTACAGCTCTTCATGCCCTGTGCTACTATAGCCACACCCTCGCCTTTACCCGAGACGAGAGAGAATTCGTCCTGGCACTTTTCTTTCATCTCTTCGAATGAAGAGTAGCCATATTTTTGGGTGTAGGCTTGTTCGAGGCCGAACGGGTATTCGTGCTTGTCGATCTGCTCGAGCCACTCGCGGCCAATGTAGTGGTGTGTGCCTGCGCCGTGGCCTACGCTGCCGACGAGTTGAGTGCGGTGCGTGTGGGCGAGGCGGATGGCGTAGTAGCCGCCGGCTGAGAGACCCCATGCGATCACTTTCTTCTCGTCGAGGAAGGGCGTTTCTTTGATCCAGTCTAGTATGCTGGTGAAGAGTCGGTCTGGTGATAGCGGGTCGCGCTTGTTGGCTGGACAGTCGACGGTGGTGCCAGGAATATCGCAGATCACTGTCGCCCAACCGCGGTTGAGATGCTCCTGTGTGCGCTCGGTGTTATCTGGGCGGTGGCCATCGAGGCCTGTGATCAAGAGGACTGTTGGGAACGGGCCGTCTCCTGTGGGCTTGCGGATGTAGAGTGGGATCTTGTCACCGTCACCGTTTGAAGCATGCTTGTGTGGCACTACGACTTCTTCGAGTGGAATGTCCCACAGTTGTGCGCCCCGGAAGTAGACTTCCTTCTGCTCCTCAAAGACTTTCCTCTTTAGCTCAGTGCCGATATAAGGAAACCGAGCCAATCTGTACACGGCGTTCGCATTCAAATACAGCTTCTTCGCGGCCTCCTTGTCTTTACTTTCCATATCCTTAGCCTCCTTCGCTAGGTGTTGCGCTGTTGGTAAGAAAGCATTAGTGTACGCATCTTCGTAAGGATCGTTAATGTTGTTGTCGATCAGATACTTGAAAACGGGTTCAAAGTCTTCAAATTGTCCATCATGGAACGGGTAAACGCCCTTGGTGCATGGGAACTTCCAACGTTGTTCCCAAAGTTTTTGGATGCTGCCGCGGTGTCCATAGTCTTTTGTGAAGTGGTCGCCGAGAATCCAGTTTCCATTAGGCATGATGCGAAAGCTTTGGTCGAAGGAATATGCAAGAAGTGCCTCTGGGCAAGCTGTCAACTGTATGCATGTCGTAGTTGCACACTCGTTTGTCGTATATACCACCCATTTCGGGATCGGCGGGGCCGGCCCGCCAATCGTCCCAGGCCCGCCCGAACGGACCCCCGCAAAAAGAACGACGGCTCCTTGCAAACTGAGCTATCAACGTACGACGAACCTGAGACTGATCCGTGTGATGGTGCAGCAGGAGCGAAACCCTGTATGTATGTACAGGGATGTCAATTATTCTCCGGTAAGTTCTTCTACCTCTTCCTCCTCTGCATTGCGGTTCACGTACTCTCTCAAAACATGCACTAGTCTCATCCTACCCTCCTTCCTCTCAAACACTTGTGCATGATCTAGAGTAGGCCACCAAATCGTCTCCAAGCCATAGCCTCTCCACTCGGAGTCCTTCCAGGATCTATCCTCACCCTTGAGGTCGGCGCCATTCAGGTACTTTCCAATCGTCTCGGAATCAACTATCAGATCTCTGCCACCGAGGCTGACAGTCACGTCTCGATCTTTGAGATCCTCCTTCCACAGTATGTTCTGTGCCCAGAAGAAATGGCGGGCTAGCGTTTGCGCAACCATCATGTCGGTCGAAGCGAAGAAGTAGAGCTGGTGCTCGTTCGCACCTCTTGGTCGACGCGCTGTGAAGTTGTATGCCACGTCGGGAAGGTGTAGCAGAAATGTAACAGGGTCGATGAGTACCATCGGGCCGATCTTGGCAGCGGTGATGGGGTCCCGGAGAAGGTGGGTGGAGATGACAGAGCCATAAGAGTGACTGGCAAGGACGACTTTGTCGAACGCGTGACGTTCTAGGATCATGTTGATCTGCCGGCAGATGTTGTCATTATCAGGTATAGGCCCAGTGATGCGGAAGCTGACAGGCATGAATTCCACAGCAATGATGCCGACCTGACCATCTTCTGCCGCAAGCGGATCTTGCTTGTTTATGTCGTTGAAGAACTCGACGTATGGGTGCAGGCCGATGCCAATGCCATGTACAAAGAGAATCGGTAATCGCGTTTTCGAAGTATGTGGTCGATACCAGTAACTCATATCAGGTGCGGATGAGATGTGACGCGTAGTGAGATTGGCGATTCGCGGTGGGAATATGGCTAGCGACGAGCGAAGGTGGGTGCGAAAGAGTGTGAAGCCGTAGTAGCGCAGACGGGCGGCGGTGAGGGTATCGACTAGCATAACGATCTATCGTCGTCAGTATCACAGGATATCTCAGGATGAGTACACGTACCATATACCAAACAAACGGCCGATGCACCATGTTGACTTCGTCGATGGTCAACCGCAGGCTTTTTGCGCCGCCCCAGCCAGGCTCTAATTTCCTCCCGAGCATCGTTTCTATACCGTCCGCGTATTCATTTAGCTCCCTCTCCTCAGCATTGCTGTCCTCTGGGTGCGCCTGTCGTCTCTTCCTCCGCTCCTCATCGCTTTCCGTGCCGCGGTTTAGCAGCGCCCACGCAAAGAACTCGCGCACATTTTCGCGACGTACTTCGCCCGGACGGGCACCCAGAAACCATCTACTGATGTAATACTCTGGGTATGGTATCTTATCCCAGCATCGCCAGAATAGTTCCTTCCTCTCCTCTTTCTCGAGAGGTTGTGGGTGTTGTGCGGAGGCTTGAAGCGTGCGCTTGCGGGGTAGGTAGACGAGCAGCCAGAAGCCAGTCTCTATGATACTCCACGTAAGTAGAAAGCGACGAAAGGCCGTGTGAGGAGGCTCTGCGATGCTGAAAGAGACCCAGAATATGCTAAAAGGTGTGATGGCGCGGAATCCGAGGATGCATGTCCTCATAAGAAGGTACTTTGGGAGCGTGTTCTCGATCATGGCGGTAATGTGTTCGAATCTGAGGTATTAGACTTCAACGGCATCCCGTCGACAGGCATCGCAGTTGTATTATCGTTATCATGTTGAGAGTTGTTGAGAGCTGCACGGCAGGGTTGCCGCTTGCAGGCGGCCAACCATGACGCAGATGCCCACTACGTTGCCTTAGTCAGCAGCACCTCACATGCCTCGCAACCAACACCGTATTCGGCAGAATGTACTTTTAGCTTATAATTTATTGGTCTATGCCAGACCTAGGGTATGTTCAAGGTATTCTTGGCCGCTATGCGAGCTTCCAGAAGTAGCTGAGATCCTCCTGGCTTATCCAAAATATCACATGCTAACGCCCAAACATCTCTGAACCCCTCCTCGATACCAGCATTTATCAATCCTGGTAGTATCCCCGTTGTCCACGTCCCGGAGGGTACGTTTCACTCCGACCCCGACCGAACGAAAAACTGCCATGACCACCTCGGCCACCATGTCCTCCAAAGCCCGTGCTGGAAGGGTTTCCTCCAGAGCTAGGTAGGACGAAGCCATATCCACCAGGAGGGCCGTAGTACTGGGGAAATCCGCCTCGGCGAGGAAGAGGACCAGACGGACGAACAGCACTACTACGTGACTGGGGACGGCCCCAGTTGGAGTGGAAGCCTCCACGAGTCGGTATCTTGACCTTGGGCCTCTTAAGCGCCCGAGCCGCAGCGTCCTTTTCGCGTCTAACGAGGGCCTTCTTGTTGGCGATGCAAAGACAATGCATGGTGACGTGCTCGTTCCCAGGGTTGATTTCGCACCCGTTTTCGGCGCATTCGTTGCAGTAAAGTCCAGTCGCTCTGCAATCTGCCTTCATGTGGCCGACAGTACCACATTTCCAACAGTACTTTTCAGCGCCCCCGAGGCCTTCTCCAGAGTTGGTGATGCTGTGACGTTCGAGATCGTCGGCAACCTGCTTCATGGTCTTGAAGGCGAATTTCTTACAAGAATGGCCGCCAAGTACGATTTGGAAGGCGGATATCAATGTGCGACCTGCATCATTTGCCGCGGTGTGGGAGTCACTGTGTTCGAAGCCGAGCTCTTCGACGAGGCGCTTGAGACCAATTTGTTCGTTCTTGGGCATCATCCAATACCCCTTGTCACGGGCTAGCATTTGTGTATCAATGTAGCGGACGACAGTGCCGATCGGGTCCATGTCGAATGCAATTGCTTTGGACTTGAGGTTGTTCTTGTCATGACCAACATCATGACCCAGCACAACAATAGGATAATTACCTGTTAAGCCAGGAATGCAGTCGATGGGCTGGACGAACAGGTCGGTCAGGATCTGGCGAGCCTCGGCGAACGTGACGAAACGGCCCTGACCAAAGCGATTACCGTCAACTCCTCGAGACTCTGGGTTTTGATTTGGGAGGTGAGATGTCTCGATGGTACGTAAGAGATAAAACTTGACTTGTTGCATCAAGTGTTCTCCATGGTCACCGAAGTCTCCATTGGCCACGACAGGCAAGATGTCTTGACGACTGAACGTTGCAATGCCAACCTCAGTCGTCTCATCCGTGTTGTTGCTCCAGTGTTCGCAATCTAAACAGACCACAATGGTGTGGTTGGCAAGATCATCAGCGATAGCCGGGATGTTTTCGATGCGTCTGCCTCCGATGCAGTGCTCCCAGACTTCTAGGTCTGTGGCATTTTTGAATCGATCCTCGAGCACGATTATGGCGGGGTCTCGCGTGTCCGGCGTTATTGTCGCGGAGGTGGGGACAGTGACAGGCACCGAGGCGTCTCGAAAGTTGCTGGCCATGATGAAGGTAAATTAATGCGATGCGGTAGGTAGTCGGCTGCGGTGTATGCAATTGGTTTACGAATGCGGTAGATGCTGCGATTAGGCGGTCTAAATTCGACGCTGTTGCTCGGGTTGAGTTCCTAGTCGCGGGTTGCGGTCGCAGTAAACAGGTGAGGTAGAGACAGTAATGGAGACAAGAGGGGTAAGTCGTAAGAACGCAACAATATATAGCAGTAGGCGTACGCTAAAGGGAAAGTTGAGCAGTTATTTCATTGAGGAGAGGCAGTCAGCGTGAATAGTCTTGTGCCGTGACCCGCCCGGTCGTGCAAACAGAGTCTCGGTAGCGAGGCTGAGGTGAAAGTGAAAGGAGAGAATAAAATCGACTACATATGCGCAACGTCTAAATTGCAGCACGATTACAACGTCAGGTTATGTATACAGCGTCAATGGGGGATGGTATGGAGGCGCAGACCATGCGTACAAGACCAGTCTCTGTGGCCATGTCCGCTTAAACACGTCAGAGGACTTAGTGAAAGCTAGACAGGGTACAGCTGACGTGATTGAACAAACAATAGATTTACACCTGCTCTACTGCGCCTACCTACCGACATACCGCTATTCTGGGCCTAAGTCTACGGGATTGCACCGCTTCAGTGTCAGTCATCAAGAACGCTTGACAGCGCCACGTCACAGTGTCGAAAACAACAGTTACTTGCACTGGTTTTTTTGGGGTTTGCATTCTTGGGATACATCTTATAGGTACTACCACTAGCTGAAGCGAAGTTGACGATTCTCAAAAGTGTTCAGGCAAAAGCCATGAGTTCAAGTACCCGCTATCCCACAAACAGGGCGAAGATTTGAAGAAAGTATACCACATGTCATAACAGCTAGACTCTCACGTGTGGCAGTCGGTACCTTGCCATTGCGCTCTAATTGCCTCCGAGGTCTAGTCCAGCGATGGTATTGGCAACGTCCTCCGCTCCAGGAACCACCTCAGGCCCATGCATAGCAAAGGAGATGCAGCGCTCGGTGAGATGAGTTCCTGCAGCTTGCTTGCGCTTCTCAACCTGAGAAGATGCACAATGGGTGCACTTGACCTTGGCATAACACCGCTTACCCCTATAGTTGTCCTTGACGTGTCCGTACTTGCCACATCGAAGACAGTAGCGGTCACTAACCCAGGCCCACTTCTGCATCTGGCTGGCGATCTCGATCGTATTAATGGTCTGCTGAAGAGCGTCACCCTTTGGCTTCAGCTTGGAAGGAAGCACCATCTGAACAGCGGCAATCAGCGTCATAGCCGCATCGTTGCTGGCAGTATGCGCATCCCGGTACGCGAAACCACACTTCTCGACGAGACCACGCAAGCCAATCATATTACCGCCGTATGCACCGTATGCACACTCCTTGGCTAGATGCTGGGTGTCAATGACCTTGACAACCGTACCCAAAGCCATAGCGTCGAAACCCAGTGTGCGTACCAGCATAGCCATGTCACCAGATAGAGCATGGCCCATGACGACGACAGGGCAGTAACCCAACTCAAGGCTTCGCGGGTCGACTGGCCATTGAAACATCTCCTTGAGCATCGAAGACGCCTCAAGCTTATTCAGGAAACGAGTCTGACCGAAGCGGTTTCTGGATTACAGTTAGCCGATGTTGCTTGGGAGAAGAACATGTGGACTTACGAGTCGGGGTCGCCAACGCAGAACTTGAGATTGAGGAAATGGGCGTTCTCCAAGATACGTGCATGGTAGAAGTATACCTGCTTGAGTAGGTTCTCGCCGTGTAGACTGGGGCTCTCAAGCGCACGCATGTCACTCGAATCGAAGGTGGACACCCCGACTTCGGTGATGGCGTCGTGGTTGGATACCCAGCTCTCGGTGTCGAAGCTCAACACGATCATGTTGTCAGCAACAGCGGGAACGCCTTTGAGTTTAGAGAGCCCAAGACAATGCGAGAAGACTTCGCGGCTTGACTTGGTAGCCAGGGCGGAAGCGAGCTGCTGGATCTTGGAGGATAGGGGGGACGGCGGAGAGGAGCCGCCAGTGGATCGGCTGACGGACCGGGAGATATTGGAATTGGACATTTCCGACGTGAAGGAACTGGAAACGTCAATCCTAGCTGCTAGGTTGGAGTTCAAGTACCTACGAGTGGGTTTGGCTAAAGAAAGGGGAGCTGCCGGAAATATCGACGTTCAACTGGCAGATTGGTTGAAGTGCTTCCTTCTGTAGTGGTTGGTTTGACAAGGCGGAGGTTTTTCGAATTATATACAGTCGTACGTACGAGGCACAGGCTCGTACTATACCGCGACTGATCGAGCCAGTCGCCAAGGGTGAATGCAATTCACGGGACTGTCTTGGTGCTTTGGCGTTGAAGGAAGGAAGTTCTCGTGATCTGAGAAGTGAAGAGAAAACTCAACCCTTTTGTATAGGAAAAAATGCTGAAGCTCCGTTCTTTGGTTGCCGTCCGCCGGTAGTACCATCCCGCATAGCGAACAGCGAGCCACTCAGAACTCGCACCATCCAAACCACTACTCTGCGAAAGGATGGGCTGGAACTACAAAGAAAAGGTACTATGGTTAGAAATCTTAGCCCCTATCATTTTGCCAGTCCGGTAGGTTCAATGATTGCTTATTCAACATATGTGTGTACACAATGACCACATGCGCGGCCTTTCGTGACAGCAGTAGAGCACATAGCTACCTTACCATGGGCAAACCTTCGCCAAATGCGTGTATATTGACGCGTGGTTCCCGGCGTTGGCGCACTTCATACATCTGACCGCGGCTTGTGGCAAGTTGCAGGCGCGGCGCCGGTGGTCATCTCTACCACACCGCGTGCAAAAATTCTCTTTACCCAGTGCAGGCACATGAGATTGACTGTGAAGCATGGTAATATTGACGACAGACCGAACGCTTTCCTTCGCCAGCGGAAATCTCTTACGCATGACCACCTGGACGGCGCCAATAAGACTGTACGCAGCATGATCTGCGGCACTGTGAGACTCTAGGTGACTGATGCCGAGGTCGTTGCATAGTTGCGACAAAGTGATGGGATTGCTGCGCCAGTCGAAACCCTGCTCACTAGCTATGTTTTGTGTGCCGATTGTTGCTACTATATTCTCCCAGATGGAATGGTGGCACCCAGACGCATTTTGAAGAGCATGGAGCTACGATTCATCGAAGTTTAGAGTAACGATAGGGCGAAATTCACCTTCTTCATACTTTGATCTGACGTATTCGTCTCTTATGGGATCGTAGAAAAGTGGTACCGGCTCTGTCTTGATGCGTTTCGCAAAGCTGGCTTCCAAAAACGCGTTTGCTTCTTCTTCGTCCACAAAACGCGTAGCACCAAAATGGTTGTTTTCCAAAGCATTAGGATTGGGCAGGCAGTTCGCAAAATGCGCATTATGTTGCATGCGCAAATGGTGATATCGTACGTTATTCAGAATATTCGCGCTGTGCGGCCCAGGGCACGAAAGACGATCCCGCATGTCTTCTCGATGGATGAAGTGTAGGCCCATATCCATCAGAAACGGTTCTTGACTCGCAGTACCGCACTTCAACACGATTAGCACAACACGTTCTGCTAGTGCCGGTGCGCCAGGCTTGTCGAAACCTAGACAGTATTCGAAGATCTCGGTGTTATTCAGTCCTTCGAAGAACCTAGTAACATTGCCCATATCACAACCGCTCTTAGAAACTGGGCCCTGCCATTGTTCGGTAAGTGTACGAGTTGGAAAGTGGACCGTGAAAGACAATGTTCGCCGTTCGGCTGGAGGCGACTTGTGAGACTGCTCGATTGCTTTGATCAGCGCATCAACAGATGGTGTTTGACCCATCTCGTTCTCACACGTGATTCTCAGCTGCTTCTTGCGTCTGATACTCTGAGGGTTAACTTGACGTCCGCTTAGCGTCTAAATGCATTGATGAGATGTTCATCAGGGAGAGGAACAATAATCACTCTTGTTCTAAGAGTGATTCGTGTTCTTCGCAAGAAGTTCAATGTCTGGGAACAAAGAGGGAACCGTGCAGCTACTGTGAACTAAATCATGGTTACCCCAAATGCGGTGTTGCGGTGCTTGACTGAGGTGAAACCTTGTTACTAACACTTCGCAAGACATTTGCGTCGTTCGCTCTGCCGAAAAGAGTTGTTCCTTCGTCGGCGCTGGAAAGCCTGACTTAAGTCGCAGTAGCTGTCTCTGGGGTCAAAATTTGCGGCATAGCTCTGCGCAATGTGCCGGCATCGGCCATGTTCCGGGCAGAAGTGCCGGCTACTAGTATAATTCTGGAAGCATGTATCACTCAGCAATTTGATGCCAGCATATACTGAGGAGTCGATACACGTCGTATAGAAATGTCATTTGTGGAAATGCAAGCGTCGGATGAAGCATGTGATTTTTGGCGTGATGTCATGGGACCAGCCACACGTGGCGGGCCGTGCGTGTTTCTCCGCCCCTGCACTGTCGTATCACCCGCCGGGCCTTTCTATCTTCGTTCTCAGACTCTTGCATGTTCCAGCATCGTATCCTAGGACTTACGGCAATACCAAAACTCTACCCTTTATGCAACATTTCCTTTGTATCCTTCTACTATACTCTGATTGAAGATCGACGGCTCCGTTAGCTTTCCCCGCGTTCTGGCGAGTCAGGCTATCTCCACGTGTTCGCAGCGAAAGTTGCGAGGTACCTCGCGCATGGACACTTCATCTGCTCTCTCTCGTATCGATACTCTGGTATCGGACATGCCACTGGATGAGGACAGCAAGAGCGACGTCGCGGTATGCGACAGATTGAGCGCTTTGCCAGATGAATTGCTGCTCCACATCTTTGAGGCAGTCGGTTGCATCTCCCGGCGCGACCTCTGCAACGTATCGCGCGTCAACAAAAGGTGCCACCGCCTCAGTGACGCCGTCTTATATAAGAGCATTCTTTTCGAGACACCAGAATTGCATCTCACATTCAGCGAGTCGTTGAGCCGTCGACCGCGCCGTGGCTCTGCCATCCATGAAGTCAAGCTCGCCTATCCTTCCTCAGAGCTGTCGCAACTGGCGCTCGACGCGCCCGTCCATGGTTCATATTTGGATCCCAAGCTCTCAGACGGCTTATCGCGAACATTGTCGATTATGTCAAATTTGGAGAAGCTCGATATATCGGTTCCCGATGTGCTCTTACACGGTATTGGCACCTTATTCAACGGACCTTTCGACCTCGCCTGCTTGAAGACCTGCTCACTATTCTACCAATGCGCTAATAATGCTTACTGGGACCTTCGCGAAAATATACACATATTCGCTCACCCTACGCTGGAGACCTTGACGATCCGTAGAGCTAAGCTAGATGAGAAGGGTTTTGATCACATTGAGCGGCCGCACCAAACAGCGCTCAAGACACTACACTTGATTGAATGCGACATCAACGACGACTCTCTTGGAGATCTTCTCGAACTACCTGAAGCGCTCGAAGAATTTGTCATGACGCAAACGGAGGAGCCCGAGCCAGAATTAGAAGAGAGCTCTGATAACGTTGGAGATTATATCCTGGCTGCCCAGTCGCAAGCCGAGTTTCTGAAAAGCATCACTATCGATCACCCAACGCTTACTGGGCGTAAGGTGTTACGTATGAGAGAATTTGCTGCGCTCAAGACATTGCGTCTGAATTGGGATTACCAACTATTTGGAAAGTCATCTAAGAAGCCACGTCTTCATTCAGTTGGTCTCCCGCCGGTGATGGATACACTTGAGTTCTTCAACGAGCTTGGAAGCGACACCGAAGTCACAGACCTTCTGTTGGCCACTATTGAGCAGAAGGAAATTGTCGCAAGAAACTGGAAAACTCTGGTGGTGGTTGAGGGTGAAGATGGAGTGTCTAGAGAGATTAAAGATGCGTGCAAGAGGGCGGGTTTGCAATTAGACATTATTGGAGCGATGGGGGATGAGTCGGAGTCGGAGTCGGAATCGGAAAGCGAGCAAAGGATGGCTTTCTAAATACTAAGATGACAACGCCTACGCCACTTCACTGCGAATATGATCGAACTACACCAACAGCCGCTCAACTGGTTAAAATACATGAATACAATTGGACACACCGATACACCAATAAAATCCCTATGGCAGTAACAGCGTACGTCTGCCCTTTGCAATGATTCTTACCAACCTGACCTTACCCGCCTTTTCACTCGGCTTCCCAAACACTCTCCGCCTCTTCACACGTCGCTTCGCTTCTTGTCAACTCCTCCGCCTGATCGTCGTCAGCTCTGTTTCTTCGTCTCCAGCTATCCCTCCAACCCTCTACATACAGCTAGGTCAGTCGCAATATAAACACTAACACTATTGCAATATTCTCCGCCTGACATGCACAGCGTGAAGAAAGGAGATTTGCGGCCTCGGGATATATGCGTGGAGACGCACTAGTAGGTTGGCTATGCGCCCGAGAGCAGTGACTGTGCCGTTCGTTATCTGGAAGTTGGTTGTGGTTTGTGAGATACGATCAATATCGCCAGAGGAGATCTTGCAGGCTACGCAGTACATGTGTATTCTTTAACACGTGTTTTAAACTCAGAGAGGTACATATGATTGCACAGTCTGGAGGTCTTCAATGTGTTTCCAGGCATCTATATACAGCCCATGATGCTGCGCAGTATACCAGCACTATCTATGTCACCCCTCGGCTGAAGCCCTCCCATTCGCTAGATGGTTCTCGGCGATGGAACAGAACTGCCCAGAATGAGTACTAATGAACCCTGGTCCCATGCGCTCCACTTGCACGTACCCGACGACCACCCCTACCACCGCGGTAGTTGCCACGCCCACGACCTTGGCCTTGTTGACCAGGCCGATAAGTGTCGACCCTACTCCGAATCTTGAAGATACTGTACTCGATATCTTCGAGGCGGATGACGAAGTCGCCTGCTCTTACCATTGAGACTGAGATATCTTCAAGCATGTTATTAGTGTTGTTTCTCTTTCGAGTTTCGAAGATAAATTACCTTCATCCGCAGTGTTACCAGGAATCTCGTTTCTCTCCTTCATGTGCCTTGTCGCATAGTAGACCGCATCGCGCTTGTTGCCGCTCCGTGTGAGCTCCGCAAGACGGTTCAGCGATGTGATGAATGACAGACCCCAGTTATGACATTCTGGGTCAGGGAGATACTGAATTGGGAAGGGTGTAGCGGGTGAGACGATATCCCAGAAGAGACTGATGGATGATAAGAGTCGGGGGATTTTGGCTTTGGCTTCAGGGGGTAGCGTGTTGAAGTCTTGGAATGTTGGGGCGTTGTCGATGATATAGTCCTCTGTGTTGCCATCTACACCATTGTTGAGAGTTTCGCCGTCAATCATCTGGGCACCTACTGTGACGTTGGCGTCTTCGTTAGTAGATATGGTGTTGCCAGTGATCGGGTCAACGGTGGCTGATGTGGGCACGTTGCTGGCGTCGATGAGATCCATGGTGTTGAACAGCGAGATTCTGATGTTTTTCAGGTAGCAAAATTGGTTGGTGCAGCGTTGAATGTCACTGAGACAGCTTGTAAAGATTGCTTGGGAGGTGTAGGAATGATGGGGTGGAGGAGTCGTGGATCGTATGTACCTAGACTAGCAATGCGACGACCGTGAAGTCGCAGTGAAGGGCTCTCTCACCGCGAAAGCGACACTGAGCTGCCGTTCTTTCGTAGTCATTCCCGTATTGTATCATAAGGACGGATTTCCATGATAACAGCGCGGGATTCGTCATCTGCGCGTGCAAAACTCCGGTTGTCTAAACACGACACAGGGTCTCCTGACAGCTTCATTTGAACATTGCATACATGCGCGTAAGTCCCGTTGTTTTATGTTGCTGGTCTTCTACCGCGAGACTGTGGTCCTCATCACTTTGAGCTTTCCCATTTACGACGCTCGACATAGTATTCGCAGGTAGTTCAGCAGGGGAGCCATTACCAAATGTTGGCTGCAACATGTCAGCTTTCGCATTCCCAAAACATGTTTCCTAGCAATAGCGGCACTTACAGCTGCTGTATGCCCATCCAACTGTTGAGCCGGAAGGGCTTCGGGTCTCTCGTTCCCCTGCAACTCTAGCGGCCCATTGTACTGGTATCGTGGCTCGTTGTGCAGTTCCGTCGACACCTGCTCCTGTCCTCCATATGGTGGTGAGCTTGTATTGCTTGGCGCGCCTGGTGGCGCGGTGTATTGGGCCACAACGAACGGTGCGTTTTCTTCCTGCATCCTGCGCATAGCCCTTTCGCGTCTTCGCTGTTTGCTACATATCTTGACGAAAATGACTGTGCAGAGGATACCAGAAAGAAACATGATAACGAGGATAATGACTGCTACAGTTCCTTGCAGCGAGAGGTCGGTGCGACGCTGTAGGGGCGCCATGTTGTTCGGCTGATTCGGTGTTGGCAATGCAGTCCTCAAGTGCGAGGGATGCGAAAGTATCAAAGTCGGGAAGGTGCCACTGTGCAACGGGGGGCTGAGATGTACTTAAACTTGTAGCTAGAGTAGAACAAATCTGAAACTCATGCAGGCCAGGGGGTAAAGGCCCTTTGCACTGCCATTGACGTGATGAGCGGCGCTCTGGGGGCCTAACTGGTTACGCGAGGCTGATTCGCCGGTCCTTGAGCAGATCGGGGGCATGCTGTGCCCCCGATCAGAAGTGACATTGATTTATGTTGAAAGTATACGAGAAGCAAGGCCAATTGAAAGGGCCTTTGCAAGGCACTTCGGTTATGGCCTTCGGAGCTTTCCTATAATGGAGTCGATCCTAATTATTATGTGATATATATCGCGTTGCTCAAGTCGAAGACCGCATCCGGACAATATGTCATGTCACTCTTGATTTACTTCTAACCATCAGCGGGGACGAGTGAATATATCCGACTTTATGGTTATCGGATTGTGAGGTTGTTGTGGATTCGGCAGTGAACTTGCTTGGGCTTGAGCTTTACGGCGCTTGCATTAGCGTAGACTAAATCGGCAGTGACACGCGATTCGATCTAGGACGAGATGACGTCTGACATCTGAACCAGCGCGAAAGAATCAAGTGACCTTGTAAACTGAACCTCGAAGTTGCTGCAACTCTCTTCTACAACGAGGTTCGCCATGCTGTAGCAACGCTGTGCTGTATTCTAAGCGCCAAGCTCGGCTACATTTTCCCCTCCCGACGGTTTTCGCGACCACGCGCCGACTGTGCCACGACACCCCACACACTTCTGCTTGTGCGACCGCCTATCGTACGATCAGTCAACTACAACCTGCCGTGTTACACCAAACGCACAGGTTTCTGGAAAGTGATAATTGCGCGACACACTCCATTAGTTTCGAAGTCCAGTTTGAGCATGCACTCGCCGTATAGACAGATAAGAAGACGTCAATACTACAAGAGCCAAAATGGATGAGGACCTGCGCCTTCTCGAGGTATGCCAGCACGCAAGAGGCCATAGTCGTACAATGTCACTAACGGCAATGCAATTCACAGCAGGAATACTGCCCGACGATAGACCCCACACTTCTCTACACGATATACTCCGATTTTGCTGGGGAACCAAACGCGATCGACCTTACTAGACGATTGTTGGAACCCCTGAAACTGACGGCGGAGGCAGAAGCCATCGATTTTGACCCCTCTGGTAGCAGCGGAGGCGCGGTTCAGGGTAGCCCAGACAAGCACAGCACCGATGCTGACTCCAATGCCGATTCGTGGACGACGCAAACAGTAGCGACGGATCGCTCGACTCTCTCGAACGAATTATATACACTTAGTGTCAACGGACGGTCAGGGAGTTCGGAAGGGTCGTTGGAGGATGGATACTACAAGGATATTGAGCAGTCGGATGTTTCAACGAAAGAGCTGCTGCTCGCCGAAACCTTTCCTGGTCTGCGGCTCGCGCAGGTAACGTATACACTGAAGAAGTGTGAATATGATTATGACAAAGCGACGGATGAATTGTTGAACCAAGTCTTCTTCGATGACAGTAGGAAGAGCCCTACTGAAGAAGGTCCAATCGTGAAGGGGATTGACGCGTTTTCAGAGGACCACCATTTACCGCAGAAAGGCAAGAAGGCCAAGGGTAAGAAGAAGCAGAGACTGTCTTTGGAGGCGGGTACTGGCCATTTCATCGAATCGGATGCGCCAACAAATCGCTGGCAAAACACGAGTCGCGACGTGGACTTTATAACGTCGTGCACAGGGCTGTCACCGACGACAGTGTCGTCGCTTTACCACACGAATGGAACGTCTCTTTCGGCCACCGTACTAGCCATTGTGAGGAAGGACATCGCAACGCACAAGAAAGAAAATCAGCCCGACGCTGCATTGGTGCAAGATGCAATCACACTCAATGAGGGCTTTCCATCCATGGACTTGGAGCACGCCCTCGCCATAGTGCGTCTTACCGCGCCGTCGGCAACCAAAGCCCGGGAATTGGCAAAATCCCTCACCCAACAGCCTGCGAGCGAAACAGGTGGCAAAGGGGGCATCAAGCTCGATTTGCGATACGCTCCGGTTGATCTGTCCGATCCCTCGGAGGCCGCGAGACTTCCCACTTTGACACCCTCTGCCCGACCACGCGACGCAATGTCCACCGCCGCTGCTCGAAACGACGCATTTGGAAAAGCATCTGGGGCCTACCGCAAGGGCAAGTCTACACCTCTTATGAGACAAGCGGCCGCGTACTACGCACAAGAAGGCCGTGACCTTAATGCCAATCTGAAAGCGATGAACGCAGCCGAAGCCGATGCATTTGTTTCCTTACAGTCTGGTCCGACGTATCTTGATCTCCATGGCGTTACTGTGGCAGACGCGACAAGAATCGCCAAGCAACGAACACAAGCTTGGTGGAACAGTCTTGGCGAGCGCAGAATACCCGAGTGGAGTGGTGCTGGTCGCAGAGGAGGTGGTGAGGCATACAGAATCATAACAGGTTTGGGCAGACACAGCGAGGGCGGAAGGGGAAAGCTGGGACCTGCGGTTCTTAAGACGCTAGTCAACGAAGGTTGGAAGGTGGAAGCAGAGCCTGGAGAGCTGTATGTCACAGGACTGGCAAGAAGGAGATGATGTGAACTTTGATGTCTGGAAACGATCTAGATGTACATTAGGCATGTATTGGCGCAGAAGATGTTGGAGCATGTACAACGATATTACCACCTTGACAGCGTTCAAAGCGGAGAGTTGCAACTAGACGCGACCAAGCATTAAGTTCGGACGAGGCGTGCGCTTGAACAATGTGGCCGCCGGCAATCTTTTGTTTTGGTAATGTCGATGATCGGATGAGCTGCGCTCTCTAACCATACTGCTCTGGCTACTCGCTCTTTCCGTCTTCTAGAGCCAAGGCTAGCGGCGCGCTAAGGTTTGAGCTTCAACGAACCCCACTCGCCGTCCGCGACCCTCGTCTTGATCGCTCCCGAAACATTCAACGACATGTCAAAAGTTTCCTCGTACATCGACTGTCACAGTTGTCAGGCCGAACCAGCGATCTGCCTTCGTTTGGAAACCAAAACACGCGCATTTAACCGGACGACATACTGGCGAAGCTGTTGTTTCACGCGTCCTGCGACGAAAACAGCAACACCATCACACCGAAGAAGCCTCGACGGTTGTTGATGGACAGAAGGATAGCAACCATATGAAATTGGATATATCGTTATTGCCTGACAGCGCGATGAGCACATGGTGATGGCGTGTGAATATGGAATCTCCAAACTCAGGTTGTTTTCTGAGGTCTCTACTGCGCCAAGGTCCGTTTCGAAGTCCAGCTACCATTGGCCCACTTAATAAGCATTCATGTGCCGCATGTAATATGCGGAACCAGATACACTACTAGTGTTTCGCTTCCGTACGTTACAGTAACAGACTACGAAGAGCATGCCCGCGCAGCACCATGACAGCCTGAGGGCTTGTACGTCTTCCCACACACAATGCTACAGCCTGCCTCGTACCGTCATGATCGACAAAACGATCGACGAAAGGGCCAGAACACGTCAGCCGTTTGATACCGGACGTGCTTCCCCCGGTCGAGCCTTCCCCGTAGGAAGATGGTATATAGAGAACGTCTTTCCATGCTATATTGCTATTCATCAGTTTGATACTTGTTCAGCATCCAGTCCTTGTTCTCTACTTCTCTTCTACAGCTTTCCTTGTACATATCGCTGCTAGTCGGCTTTTATTCCTTCACACGTTCCCTACGTACTTTACTGCCGGACAGTTCCTTCCAAACTTTCCACCAATATCATTCAACCGTCAATATGAAGTTCGATTCCTCAATCCTCCTCGCTACGTTGGCAGCTTCCGTTGTTGCGGCTCCGGCTCAATTGCCCTGCGATGACTCGGTCGCAAAGCGATGGGTTGACACGACCGGTGGCCAGAAGATGCCAGCACACTTCGTCTCTACCGTTCGTAAGCTCTCTGCTGAGAAGCTGAAGACGAAGCGTCAACTTGATCAGATCCTCGGCGGGTTGACAGGTGGAGCTGGCGGAGCAGGTGGTGCCGCTGGCGGAGCTGGTGGACTCGCGGCCCTTCTTGGTGGCGCAGGAGGTGGCGCCGGTGGAGCAGGAGGTGCCGCTGGTGCCGCTGGTGGGGCTGGCGGACTTGCAGACCTCCTCGGTGGACTTGGTGGTGGCGCGGCTGGCGGCAAGGCAGCCGGTGCTGGTGCTGGTGCTGCTGCCAATACGCCTGCGGCTGGCGCTGCGAAGGGCCAGAAGGGTCAGAAGGGCCAGAAGGGTGCGGCTGGCGCTGCCAGTATCAACGTAAGTATTCTCCCATCTTGAACTCTTTTGCTCATACTGACTGATGATAGGGCGGTGCTGCAAACAATGGCACTGCTGCTGCAGGTGGTAATGCTGCGGCTGGCAACGGAGCCACTGGAATTGCAGCTGCAGGCAACGGAGCCGCTGGTAACGGAGCCGCTGGTAACGGAAATGCTGGTAACGGAAATGCTGGTAACGGAAGGGCTGGCAATGGACAACAAGGTGTTGGAGCCACTCCCCCAACTCCCCCTACTGCCGGACAACAGCCTGCCGGTCCCGCTGGCGGCGCTACTCCTCCTACTCCTGGTGCAAACGGCCCTGCTGGCACAGTTCCTCCTGCTGCCGGTGTCAATGGCCCGGCTGGTGTCGCTACTCCTCCTGTTCCCGGACAGCAGCCTGCTGCTGGCGTTGCAGGAACTGGTGCTCAGACCAACGGTGCCTCTCCTCAAGGACAGGCTGGCTCCACTACTGGTCTTCAGCAGGGTCAAGGACAAGCCGGCTCCGCTACCGGTATTCAGCAGGGTCAGGGTCAAGGTCAGCTTCCTCAGGCCGGCTCAACTGGCACTGGATCTAGTACGTTTATCTCTACATTTGCGCTGAAGCACACTGACCCATTTTTCTAGCTACTGGAACTGGCGTAGCGACTGGAAACGGAGCTATCCCTAACGCCGGTACCTCCAGCGGTGCTACTGGTGCTACTGGTTCCACTGGTGCTACCGGTGCTACCGGTGCTACCGGTGCTTCCAACGGTGCCTCCAACGGTGCTTCCACTGGTGCTTCCAACGGTGCTTCCAATGGTGCTAGCACTGGCAACGGCAAGACCTCAGGCGGCAAGGGAGCCGGAACTTCCGCTGGTGCCGCCGACTCTGCTCTCGCCGACTCTCAGGAGGAAGACTAGATCACTGTGGCGACTAGTCCCACGCAGAATACTGTTAGTATGAGAGAGTCAGTGAGTTGCTATTGCGACGACAAGATCTCATATAATACAGCAGCAGCAGCAGCAGCAGTTGTTGTTGTTGTTTGTCCACTGTGACGATACGATATAGATTGGATTTGGACATGGAGATTCACGATCATTTAACGGATAATATTATTTACATTTTACGCGAACTTTAGTCGTTGGCAGCGAGTCATGTGATGCTGAGGGTGATGGGATAGTGGGTTCGTCGTCGAGGTTTGTCGTTCGTTTGGAACAATTGGACTATTGACATCTAGAACCTATGTTCTTTCGTGTGTTTGCTTGTTTCTTTCGTAGCACTGTAGATGGTTTACCTTGAGATTTCGAGGACTCATAGCGTACTATACTTCCTCTTCATCGATTATCCCTGCGTCCCCAAACTTCGCCCTTAACCCTGCAAGACGACTACACAATGGCCGCGGTACCTGTTTCTAATCGCGACATCTACCTGAATGCAGTAATCGCCCTTCAACATCCCTGGATGCAAACGTACAATCGTACCTTCATGATCGCTGTCACAGATGCCCTCAGCCCCCAATCGACCGGTTTACAGAAGAAAAGGTAGGTTCGAGAAAACCCGCGATCTGTATCAGGTCATGAAAGACGCTCCCCAGCCAATCGCCGATTACGCAAACCTTGTCACTTTGGAACAGGCCAAGATGCATTCGTTCTGTTTCCGCACCAAAGCGGACCGTCTAGCAACATTTCACTGCTTTTCCGTTAGCAACGACATGCTCACGTCCGTAGCTCGCAACACGAAAAGCCAAGAGAAGTGAAGAGACCGCAGGTCACTTCGTACCACTCCGCAGCGCGGCTACGCCAAGCCTGCTACGCATCTAGTTACAGACAAGCGTCAATCACCAGCACCTCTCTGCGCTCGTTGTCCTGTGACGGAAACATTATCCAGCAGCAATACTTGCAGGTTTCAACGACGACACCGACGACGAAGACGCCGTCATCGAGCCCACCCCCCTGCCGACTACAAGGGTCCGAAGACGACACCAGCGTCGACGCAGCGACCGCCGAGGGCCTCCTGGCTGCCTTTTCTCCTCGACTCTCCAGCGCCCGATAATGCTGTGGAGCGAATAAGGTCGCACGAGTGAGCCTAGTGAATCGTGTACGGCCACGCCGAAGAAGAGAAGGGGGGAATGATGACCTGGTCTGGTCTGGTGGGCTTGCTTCGTTTCACCGCAAGACGGCTTGTAGGTGTTAGTCATAACAAGAATATACATATACGCTTCGGAAAACAAAGACTTACCGGACATGCAGTACGCTCATTACGCTTGAGATGATGGGAAATTAGCACGATACACCGGTTCTACGCTTAGATCTCTCGGGTTGGAAGCGAGTGGACGTGAGACTGGGTGGGAGGCCAGCTTGTCCGACTAAATGAGATTGCAGGTATGGTCGTTGGTGCAGTTACAATAAAATAGAAGGGCTAGTAGAAAGTTTAAAGGTTGGGGCCCAGCTCCCATTCCACGTCCTTCTCCGCGTTTGCCGAATATACCTAGAACGCGCTCTCCGCAACTCTATCTACGAAGTCATCGTATGCTTCAACCGGAGTTGAAACGGGGCAATCCATAGCTTCGTCAGTGAGGTTGTTCTATGATAGCGGACCTAGGGAAGTGGAAGGCATGCATTATTGATATGGGTTTGCGTTTCTGGCACAGGTTCTGTTATTGT
>JAESFQ010000117.1_pt1 | contig 28335 bp, 29 predicted proteins | sample 9269431 | NCBI WGS metagenome assembly JAESFQ01 (sample SAMN14502588, study PRJNA617103) | algae metagenome | isolation source: Plectolyngbya sp. WJT66-NPBG17 and co-occurring heterotrophs from well... | place: USA: Mojave Desert, Joshua Tree National Park, California | collected 2006-08-06 | reverse complement strand
TCCCCCGATCTTGTAAGACCTCGAGCAAAGGACCAGATGACTACTGGTAAGATCAACTAAAAGCAGGAAGGAGAATTTACCTACAAGCCTAGTTCAGAACGAAACAAGACTTCATGTGCCAGAATTGTTTGCGAGGAAATCGGGTATCTTATTCACAAAACATATTACAGTAACTGTTTCACAAGGTGCTGCCCAAGAAGAAAGTGACAGATGGTGCCATGCGCAACGCCCGCCACGTCGAAGTTATCGACTTAGTCTTCGACTCTGTCCGGTGACTGAGCTTGATATTATCGACTAGTCAACGAGACGAGTGTTTGCCCAGCTGGGGGTTAGTAGAAAGCATCTGGGTTGTTGTCCTGACTTCGGTTTCCATAGCCGTGGTCGACATCATCCAGACTTCTATACTGTCCACCGCCACCACGACTACGTCCCCGACCGCCACCGCCGCCACCGCCACCACGATCTCCACGGTAGCCGCCGCGGGCACCTCCTCTTGATCCAAATGTGTTGTTTCTGTTGTTACCACGACCGCGATCTCGGTTGCCACCACGGTATCCACCTGGTCGGTCATCTCTGTCCCTGCCACCTCGGCCGTGGTTTGGTCGGTAATTATCATGACGGCCATTCTGGTCCTCCTTACGGTGGGCTTTGTTGGGGAAGTAACTCTCATACTCGTTCTCGTTTGCTGTCTCTTCCTCAATACGCAACATCTGCTTCTCGCCTACAACACTATCGAATTCGAAGGCCTGGTCTTGGGGAACGGGATGCCAATTCACGATACGTGCGGCATCTGCTGGTCGACCATTCTTACGAATAGCCAGGACTACCGTCGGTACGGGGTTCTCAGAATAGAACTTGGTACCTTTAGGAACAGCTTCCACTCGCGCAGCCCAGAGCTTGTTCTCAAAGCAGGAGATGGCCGTCACCTTCCACCTGACCCTTGCTCCTATACCACCAACCTTGTCAAGTATGCTTTTCGGACACGGTTTCGGTGTGATGAGTATGCTGTTTGCAAGATATCGAATATCGTCTTTTGGAGCGCCCTGGGGTAAGGAGACAAGTGAAGTCAACTTCTCAGTCACGTCGGAAGGAATCATGTAGCCGGTGTAGAAGACCGTCTTCTTTATCTGATATGGCGGCGTGCCAGGTGGCGCGCTGCCTGACTTGACTTGTATGTTGTGTGCGTTGATCAGCTTTTGGATTTCGGCGATTTCGGCGACGGGATCGAGTTGTGTGGCATTTTCTGGGACCTGAATGACTTCAGTAGTGATGGGGCGGCGCGACGCCTGGTTTTGCGCCCTCAGCAAATCTTCGTTGAACTGGAAGAAGAAGTCGCGGAAGCCCTTGGTATGCTTGACGCGATCCTCGTATATGTTCAGCTTCTCCGCATCTTTGTATGTGTATACAATGTCCTTGAGCAGTTCTTGCTTGAAGTCCATGGTGTTCCTGAACTTCTGGCCTGCAGGTCCTATCGCGGGCTTCAGGCAGACCATGTCAAAATCCAATCGTTTGCTGCGAACCATGCGCTTGACGAGGTCGGCGAAATCGGATTCTCCTCTGCCAGTCAGAAGCACACTAAGCGCATCTTTTTGAGCCATGGAAGATTCGACCAGTTCGACAATCTGTTCGTTCCACCAGCCTTGCCATGCGCGCGGTTCCTCCTTGTCGATGCCTTCGCCTGTCGCCGCTAAGATGTTCGAGTCGTGCCACCAGCCTCCGTTGAGGAACATGTCGGGTGATCCTAGTTGGCCTATCGTCGCGCTGTTCCATAGTTGCTTGTTCGGCAGAGGACTTGCGAATACTATAACGAGTCAGCTTTCGCCGTAGCAGAAAGTCGCGATGCGCATACAGGTATTGTCGAAGTCGTAGATGTGGATTGCCTTGACGTCGGACACAGCAGGTAGTTCCTTGTCGTCGCATGACCACCTTTTCAGCGCAGTTACAGTGTGGTATGTCGCCTTTCCATTTGGGCCTGCGACAGCAGGCCTGGTTGAGGTTGCTAACATGGCTGGCAATGAGCGTCGGATAGAGGGCGAAGTGTTGCGTCTGATAGCGGAGAGGAGCATCCAACGCGAAAAAGATGCAGCAGTGGGCGCTAGGAGGTCCGCGACGAATTGCACGCGTCTGGAAACGTGCAGTGAGTGTGAAAGGTGAATGTTGAGCGAACAGGCTGCGTTTGCATGAGAGTCACAACCACTTTTGGTTGGCCCAAGCTTCCGATGACATGGGCGCATTGTCGGAACCTGGGGCTCTGCCTTTTTCCACCCACACGCCATCACGAAGCGCATGCCAGGAAGCACGACCGATTCGACCCAAGGTGACTCACAAGACACGTGCGTGATATGTCTCTCTTCGGTCACAGAGAGGGCCATCACCTCTCCCTGCAACCACTACACATTTGACTTCGTATGTCTGGTGTCCTGGCTGCAGGAACGCTCGACTTGCCCGCTATGTAAAGCGCAAGTTGCCACTGTGCAGTACGACTGGCGCTCTCCGACCGACTACAAAAGCTATACTGTTCCTCGCAGTCACCTCCCCAGCAATTCAAATGCATCTCGTAGCCGTACCGACCGGCCTGGCTCGCTCTTCGCCCCTTACGGACTTCCAAATAGACCACGTCGTCCGCGTCGTCCGTATTCACCACCAGTCGAAGACGTTGCGTTGCGCAGACGCAGAGAGGTGTACCGGAGGAAACGATACTCACTACATATTGGCAGTAATCGCTTCTCCGGATATCGCGACATTTCTCCCCAAATCATCGCAGACTCTCCCGACATTCAGTCGAAAGCACGTACTTGGATTCGCCGTGAACTCCGCGTGTTCACCTTCTTACACACTGATCCGGCGGGCTCTTCCTCCGATGTAGCTACAACGAGCAGCAACGCCGAATTTCTGTTATCATACATTGTGTCTATCCTGAAAATGGTCGACTTGAAGGCAAGCAATGGGCACGCGGAGAACCTGTTGGCGGAATACTTGGGCAGAGAGAACAGCAAGCTATTCCTCCATGAGCTGAACAATTGGCTTAGAAGTCCGTACACGAAAGTCGAAGTATGGGATCGGGAAGTCCAATATCAAGAAGATATGGAGCCAGACTAGAGGTCCGGACCTACGTTCCATCTAGCAAAAGCCCGAGTAGTCATAAGACACATTACTCAGGCACACCATTTATCCAGACGGAGTCCGCATGGTGTCGGTCGAGACGTTACATATCGAGGCTAGGCCTAGTATAGCTTAGTGCAGCGGCAGATTCATGTTTCGTGTCAGTTTCGTGTACCGCATGTCGAACTACTCCACATCTCAACTCGGCTGTCGCATACTCTGTGTAAAGAAGCAGTGCTTCTCACACCACATGTCCGCCTGTCGGATTTTGGAATGCTCATCCTCAGCCAACTTGTGCGTTCGCTTTGGCTTGGGAAGTTTGCCCTAGAGTGTCGATACTTCATCTTTCGAAAGGCTATAGCAACATATATTGTTTCGATCTATCTGCCCATGTTGCTTGGTTGACTCTCGATGTTTCGTCAGTGCGGCATTGCTGCTACATCTAGGTTAAACTTCCTTGGTATTGCCCCGCCATAATAGATGCACCAAGTGCTTCATATGTAGGCAGCTCGGCATGGCTGCGATACTCGACCTTCCTCTTCTCCTCTTGTAGGTCTTGTTGTGGGGCCTTGTTGTTCTCGTCTTCACTTCTTGTCTTTAGTTTGAGTACATTATCAGCGCTGGACCGCTTCTTTTAATTCCTAATTTCGTTACGGCGAACTTCCGAGCCACTTGTTAAGCCCGGAGCTTGCACGCCTACATCTTACTGTCCTACTGCGTTTCTGTCATCCAGATGCGTTCCTCCATTGTGCTCTTCGGCGCTCTTTTCGGTCTCTCAGCCGCGAACCCGCACCCATGGATGTATGGTGTTCCTGACTATCCAGACCTCGACATGGACGAGGTCATGACACAAGCAGACGTGGACTTGATGATAGCAGCAGCCGAAAATAGTACCAATGCCACCCCTGGTTCAACACAAGCCCTGAATTCGTCGACTCCGTCATCGGCTTCTTCTGGAATGGAACCTTGTGCAGTTGTCAGCATGGCCATCGCATCGTTACCCTCTGGAGCCCGGCCCATCGTTCCTGCCGAGTTGGGAGTACAATGTCTGCAATCCGTGCCTCTTGACAAGGAAGGCAATGTCAAGTTGATCGACGATATCAAAGTCATGGTCAAATGGCAATCGAACATCGCATACCTTAAGAACCCACCAAAGGGCTACACTGAAGAGCCCGTCGACATCGTGGGCGAGTTGGACACTATGCAAAAGCAGGTAGCCGCTGGCGGTTTCAAGACTGAATACGACTTCCAGCTGAAGATGCTAAACCTCTTCACTAAGGCGTACGATAACCATTTTGCTTATCAACCTGACATTCTTGCTTCAGCAATGCAGTTCCAGAGACCTCCTGGGTCAGAGTTGGTCTCTATTTCTTCAGACGGTGTGGCACTTCCGGAGATTTATACTTACGGGGATGTTGTGAAAGCCAACAACGATTCATCTTTTCAGCCGTCGCCTATCAAGATGATCAACGGCATGAGCGCGCAGAACTATCTTGCGAATGTATCTGCTGATTCAGATTTTCACGACGCTGACACGCGATGGAATGCACTTTTCCCCTCCCAGGCTCTTCTCGCGTCCGGTACCACCTTTCTTGGAAGCTTCAGAACTGGCCAATATCAGGGTCCAAACACAACTTTAGGGACTACTTGGTCTCGGATGAATGTCGCTGTCGTCTTTGGAAACTTCACCGGTGTCAATAGCGGAGAAGCTTTCTTCCAGAGGTTCTGCACTGGACCGAAGCCGGTCGTCGCAGCTCCTGCTCCCTCGCCTACCAGCAATTCCACAAGGACTGTGACTCCTACAGCCACACCAACTCCCTCACATATTGGCTACCCGAAGGCTGAGCTGATAAACCCTAATCTTGCTGTTGGAGGCTACTATATTTCTGGTTCAGGATACGAGGTAGGCTGCACTCGCCATGTGTCTTAATCGTCTAATCGTCTAATCGTAATAGGATGTCGCCGTTCTCAGTATTCCCTCCTACGAATCCCCTGATGCTCAAAGCTTCCAAAACACGATGCGAGATTTCATAAGAATGTCACAGAAAGCGGGCAAGACAAAAATGATCTTCGATCTACGAGGTAATGGTGGAGGCAATGCGATTCTCGGTTACGATACGTTCAAGCAAGTATATCCTCAGGCAGCCGCAGAGCCCTTTGGAGGAACACGCTTCCGCGCAAACGATGCTTTGAACGCTGCTGGCAAAATCACCCAGGACTTCCTCGCCAATAAGACATACGCGCAATCCAATCAAACCGCCTTTGTGGAAGTCTTTGGTCGCAGTACCACCCAGGCCGATATCTTCGCGCTCACATCTGGGTTTAACTACCAACACATTCTCGATATCAATAACACAGCTGTAAGCGGATGGGATCAACTCTTCGGTCCGGAACAAGTAAACAACGACTCTTTTACCAGAGCGCTACGCTACAACTTTTCCGACAGCGTTAGCACAACGTACAGGGGCTTCTCAGTCATCGGCTTCAATGACAATACCAACGAGACCAGCACACCACAACCCTTCCAAGCGCAAGATATGGTTATGCTGCACGATGGCATGTGTTCCTCAACCTGCGCCATCGCCTCCGAGTTACTCAAAAACCAAGGCGCAGTACGTACGATTGCTATTGGCGGACGACCTCAACCTGGTCCCATGCAAGGTGTAGGAGGCACAAAAGGCGCCCAAGTCTTTTCCTGGGACGACATCCAGGTCCGCATGCAAGCGGTCTACTTTCTCGGCTCACCTGAACAACAGAAAGTCTGGGACACAACGGATCTTGGTAAAACCGCTTTTGCCACCCAACTCTTCAAACGATCTGCATACCAAGGCGGGCAGATTGCCGGCGGTGTCAATCTCAAAGATAATCTCAGGCAAAACGATGCTAGTGGTACGCCTCTGGAGTTCATCTATGAAGCCGCGGACTGCAGAATGTGGTTTACGGGTAAGATGATCACCGATGTGACGGAGGTATGGAAGGGTGTTGCTGATCGGATGTTTCGCGGGAACAGCACAACGGGGTGTGTGCAAGGTTCTACAGGGGATCCATCGAGTGTTAGTGGAGGTGGACAACTGAGAGGTGGCGATGGCCAACTTACAATGAAGAGTGAGAGCACGATTGCTGTTGTAGGACAAAGCACGAATGGGACCGGCAGCACGCCGCAGCCATTCACTGGCAATGCGCTCAAGACGGCGGTGGGAGGCTCAGGTTGGGGCGTTGTGGCTGGTGCCATGGGCCTAGCCGCGCTCTTGTGATTGCAACTGCACACTTGTTCTCATGTACCTCAAGGTCTTTGCTCTTCATTGTTTGGATATTTATTGGAGATGTAAATGTTCGTTCGTATATACGTTTCGAGAACCAATGTATCTAAGTATGTACAGAAAGGATTGCAGTTTCAAAGAGACGAAACTGCTTCAAGCCTCATGGCTACTACATGTGCCTTGCACTAAAACCACAGTCGCTGCGACCAACAGTTTACCAGGCATTGGCAGACCACTGGTTCACGGTGAACGTAGCAGGTCCACCAGTGAAAGCCTCAGTACCGAATTGGTAAGCTGCCATGGAAATTAGTATGTATCCAAGAAAAACCCTCCATCAAGAGAACAGCGTTGGGGAACTTACTGATGAGGTTCTGGGATGAAGCAGGGTAACCCTTGTTGTTCTGGAGATATGTGAAGAACTCCTTGAGGTTTGCCTTGAAGTTGTTGATGGGGCTGGAAGGCACGAAGCTGTAGACCTTCATGGAGCCGTTCAGGCCGTAGAAGAGTTCCCAGCTACGTCCGGCAACGGTGACTCTGCCCTGCGAGGTACCGATGGGGTAGACGTCGTATCTTGCGAGCCAAACCATAAGCTCGTAGTCACCGCTGCTAGTTGGGTGGTTGATGTTCGCAGCAGTGAACAAATCGTATGCAACGTTGCAGCGGATGTTTTGGGTGTCGTAGACCCAGTATGCCTCCGTTTCCAGGTTGCTGTACTGGCTAACGGGCTTCTTGGTAATCTGACGTCCGGAGTAGACGTAGGACTTGACATTATCCTTTCCACCCGTCCACTGCCAGTAGGTATGCCATTTGGCGCCCGTGCTTGACACGCTGTCGACGTAGGTGCACTGTTGGCCCGAGGTTGCAGAGCTGCGACCCCAGATGTTGTTGTTGAGCTCGTAGCCGTTGCTAGAGAAGTACTCGTAATCCTTGCAGAGCGTCTGTTGTTGCGCAAAGGCAAGGGAGGCGAGAGCGCCGAGAATGAATGAAACGGCCTTCATGGTGCGTGTTTGGTGGCTGGACTTTTTCTCGAAATTTTCCTTGCCGTTCTGCAACCCATCTCTTCGTGCGGAGCGCCAGACCTTTGTACTTGCCGAATTGTACCCTCCCACCAGGTATCCCCTACACAGCTTTTACTCGACTTTAGACGGTGGTGACAATTTCAAGTGGACCTTCATATAATATGTGCTTCGTCAAGCGCGATCCGTCCCTAGATTCCGAAAGATCGTCAAGTTGACTCTCGGAGTCCAGGGGCAATCACCTCGTGGCCAGTTGCTAACACTAACACCTGACATGTGTAGGACCACTACGGAGAAATCAATCTACCTCACCAATAAAACGCGTACGGTCTTACCTCTTCAGGTTGCGTGCATTGGCGTTGCTCGTCTCCCCGCGTACTTCAGCCTCGGAAGATTTACTTGGTCCTCTTAAGATTTGCCGCTGTCATTTCCCGAGAACCTGGCCTACTCGAAATGGTCCAAAGCGCCCGGAATCATGCCTTGGAACGTTAGTCCTTCCGACCACAGCCTTGTTTAGCTGTAACATCGAGCTTGCTGCTCGTCGGCGAAATCTAGAAGATCCTTGTACAATGTAAGTATGACGCCGCACCATTGGCCAAGATTGACGAAGTTTATAGATTTTACGAGCACGAGCTGTGCTGGATTATATCTAGTCGACGGAAGCGGCGCCCGATATTCCTGGCTGAACGTGTTGTGGAGGAAGCATGGTACATGAAGTAACGACTTCTGCTTGCCGTAGCCAACGGCCTGTTTCTTGCGTATGCTTAAAAGAAGAGCGAATTCCGCTGATTCTAGAATTCGAGGAGCAGAACGTGGGGTTGTAGAAGATGCTTTGTTTCGGTGGCTGTCCTATTGGGTCTTGGGAGGACAGGAACGATGAGGGACCAACAGGAAAAGAATTCTGGAAGGGATAAGAAATTGCGAGACCAGCTACGGACGCCACTGGTAGATATGATATCCTCCCATTTCCACGTGGGTACAATTGCTTGTCTTGTCTGGTGCTCGGAGAAACCACGTTGGCTAGCATGGACGTTGTTTCCACAGGTGTCACTCTTTGCCAAGGCGGGCAGCCGCAGCTGGCCGCACTTTCGTCCCTTACATCCGCTTTGCTCTACCTCACATATTCCTACAGACTTCCTCTTAGAGAGGATAGCCGTATCGCTCGTGCTAGCTGTCGCGGCTATTGTCAATGTCGGAAGCCCTTACGTATACTATGACCTTGCCCAGCTGTCTTGCGGCTTTTCCGAAAGCCACTGCGGAATCATTGATAATTTGAGGGCTACGATTAGTCAATAAAGTCCATGTCTCGTCTTCTAGCTTGTACCGGTGTTTAGTAGATTCCGTTTGTCGCCCGGTGCCTTTTAAATTCCCAGGGACTCACTTGGACCCTCTCAGTCATGAAAAGACATGAATGTGTCCATTTGTGCCCTCGTAACCATATCTGTCTCTGTTGACCTACTCGAATTGACGGAGGGCAGAGAGAGCGCTGCCAGAACTACACACTCGCTTGCTTTCGGTACAAGGCCATACTCTACACTGCACCGAATAGTATTGAGTGGGAGATAGCTGAGAAGCTGGCTCGATGAGAACGAAAAGACGACTGGTTTGCCCAGTATTGCACGGTTGGCAAGCTAGTGAATGTGATTCGATGACGGTTAGGGGCCTGTTGGACTGGTTTTGTTCGAGCACTCAACGACAAATGCAGTTAATGCTAGATGCCTATGGGATGGTATCTTTCGTGGGGCCATGCAGACCGTGCAGGAATAATACATGGTAAGGAGGTGAACAGTAATCAGTAACACCCTTACGCCCTAGCTAGTCAATGACGCCACTTTCCCGTTTCTTGTCCTGTCTGGCTTGCATCTAGGGGCGCGGCGGTTGTGAATCCGCGAGAAGAACATTGGCCTTCGAGATTAGCCACAGGATGTATTGATCCTGCCCTGAGGCTTGCATGAAGTAGTTGACATGAAACGCATAGCCTTGCATACTGAACGTTCGCGCTCTAGGCGAGCCGTCCTCATAGTTGATTTTGTGAACGCCAAGACACGGAGCCGCGGGCTCGGAAAGTGCCTGTGGTGCGTGCAGCGGCGAAGGATCAACACAATCCCTCCAACTGATCATAACAACTCGAATAAGGCATTATAGCGACAGTCAGAACAGCTCCAATCTACCAAGGCTACTATCTTCTACACATCGAACCTACTGCCACGTTCTGGTGCATTGGCTCATCAGACTATTGGTCATCGGTCGACAATGCGATGCGCGCTCCCTCGCTCATTTCCACTTTGGTAGGCGTCTGCGGCATGACGGAACATCCTAACGCCGCTTTTCAGTACTATTCTGGGCGGTAACACATGGCGCTTGTGGACACTGAACCGAAATGAGGGTATCAGGAAATATTCCATGCTTCTACCACGGTTTTCCAGGGCTGTGAAGCAAGGCAGTAGCCTCCATAAGGTCGGGCACCCATAATGCCTCCCTGTAGCGACTTTGCATGTTTCAGAGGATTTTTATTTATTAACACGATACCGAGGCTCTCGGTCTTTGCTGGCTCCAAGGGGGATCTTTGATAGACCAAGGGTTTCCTCGCTCATGTTTCATGTTGCTTGAATCAAGAGCCCAAAACATCGCACCTAGAACCGATCGTCACAGGGTTCGCAACACCGCTTCTACAATCCTACAACCTCCAATGGGCATAGCTTTGGGCTCACCTGTCATGCCAGCCTTTTTCTAACGGCCCCTCTGCTTCTAACGGCGGCTCTAGCCTTTTCCCAGCACTAGTGTCCTGTAGGAAACACTGACATCTCATGTCTCCCGACACGGCTAACCGCCGCCACGATCCTGGTGGCTGTATTAGTCGCAGCACTGAACTGACGGGTAATCACCAAGCGAGATGGCGATGTCTTTGGGAGCCGTGACTCCGTAAACGGAAGGATTCTGCAGGTATAAAGTCCACGGTGCCCGTCTTTGCTGGACCGATACGCTTGACGCTCAACACACTCGTTCTCTATACGTTCTTTTCCAGTCTTTGACTTCTTCGATCCTTACTTCGTCGTTCTCTTCAGACAGTCACTCTTTTTAAGAACAACTACTCTATCAACCAAACAACTCTTCGAACCTATATCCAAAATGAAGGCCTCCATCTTCGCACTCGCCCTTGCTGGCGCCGCTAGCGCTCACACTACTGTGTACAGCATCTCTGTCAACGGAAAGTCCCAGGGTCTTGGAAATGTCCAGGGCGGATACATTGACTCTCCTCCTAACAACAGCCCTGTCGTTGACGTTACCTCCAAGGCTATGGAGTGCAACGTAGCGAACATCAAGGCTTCCAAGTCCGTTGCCGTCAACGGTGGTGATGAGATTGCTGTATGTACTCCCATGGTCTACTTTGAACGGGACATGAACTGATCAGTATTTGTAGGTCGAATGGCACCACAACACCGCTGACGCTAGCGACGACATTATCGACCCATCGCACAAGGGACCTATCTCCGTCTACATGTCCAAGGCTGGCTCTACTATGTCATGGACGAAGATCGCCGAGGACGGCTACGACGGCAAGTCTTGGGCTGTTGAGAAGCTCATCAAGGGCTCATACACTGGCAAGGCAGGACAGCACAAGTTCACTCTGCCCAAGGTTGCACCGGGCGAGTACATCATCCGCCCGGAGATCATCGCTCTCCACGAGGGCGACCGTGTTGGTGGTGCTCAATTCTACCAAGAGGTATGCAGCACAGAATGCGCTGAAGCAGAAGCTATTCAGATCCGTCGCTAACCCGTTGATCAGTGCATTCACGTCAAGGTTGGTGGCTCGGGCACCACTGCTCTGCCTGCCGGTGTGGCCATCCCTGGACACCTCAGCGCCCAAGACCCTGGTGTCCTCTTCAACCTCTACGGCTCCTACTCCAGCTACCCCATTCCAGGACCTAAGCTCTGGAACGGTGCTGGTGCCGCTGCTCCTGCTGCTCCTACCACCACTAAGGTCGCTGCGCCTGCCTCTACCACCAAGGCTGCCGCCCCTACCACCACCAAGGTTGCTGTTCCTACTACCACTAAGGTTGTCACCCCAGCCAAGAGCACTCTTACCACCATCGCTAAGCCTGCTGCTACTGCCGGCGGAGCCGTTGCTCAGAAGTACGCTCAGTGCGGCGGCCAGGGCTACACCGGCGCTACCACCTGCGCTTCTGGCTCCAAGTGTGTCAAGCAGAACGACTGGTACGCCCAGTGCTTGTAAGCGCCTGTCTACAATGATGGCGTTATCGGGCCTCAGAAAAGATGCTGTTGGTATCGGGTGTTTTTCATGATGGTGTAGAGATATACCGGGACTTTTTGGGTAGAGTTTTAGTGCTTAGTGGGCTTTTCTCCTGCAATAAGCGGCTTGATTGTCGCCTGTCTTCAGTTCTTCTGTACATACATAAATCCCACGACGAATTGGATCTGATGCCTGTTCGACTTCAAAATCTTTGCTGTGCTACTAAACATTCTTAACATCAGTACCTGAAGGCGTCCTAATTGGTGTATAGGAAAGTAGCGAATAACATGATTGTAGTGCTAAGCGGCTTAAGTTTCGCGTAAGCTTCAAGCCGTCTCTACAACGACAACTTTACATTCCAAACGTACACGCTGCATTTTCGCATACTTTCAAAGACCTAGACAATGCATCAAACCTATTTCATCAGCATCGGCCCTACAGGTTTTGCGACAGAGGAATCATGTCATGTGACAGTCTTGCGTGGCTATGCGCGATTCCGAGTCAAAGTCGAAGTCGCACGAGTAATAGGCACAAGCTTTGGTAAAGAGCTGCTACAAAAGATGGAGTTGTGGAAAGGGCGTCCAAGGGGGAAGGCCAGAGACCAGCCAGTTTTCGACCTGATCTATCAACACTGCCAGCCTCTTCTCGAAAAATTGGCACCGCAGACGTCACTCCATGACCTCAGCCTCGAAGCTTTTCTCCACTCTCCTATTTATGAGCTAGAGCTCACCAAAGGAAACACCACCGAGGACATACACATCATAGGACAGGACAAGTGCCTGTACATGCCAGCTTTCTTCACTTCTCCTATGCGCACCGCCGACCTGCCTGAAACATGCAAAGCAGTCCCCCACTTCGAGGCGTGCGACATATGGATAGCGCCTACTGCGGACGAGGGGAAAAGTCTTGACTCATTTCAAGGAAGGGTCGTGACGGGGGATGGGGTCTCGCTGTACTTCAAACCGCGGTTAGAGTGGCGTGAAGCAGAATTCGAGCGTGAGCTCCGTATTCTGACACGTATTGACGAAGCTGGCCTGGCAGCTCGGCTCAGAGTGCCTAGACTGCAGGGTGTGGTGGTTTCAGGCGAGGATACCATCGGCATGCTGATGACACTGATCACTTCATCCAGCATAGGGACCCACCTGCGAAGTGCTGGCCTTCAGGACAGGCACGAGTCGCATAAACAGTGGGAAGAACAACTCACAGTCATCGTACAGGAGCTGCATGCCCACGATATCGTGTGGGGCGATGTTCATCCGATGAATGTTGTTATTGACGAGGAAATGAACGCCTGGGCGATTGATTTTGGGGGGATGAACAACGCCGAGTTTGTGGATGATGAGAAGCGCGAGACTATCGAGGGTGACTGGCAGGGCATAACAAGGCTGTTCCAAGAGTGGCTGCCAGATGCAAAGAGACGGGGCCAGTGACAGTGACGGTGAATGGTATAGGGACGTCATGCATGCCACGTGTGTTGGTACACCCAGTGCGCATGCAGCATGTGTACCTGGTTGTGTTGTGACCAAGTCAAATGCCATGCTTGACTAAGCCGGCTATTTGCGCACCTGGACCCTGAATCTCCTCGTTTGCGCCGCCGACACTCGGACAACCGTCTGGGCCTCTGCGGAGATGACCGTCATAAAACAGCACACCATGCCTCACTTTGCCTTTCCCCCTTGATCCTCTTGACCCAACTTATGCGACCTCACAAACCACCATCATGATCGCTCCTCCCTGCGCCTGGACTCGTGTTGGCTTGAGGCGCATTCCGAACGCCCCTTCCCCTCGGAACAGCAATTCCGGAACCTTTGAACGCGCACGCAAAAACGTCCATCCCTCGAATGTCACTCGCAGACCTCATGTCTCCAAGCCGAACGCAGGAGGCAATGCGACGGGAACTGCGCAGACCATCCCTGGGCCAAGCTGGCTTTGGCTCGAGCCAATCGTTGAACCCTTCCGCGCCTACGGCCGCGTGCAACAAAGGAGGCCATACAGGACACAGCTCATATCTTCGCTCGTCATATACTTTGTCGGCGACCTGGTTGCCCAGAGTATTGCACCTGCAGCCCCCAAGGAAGCACAGGAAGTGGCAGAAGACGCAGAAGAGAAGGGTTGGGTTCAACAATGGAGCGACGATCGCGACTGGGCCCGTACAGGACGAGCACTAGCAATTGGAGGACTGAGCTCTATCCCATCATACAAGTGGTTCCTGTGGCTATCAAACAACTTCAACTACAGCTCCAAGATACTGTCTTTGTCGACCAAGGTACGCTCCTCTACCATGTGATCTGCAAACGCTTGCTGATCGTTCAACAGGTTTTAGTGAACCAAGCGCTCTTTACACCGTTATTCAACTCCTACTTTTTCGGCATGCAGTCGCTTCTTTCCGGCGCAACCGTCCCCGAGATCATTGAACGGATCAAGAATACAGTGCCGACGAGTTGGATCAACAGCTGCAAAGTCTGGCCTATGGTCACAGCATTCAGCTTCACCTACATACCCATACAATACCGAAGCATATTCGGTGGCGTCATTGCTATTGGGTGGCAGACATACCTTAGTCTGCTAAATACAAGAGCTGCGGCGCAAGAAGAGAAGGAGCACTTGGCCACACATGATACATCAGTAGGTGTACGAACGACTCACACAAGAGTTGAACACAGGATGCTCGAGCAGAAGTGCGCTGCGTAGACCGCATCCGCTGCGAAGCGATCTTTAAAGTTTTTTGGGCTGTATCCAAACAGCCCACAACGCGGCTAGCGTCGACACACTCATTTGCTGATTCTGCAGCGACTTTAATTTCTTTTGTTTGATCACGGATATCTACAAGACGGGTACGTTGTACAGTAGACGGAGTCACGGCGTCGATACCTCGGGCGCGCACGCGCGAACACATCAGTCATTCCATTAGCGTCTGATCTACTTCTAAATTCATCTCGTTTGTTTTCCTAGGACTCTCTCCGACCCCTAACTCACGGTCCACTCAACAACAACTACGCCGGTTCTCGGCCCGAGGCTTAGCCAAAACCCACGCAGCTCCCACTCTGCTATGCCAGACGGACGTCATTTACATAAAAGAAGGCCCCTTGGGGCGATAAGATCCGCTACAATTGCAATTGTTGACTGAATCAGGGGTTAGAACTGTGGTAAGCGCCGGGTGATGTCATTATGTCGACCGCAGTAAATATGAACCTCAAATAATTTAAAAAAAAATCGCACACATGCTTCACATGTAACCAAAATCGCCCAAGTTCTCTATCGGCTGTCCTTGTCTCTTTGTTTGTATTTTCAGATTATCAAGTTCCCACCATGTCTACATATGCAGGCCAACGCATAAATGAGGAGTCCAATACATCATGGCGCCAACGCTCTGAGCTTGAGGAGATGGCCGATCTACCACAGACCCTGGATGATGAACTCGCACGCCTTGACAAGGAGTTTTGGATCTCTGGTTCCAAACTAAAGGAAATTGTTAGCCGCTTCCAACAAGAGCTAGAAGAAGGCCTCGCTAAACACAAGCAAGATGGTATCCCTATGAACATTACTTGGGTGCACGATTTACCCTCAGGAAAAGAGAAGGGTACCATCCTAACAATAGACCTTGGTGGCACAAACTTGAGAGTTTGTAAAGTAGATTTGTATGGAGATGAAGGCCGGAAAGGGGGGGATGCAAAACACGCCATGGTGCAAGAGCGATACAAGTTACCCGAGGAGATGAAGACAGGGGATGCCGATACTCTCTGGAGTTTTATTGCGGAAAAAGTGGTGGCTTTCATTAAGGACCACAAACTCGATCAGGAGTATAGCATCGATAAGCCCATGCCGTTGGGTTTTACATTCAGCTATCCAGCGACGCAGGAACGTATCGACCACGCGGTCCTGCAAAGATGGACCAAGGGCTTCGATATCAAGGGCGTAGAAGGCCAAGACGCTGCGCAACAACTCCGAGAGAAGCTTCAGGAGAGGAAGCTGCCAGTCGAGTTGATTTGCGTCATCAATGACACGGTCGGCGCCATGGTCGCATCCGCCTACAATGATCTGGAGACTATCATCGGCGCCATCTTTGGTACAGGCTGTAATGCAGCCTTCATGGCCAGCCTCTCAAGCATCGGAAAACTCGACGCCAACGACGAGAGAATCACGGATGCATCCTCCCACAACGGTGCGATCAAGGGTGAAGAGAAAATGGCGATCAATTGTGAGTACGGCGCATTTGACAACTCGTACCGTGTGCTCCCCCGCACAAAGTACGACAAGCAAATCGATGCAGAGAGCCCCCGGCCGGGCGAGCAAACTTTTGAGAAACTCTCTGCTGGTCTGTACCTAGGCGAGATTTTCCGTCTCATCCTGGTAGACCTCTTGGATCGCGGTCTCGTCTTCAGTGGATCCTCAGTTCAGGATCTGAAAGCACTGCGCAAACCATACAGTATTGACACGGGTTTCCTATCTCAGATAGAAGACGATGCGTCGCCCAAGTTCACAAAGACGCGCGAACTCTTTCGCTCAACACTCTCGCTCCAGCCCTCGGATGTCGAAATTGAACTTTCACGTAGACTGGCTGAGATGATCGCTGTGCGAGGTGCGCGGCTGTGTGCCTGTGGTATAGCTGCTATCTGCAACATGGAGGGTATTGAGAAGGGTCACGTAGCTGCAGACGGGAGTGTGGCGAACAAACATCCCAAGTTCAAGAAGAGGTGGGCTAGAGCTTTGGGTGAGGTGCTAGGATGGGGGGAAGAGGAGTGCGGAGGAGAAGGCCCTATCAAGATCACGAGTGCGGAAGACGGCAGTGGAGTTGGTTGCGCGATTATCGGTGCTATGGAGTTGGAGAGGAGGGCGAAGAGGAAGGCTCATTGAGGACGTTTTCATTATGATGGATAAACACATGTCCTAGAGCGGTATAGACTTGGCCAAAACAATGCAATTTCTCTTCAGCCTCACTGAGTACGTAAGTATCAAATTACAGGAATATCGTGTCGTCACCAGACCTGCACTGCCGATTCAGCTGGCTATGAATAGTCACCGTGTTTTTTCCTAGTACGCCTGTAGTGTGACAAATCGACATCCAATGCTTGAAGAAGCCATACTTTGTTCATGAAAATCTTGCTAACAAACTCGTCCATTCAGCGTCATACAAGACTTGCTGTACACAAAGTCATAGCTACGCCTTGGCTACGCAAATTACCTACTCGGTGGGGCTAGGCGACAAGCGAAGATTTTTGGTACACGAGATGGAGCGATCAGCACACATCTCCTGCATCTCCGCTGTCTCTATAACAACTCTCAGCTCCCATGTTTCTTTTGACGCTGTTCCCACGATGGTTCACGCGGCACGCTAACATGCTCAGATCTAGATGCGCTGGGATCTGTCATGGACCCTGGATTCAATGCCAAAATTCACTAGTCGGCGATCTCGGTCTTCCGCCCACGGTTCACCCACAATTTGACGCCCATCTCACCCACGGAAACCAAACGGCACGTCACGCCCCCGCAACCAACCAGCGATCTAAATCACTAACAACGCACCGCCATGAGTTAGTGTTGACATGAAACGTGGGACGTGGTCACGATGTGCGGTGTGCTGTTGGTTGTACCGCTGGCAGAGGGGTTTTGGATCCACAGGCACAGTGGCATGAGCTGTAAGAGTGATGCATGATGACGGAACGTACGGTGAGGTTCTTTTTCCAGCTTTTTTTGGAATCTCTGGGTCTGTCAGTGTCGAGGCATGCGATGCACAAGCTGAAGTGCGGTGCACGTACAAGCGTACCGGTGCGGTGAGTCTTGCTGTCGGCGAGCTTGCGCAGATGCCGTGATGCAGAAGAGGCGGTATATAACGTGGAGCCGACTTGAGCGGTCAAGAGCACAAGAAATAGTTATATGAGGCTACCGCGGCTACCTCTCCAAGGCGACGATCTTGAAACATAGTCCAGCGCACACTCACACACACACCCTCGGATTTTGATTGCCGAGCGCCATAAAATAACCAACACATGTCTGAAGGCTATCAGATCCACACCGCAAGTCCAATCCGCTATCGGAAAAACCTCGGAGTCACATCCGCAGCCTGGGCACGGGATCACACCCACGCGATCACAGGTCAAATGTTCGCGCCAACACCATATGACTGCACCACGCCCCCATGGCTCACGCAAACCAAACCTGTTCTAAATTTCCCCGTGCAGCAAACCTCGACCAACCCTTCTCCGGCCTCGCATTTCGCGCCAGACCCACGACCAGCGCCTCGTGAACAGCGCCTGCAAGATGACTTGTTCCATGCATTCACACGAGACGCCTACTTATCCAGTAAGACAGCCGCCGCAAAAGGGGTAGCACACAACTTGCAACTATATTGTCCTCCACGAGAAAAGATACATCGTACACTACCACTACCGAGGATTATCCGACAACAACCCAACAACAATAACTTGCCATTCTTCACACCATTCACGCCACTCACACTTCCAACTTCAAATTCCTTCAGGATGGAAGTCACAAGCAGACCACTCCCATCATTGCTGCCTCAGCCCGCCCCCATGGCATCGAAACCAATAAGCGATGCCCCTTGGTCTTTCCCAGGCCTCAAGAAGAAGCGTCGTCGTCGAGCAAGCCAAATCTTCAACATGAACTTCAGCTTTAGCTTTGCATCTCGGCGAAAGAGTTCAGAGCGCTCGCCCGAGGTCAGCCCACGGACGTCCATATCATCGGAATCGGGCTCTCCTCGGTCCGGGATGGAGGAAAGCTCCAAGAGACAACGAGTCGACTCGAGAGCAACAGATATTGAGTCACTTTCCGTATCTGAGAAGAAGAGGACACTATCAACCTCAGATACGCGGTGTGACAGCACGGGTGAAGTGCATCCAGGTCAGCTCGTCGACTTCACCAGCACACCTGTTCCGATGGCACCAGAACCAATCCTTCCTCCTGCTTCCACACACAGTACTCCAGCAAGCGAGTTCGAGCTTCGCTTAAGTAGCGACGCATACCATGACTACCTCGCTACAACTCAACGACGGAGATCCTTCCCTGCCGGCGAATGGGCAGCACGCCGAGTCCGCGAAGAATTTCACATGCTGAACAAGCTGGAGAAGCTCGATGCCGACGTCGAGGATCCCTTCAAGAAATTCAGGGAGTCTGCAAAGAGACAATGTACCATGGAACGAACGGTAGAGCCATGCACACGTGACTCTACCAACATGATCGAGCCAACCCCAATCACGGAAGCATCGAAGGGACCGTGCAAGCTCCACCGCACACCAAGCGATCCAAGTACCGAGGCTTTCCTCACACATGTCCGCGCAAGTCTTGAAGCGAGGAGGGTGGGTAACAAGACAGGAGAACGCTGGCGTTCATATCCCGTCTTTGCGGATGAAGTCGAGAAGGGGTTCCTAGACGATGCGCCATTATAATGGTACCAACGAACTTGTAATGAAGGACATGCATGGGCGGCTGCCCGTTTGGATTAGGCGTTTCTGCATACCAACACTGGCGTTTGGAGGACTGGATACCCATTGTATATCCCTACTTTAGCGAGCATATGTGTTTCCAGAGGTCAGTCGGTTGACTTGGCCTCTGATGAATGAACTGATACCATTGTTACCACATGACCGATGTTTCTTCTTGCTTCTCTTCTTTCTTGACGCCTCTTGACTCCTTTTTGCATCTCGCTCTTGCTTATCCTGGTTCATATGACATTCTTGAGTACACACCATATAGCCACAACAGTATTCCCGATGGCAAAGCACTACAGTGCCGTGTTATCGAGTGAGTCCATAGTGGCGATAATTGTGATAGCTGTAATGAGCGCGACGAATACGGGGTTGAGTGTTGGGCGGAAGATGGAGCAGGCGAAGGGAACTAGTATGAGGTATAGGCAGCGATGCGTGAGAGGTGTAGAGCAGAGATTCCAATGACATGCCATCCCACCACACCATCACCCTACCTACTCTTCCACCTAACGCCCCCAACCCACTTAACCCACCCCTCAACACTCTCCCTCTTCTCCACATCCTCTTCCACACCACCCCCGCGTATAAGCTCAACCGTATAAAAGTTCTTCGCCAACTCCTCGTTCCCAGCTAACCTGTGCACAAAACTATGACAAGCCCTACACAACCACGCAACACTATTCAGCTTATCCTCGGTATGCCATCCCCTCTTCCTCACGCGGGCATGCGCCGCTTTGGGGATAAGGTGGTGGTATGTCAATGGCACCCAGTCTCTGCCGCAGAGCTCACAGGCTGTTGCGCGCGTGCTGCTCCATATCGGTGGTGGCGCGGTCACGGCGGAGATGTAGGTTGTGAGGAGGGGAGTGAGCAGGTTGCGCTGGTCGATGGTGTCGGAGGTGGGTGGGAGGAGGCCGTAGCTTTCTAGACTGTCGATTGCGGTGGGCGGGATTGTGTGGAGGAGGGCGGTGGATGTTGAGGCGGAGAGGGGGGTTGTGTAGAGGTCTTGGAGGGTGGGCGAGTCTTTGAAGATCGGGTGCGTGAGCGTGCGCAGTTCAGCGGGTAGGGATGGAAAGATCAGGCTGCTTAGGTACTGGGGCTTTTGTCAGTGAGGTTCTAGAGTCGGTGGGTATGGGTATGTGGAGAAGGCGTACTTCGATGAATTCGCCCAAGTCTTCTGCATCTGTTCCTTCAGCTTCATCGTTTCCATTAACATTCGTTGGTACGGTTTCCTGCTTCACGATTTCACTCTTCGCACTCTTGGACCCCTTCTTCGCATGTCTCTTCTTCTTCGGTTTCGGCTTCTCGATGGGTGCAGCCAGAGCTTTAATGACGGGCTCACTCAGACAGTCGCGAAAGGTTTCGTAGTTGGATTGTTCCTCGGTAGGTATCGGTTCAGCCATATTCGACAGAGTTACAACGCGATGCGCAACGATGCGAGAGGATCTGTAAGTGTATGCGCATAATGGGAATCATCAGTGGCGCCATGGCGATGCTCATATAGTGGAACGAGTGATGACGAAGTCGTGGACTTTCGCGCTCGTGAGGCGCGGCACTAACTCGCGGGGGAGCATAAGGGCGTCCCGAGGGCTCATGGCTCAGCTCACGAACTCGTATCTGCGGGCGAAACTTCGAGATGCCATACAGTACGAAGGCAACTCAAATGTGCCATGTTATGTGTCAGTCAAAGGGCGTGCGTTAAGCTTGTAAGTCTTGGTACATTGGGCACGAGGCAGCAAAATGCAGCTTCTGGTTCATGAACTTTGGTCATGTTCGTCTATTCTTTGAAGCATCCAGCAGTCTACATGATATTCGCCATGCCTCCATCTACTTGATTCCATCATCGCATCATAAGTATCGACAAGCGGATCACAGTAGCTAAGCCGTCTGCAGAGCATGCAGACCGAAAGCATGGAACGTAGCGCGTTCGCACTCGCACACGCACACGCGCATGCACTCTAGCATCCTGGCATTGCAGAGGTAACTGGTAGCGTCGCGAAAGCTCCAAGTCCAACAGTGACGGTTAGACTTAGGCCTTCTTCTTGCCACCCTTAGCAAGGCGGTTCGCCTTGCCCATGGCCTGCTCCCGCCGCCTGTTCTCACGTTCCATAAGCTCCTTCTTCTCCTTCTCCAGCTCAGCACGCTCCTCGGCTTCAGCCTTCTTCCGCGCCGCCTCGGCATCCCTACGCTCGCGAACCAGCTTTAAGCGCTCAAGGTCGGCACGAGCCTGTTCGGTCTTGCCCTCAGCATGTAGCTTATCATATCGGTCCTTGCTGGCCTGTGCCTGGAGAGCCTCACGCTCGCGGCGGGAGAGCTGGGATAGGTCTTGCTGCTTGCCTTTGCCCTTAGCGGCAGCCGCTGCCGGTTCGGCCTCTGGATCGACAGGTGCCTTTGCGGCTTGTGTACGGGCTTTAGCAGTGTGGTTTGGGTTGGCGGGCATATCGTCGTCTTCGTCTTCGGAGGAGTCGGTGGGCATGTCGCCTGCCTCGGGAGCCTTCTGTGACTTCTTCGCTATTGCGGCCGCCTTGCGCTTCTTTGCGAGTTCACGACGCTGCTCGCGCGTCAACTCTTCTTGTGCGGGCTTGCCATCCTCGTCACCAGACTCTTCCTCTGAGGATTCTTCCTCTTCGGAGGACTCTTCGTCAACCTTGTCGGGTTGCTCCTTCAAGTTGTGTTAGATGGTAATGGTAACTTTGGGTAAACCGGATACTTACACCCCACATGCCAACGACCTCGCCATCTGCGTTCAGCGGTTGTAGGTCGCGTGAGAATTTCTTGCCGCCTCCGCGCTTAACCTTGTTGAACTTGCCACCGCGGCCGCGTCCTGCTGAAGACATGTTGTGTATTTGAGTTCTTTGTGTAGAAGTGGAGGGTATTTGGTGTCGAAGCTGCTTGCAGGTTGAATCCTTGTACGCAGTCGAGAGGGCTGGTGGGTATCGAGGTGGTTGAGTCTGTAATTGTTTTCGTAGTACCCCAAGTGGTTGGAGTCTTTGGTGGAGAGTGGATAAAGTGCGTTTGTAAGGATCTCCGTTGGTTCACAAGGGCAAGTGTGAAAGAATGCGAGTGTGTCAAACTGCGGGTCGTTAGCTTCCCACGCCACCTGATTCACCACAGAGAGAATGTTTATTCACCTACTACACGTAAAGATCCCCTTTGATTCTCAATATTGCAGAAGAGTCACTCCCACAGGCCGACATCAAAACCCCGCGCCGCTCGCCCAAAATCCCCTGCCCCACCATCCTCGTCACACCCAACGCGCCATTCTTGATTCGCTCATCTGACCCATGACTCCTGGCTAACCTCATCCATGCAAGCGTCCCTTAGTCATCCGAAATCTTCGCAGCCATCAAAATCAACGCGTCGCGCGATCCTCTTCTGTTCATTAAAACTGAACACCCCATTATTCACTCTGTGTCTTCCACCCAATGAAGATTTGGAGGGGAAAATGGAGGTTAGAATGATTATGCGTTCGCTTACCCCCTTCTCTTCTGCGCTTGCGCTGGTGGAGCGAAGGTAAATATATTGGACGGTACATACTTTGCTTGCATGTGATGCTGTGCTTTGGACTGGGAGTATGTGAACACCCTAATACCGGCTTGTCGCATTTGCTGAAGCTGTCATAAGAGGCTTTTGATGTTGCTACTCGTCGCCGTGGACGCAAAGTCCTCTGGTAGCGTTTCGCCATGCCCAGCGGATCCAGTATAGCTAGAATGTGCTAGTGCCATCTCCTGGTGGTACCTAAAGCGCTGTTCAACCTCGCTGAACGTTATCTATGTCCTGCTAAAAGCTCGGGAACTGTTCTCGAGTCTTCCTAAGTACGAGGAGGAGCTGACGATTGACTCCCAATACTGTCGCTCCGATACTACAGTTATTCTGTTCTTCTGAAAAACGGTATAGCAATCAGCTCATTCACTACATCGCATCCAAGTCCGTGATCATGACAGGCAGCGGTATCCCTTCATTCACCGCAAAATGTAAATGTTTAACGCAACATAAGGCAACAACCCCTACCACCCACCGTCGGTTAATCTACTCATTGTCGATTCAGCATCCACAAAAGTCGCGAAGCCTAGTAATCACATTCCACAGGCTCCAGCTTTTCCTCTCCCCTTCCAACCTTCGATTTCGTTCTAGTCCACACATTTGGACAGCTCCTCTCCATCACTCCGGCGAGTACGATCTCCAACCTTCGGCAGAAAGTTTGCAAATTTTGCAATCTCCGGCCCTGTGGCTGAATCGCTTTCCTCATATTGGTAGCTCGTACCAGATCCTAATGAAGGGTCACGAAGTACTTCAGGGACAGCAACACTCCAAAGTTCAAGCCAGCCTCGGTGGTGTTACGGCTAACGGGGTTGGCTGACAGTCTGCACCGGGGTCGGGCTTTCTCCTTCTGATTATTAAGATCCTCACTTCTGGTCCTATGAAGCCTGGGGAAGGTCGGGCAGACCCTGCGAATATTCGGATGCATGGGTTGCAGCCTGAAGAACAAGGTCAATCATCAGGCTGAACCCTGCGGGCAGTCGCGTCTTAGACCCTCAACCCAGCTCCGGAGTTTTATGAAGTTAAACTCCAGGTCAAACGGATCTTTGTTGTCATAGTCTAAGCTTGTCAGCAAACATGAGGAAGCCGGGCATTCATGCGCAACATCACAAGGTTTCAAGGCAACAAGAATTTATCTAGCCATATGCATTCTGCCCTGCCGATGATGGGCAAGGCAAGCTAGCTGAGATCATGAGAAGTTCCTGGTAGAACCGAAATGTTGGGTATCGCAAGAAAAGATTAAAGAGAATGCCAAACCACCGACTTTTGATGCACCGTGAAAGGGTTCACGCCATCGCCACAACCAAAGTCCTCCTTTGTGTTCCAAAGAATCCCGATCATCTTGTCCAGCACTACGCACCAGCTCGGCACATTTCGTACTCTAGATGTACCACATGACATCCTTGAGACCACGTGCGTTTTGCATGGGCATCAAGGGAGCGATCTCGACATTCTGCTTGGAAGAGCCGGTAGAAGACTGCTGGTCGGCCTTAGACTCCTTCTTGCCAGAGGAGACCGGGTTGTCGTTGACGTGAGCACGGGAGCGGTCGGCGGCCAAGTGGGCGTAGTAGACAGCAGGGTGTAGAGAAACCGGAGTAGTAGAACGGACATAGTGGTATGAGTGCTCGAAGATGAACTGCTGGAGCTCCGCAGATAGCCACTCACCCTCGTTGAGGATGCACTGGTAGTGGATGGGGCGAGCTGTTCCCTTGATCGCGACGTGAGAGCAGAGGTAGAAGTCAAACTCAAAGGGATGAGTGCAGCCCGACTCTACCAAAGTACCGGGAAGTGGGTTACCGTTTCGATCGCCCTTCCCGGTTTCAGGGAAGAAGCGGATGTGGTGGCGCTTGCCGGCGATGACGACGGTGAACTTGGGGATCTCCTTGCAGCCCAGCTTCTTGAAACACTCTTTCATGTCGTGGACTTCCTCCTCTAGAACGGCTGCGTACTGTCCTGGAAACTGTTAGCTCAGTAATCTGGAGATGCAGACAAAGAATTCGTTTTACCCTCGGAAACTCCGTCGCGAATATAGAGCACACGCTGAGGAGCCTTGCCCTGGCCGATCTTCTGCATCCAGCTCCTCGCCATGAAACCAAAGTGGTCTTCGATGTTGGAGGTGGTGACCATCTCAACACGGTTACCGTTGGTCTGAACCTCAGCCCAGTACCGAGCAAAGTGAACGTCGGCGGAGACGGTAATGGCAGCGAAGGACGCAGCTTCACCCGAGGCGGCCCCGGGAGCAGGATGGGAGACGTCGGCGCCGACAACTATATTGGCATATGAGGTTAGTATCTGTCTCACATGTGGTTCGCACAAGGGAACTTACCCATCGTAGGGATAGATGCCGACTTAGGAGCGACCTTGGGAATGAGCTGGGACTTGGCGACAGAAGTAGCACCACCAAGCTTGGCGTTGACCTTCATGCAGACGTTGGAGATGTACTGTGGTGATGCGGACATGACGTGCTTGGCCTGGAGAACCTGCGAAGCCACACCGAAGCGGATGTCGCAAGACTTCTTGATGCGGCGATATACATCGACGTTGCGGTCATTGACAACGAAAAATAGCAGGTTGGGAGGCATCGAATACCTGAAGATCGAATCAGTCAAGGTCCTGAGCGTGTGTTCATTGTAACTTACTTGTTACCAGTCTGGTTCCAAACCTTCTGAATCATCTCACCGCCATCAGCAAGGTTACCTGGACCCATCCAAGGCTTCTTGCCGTGTTGAGGATGAGCAGCGACGAGACCACCATGGGCCTCGTAAATCTGAACGAACTTCTGGAAGAAGGCCTCAATGGCTTGAGGAGGAGGGCTGCCACGGCCTTGAACGCAGCAGACACCCCATGCCTTGATTGGGTGCTCCTTGTTGTTCATGGCAAACTTGCGCTGTAAATCTTGTCAGTGAACCGTCTCAAGTAAAATGTATCGCTTAAAGTAGCGCCTGAAGGGATTTGCTATACTTACTCCATCCAGCCTCCATCGGCCAGCGATCATGTCCGCAGGCTTGATGGTGGCCTCCTTGGAACCGGCACCGAAGTGAACAGTGGGCGAGGGAAGGATACGTGCCTGCACCTTGGCGGCATCAGAGCTAACCTTGAGCCCATAGTGACGGAGGTAGGGATCATTCTGCCAGTTGAGGAGGCGGACACCTTGCTGAACAGCGGCCCAGCGCTCCTTTGGAAGGGTTACGGCGAATTTGATCATGTTGGATGTCTGGGTATCGCTCAGCTTGGTGTTGTAACGCTGGTTCCCATCAATCTTTAGGACGTCGATAGGCATATAGACAGGCTCTTTGCGGATTTTCTTGGTCATACAAACCTAAATGTTGGTGTACAAAGTTAGTAAACGTCTCATATGCAGTATGTACAGTGAGATTACTAACCACTGGAAAGCCAGCCATGCAAGTGACACCGTACTTCTTCTTGAAGTACTGAGCAACGGAGATCTTCCTGGAACGGTCGTCTGGATCAGGGAAGGTGGCCTGAGAAGCATCCATGTTGACGAATTCATCGATAGTCCATTGTGTGGGTTCCTTGGTGTGGGTAGTGGACACTCCGACCTTCTTGAACTTGCGAAGGTCCTTCTTGAGAATGGAGCCCCTCCAGTCACGGAGAGCATTCTTGTACATGGTCGCGAATTGGGGTGGGTTACAGTTGAAGGCCTGACCGATGGCGCGGGTGAGCTCTTGAGCACGCCAAAAGGTACCATTGGCGACGTCGACGTTGACGGACAAGGACTTGTTGAACTTATCGTCCAAGACGGGGCGAAGGGACGCGAAGACACCCTTGAAAGCCTCAACACCACCGCCAAGGTCGTAGCGAACTTCTCCGCGCTGAAAGAAGGACTTCTTGATTTGGGTGTATTGTTGAGAAGGCCACTCGCGCATGACGTGGTCTAAGAAATTGATGGTGTCGATACACTCATTGGACCAAGAGGCTTGACCATTGAGGAAGGCATTCAAGCCGATGAAGTCAACCTGACGGGTCCAGCGGATGTGAATGGTATGCTTGTTACCACGCACGTTTGGCTTGGTGGGACGGCCTTCTTCTTCGTCGAGATCGACGGTGATGCGGGTATCGTCACGAGGGAGGCGCTTGCCGGACCAGGCCAGCTTGTTGGTGTCCCAGACCCAGAGGTTGTTGGGCTCACCAAGCTCGGCCTTGACACCACGGGAATTCCAGATCTTCTTCAGTAGGACACGCTTAGAGTAGTCGAGGGCGTCACCACTGTAGTTGAGCTTGTATAGGTTAGCATCAAGTCAAGCTTCAGGAACGATAACACTTACATCATACTGGTGGACGATAGTGTTGGGGGCCTTGATGACGTTGAAGGTGTTGAGCACGATGTTGGCGGCCCTGCCGTACTGATTGAAGTTCTTGGGACGTTGAGGAAGAGAGCCCGGGATAGTAAGCTGGTAATCGTTAGTAAAAATAATGTTGTTGTGCCTCGGAGTGTAGAGAGAGGTGTCCTGGTAGAAGCGGTTTGGGTAGGCGGCTTGGCCAACCATGATGAAGATGGGATATGAGGGAAGCTGAAAATATGAAAATAAAGGAAGGGTTTTTGAGAAAGAAAGATGACAGGATCGAAATGGCGTTTTGGATAGATAAGAACGAGGACGAAGAAGAGAGCCACATGCGACAACGAAGAATGCATTCTTGCTCACAGCTTAGGCTATGCACCAATACCGATAGTGGTAGGATGCGAGCCTGAAGCTGTTTGCATAGTCGGAGTGTGAAGATGAGAGCAGCGCTCGTTCGGAGGGAGGGATATATGCATGAGGCACATGAAGGCTGAGACATAGGATTGTTTGTACTTACACCGCGAGCCTGGTACCAACCGGAAATGCCAAGGAAGTCGGAGATGTTCTTGAGGTCTCGGGGGTCGGTATAGTCGACGGGAGCGCGGACGTTGGGATCGCGGTTACCGTCAAGACGAGGAATGGACTTTGGAGCAGAGCGCTGAGTAGGGTCGCGAGACTCGGAGGAGGAGCCATTGGACGAGCCGTTGGCCTGCTTGTCGGCCTGCGCGCGCTTCTTTGCTGGACCTGCCATTGCGAACTCTACAGGCCATGTTAGCGGTGTCCGAGAGTGAGGAAGTGTTTGCCAGTGGAGACACGTACCCTAATCTTAGATCTGAGTCGCGTGGGGGGACTTGCGTTGAGGGCTTGAGCGTTTGAACCAGATCGCTGATCGAGTCTGAGGCAAGTCAGCAAAGTTCAAAAGTAGAAGCTGCGAATCTATGTGCTCGCGACAAGGCGATGAAACAAAAAGAGATGTGTGACAGGGCATGGGAGGGTGATGGCATACAAAATGTGGGTTGTTGTTATCGATGGGATGGGGTGGCTGAGAAACAAAAGGTGAGGTGGATGAGGTTATGGGAAGCTTCAAAGCTATGTCAAGGCGGGGTCATGGGATAGCGTCAAAACAAAGAGGGCAAGAGCGATGAGAATGTTGTGATGACCAAGCCGGTCGTAGCGGTAACCGCGCGGCAGGTCTCAGGAACTCAACGTGACAGAGAGTTCGCAATAACAGTGGTGCAGTGCTAGACAGCGGTGATGATCATCTTCATCATGATGATGATCGAAGAGGAAGAATGATAGGTTAGCAACTTACTCGAAGGTGCTAAGCGCGGAAGACTACCTGCAGTGATGTTGACTGAACTGCCTGTAGTGAGGATCTTGAGATCGGCTCTTGTAGTGGAGGGTGGTATGCTTGGTGTTGGTAAA
>JAESFQ010000116.1_pt1 | contig 28458 bp, 21 predicted proteins | sample 9269431 | NCBI WGS metagenome assembly JAESFQ01 (sample SAMN14502588, study PRJNA617103) | algae metagenome | isolation source: Plectolyngbya sp. WJT66-NPBG17 and co-occurring heterotrophs from well... | place: USA: Mojave Desert, Joshua Tree National Park, California | collected 2006-08-06 | reverse complement strand
CATTCCCACCCGGGATCCTAAGATTCTGGCCAGGCCAGATCTGATCCGGGTTCGTAATATTGTTATGGCGAGCGACATCTTCGTAGGAGCAGTGCGGGAAGCGCGATGCAATAGCACGGAGCGTATCGCCTTGTTGGACTGTGTATGTGCTTTCACCGCCGCTGTTATTGTTGGAGCCCGACCAGCGGAAACTTCCGCAGTCGTTTTCCAGAAGTCGGTTCAGCGATATAGACGACGATTGGTAGGATCCGTCTGCGCGACGGCATTGAGCGTGTAGTGTGTAATCCCCGTGTGCATCTATTCGAATATCGCGCGACGAGGCGCTGAAGTTTCCGCCGAAATCGCCTTCTGAGCGGCGGTCATTGGAGTCGTGGTGTTGGGTGACGGGAGGAGGGCCGGTGTGTTGCTGTGCGTATTTCTTCCGTCGCTCTTCCTCTTCTTCTTCCTTCTTCTTCTCTTTGTGCTCGTCCCATTTCTCTTCTACGGCGTCTTGGCCCTTGTGTCCTGCGAATGCTCCTGCGAGGGCCCCAATGACGGTGCCTGCTACGCCGTGTCCGGCTTTTCCGCCGAGAGCATGGCCGCCGTAGCCTCCTGCTGCTGCGCCGGCAATACCGCCCATGATGCCACGGTCGCCCTCGGGATCGCCCTCGCCGCCGTATTGGTTCTGGTGGCCTTGATTCAGCGAGTTGCGTCCGGAGTTGGATGAGTGGGCTGCGGCAGAGGGGAGTTGTTGGTATTGAGGAGGTGCTGCGTTGTAGCCTCCTTGTTGAGCGTAGGCTTGAGGGCGTCCTTCGTCGTTGTAGAATTCGCTGGCTTCACCGCGGTGTGGTTGCTGTTGTTGGTGGTGGTGAGGAGCCTGTTGGAATCCACTACCATTACCGCCATTGTAGTCGTTTTGTCCATAGCCGCCTTGTTGTCCGTAGCCACCTTGTTGCTGGTAGCCGCCTTGCTGTCCGTATCCACCCTGGTTGTACCCGGAGCCGTCGTATCCAGACATGATGTTGTATACAAACGAGTAAACTCAAATTTCGTTGACAAGGATATTTTAGGTAAAGACTTGAATGCGCTCAAAGTCAATTTAAAATCACATTGTAGTAGAAGAGGGTAAGGGAAAAGCTTTAAACCAGAGAATAACGTTTCTCCAACAACCTCGTGAACTTATTCCGAGAAGCACGACCCCCCAATTGGTGCCGAAGTAGCACCTTCTTGTTCCTACGCACCCATGACAAACAAACTCAACATAGTTTGCAGTCGCAGTCGCAGTGATACAGCCACACTCGTCACCGCCACTTTCCGGCACAAATGTGGGGAAGTTGAGTTGGCCGACTCCACCTCACCCCTTGAGCGGCCAATCACTAGGGCGGTACGGGAAACTCGGCGGTGTGGCCCTGTTCGACTAAGCCACAAATTGAGAACGTCAGACGAGATTACGTGGACGGTCAAACGGTCAAGCGGTCAAGCGGTCAAAGTGGGGGGTTGGTGACGATTGAGTGGATTAGCTAAAGATGTTGCAGAGACGTGTGTGTCTGGATTAGTAACCTGATTTACACACAAAGGCTCAGGTCTAAGAATATCCTTTCTACCCCTTGTCCTTGATCAGTAAACAGAAAGCAGGATTACAGGTGCAGAGAGAGAGCCAAGCAGACGAAGAGTGTGACGAGAATTGATGAACTTTTTGTAGATGATATGCTACGCTACTATTCTACATCAAACTACGATGGATAACTCTACAAAACCGACAAACGCTAACAAATGCATCGCTCATAAAACGCCCAATCACAGAGTCAAGGAGAGACATGACAATAGGAGACAAGACATATGGCCAAGAGGTAAATGATTAAGAAGGAGGTATTTACAAAAGAAGTGAACAATGTGGATGATAAGAAAGATATGTTTTGGTATAGATATGTGGATTCTCGACCGGGTAGTAGTCGAGAGAGGATGATGTACAAGAAGCTTGGGTGGGCCAAGTCCAAGGTGGTCGAGCGCAGTGTTGTGCACGATGCGGTGCGATGAAGCAAGGGATGAGCAAAGCGGAACGTTGGCAACAGTATCGTTACAGGACCTCTCAGTATGTAAAGGCTTCCTCAATGAAATCCACGCTGCCTTGTGTAAGGAACGGTCGAACCGCATGCCTTACTCCGTCCGCCATACCGCCCGACGCGCAAACTGTGACAGCCATAGCACCGACACGGTTCTTGACCTCGTCTTCAATCAAGCTCGACACTTGGGGACGACCACTGTACATCTTGACTGTGTCACTGCTGCTCTCAACACGGCCCTTGGGCCTTGAGATGAAAAGCTTAATGCGGAGACATTGCTTACGACCCTTCATGCGGAGGACCTCGTCCATCCAGGGTCGTACCCACTCTAGGCAGTCGGATGTGGGGACTGTCCAGATGAGGACTATTCTCTGGGTTGCTGTGGTGCCGTTGTTGAAGCCGTTGACGAGGTGCTTGAGGTACATGACTTGGTGGGTAATGCCTACACCACCAGCAAAGAGGACTGCGGTGCCGTAGGAGTCTAGGCTGTGGTGGCCACCATATGGACCTTCGATGAAACCGAAGGTGGTGAATTGCTCGTTGGGGCTCTTGCAGGCCTTCTCATACATGTGGCGGGTAAGTCCCGTACGGGCACGGCAGACAAGGCTGATTTGCTTCGATTTTTGAGCTTGGCCGTGGAGCGCGAGAACATCGCCCTCGAGCATGGGCAGTGTCATTTCCTTGGACTCTGGAGTGAGTGTGGCAGCCCAGGCGACAGAGAAGGGATGCGAAGACCAGAGAGAGAGGGCTGGCATCCACATGTGCACGTGGCAGCCTGGGCGGGGAGTCCATTCGCGGACCATGTTGATGGTCAGACGGACGGCCTCTCCAGGCATGGCTTCGACGGTAATTGAAGACCGCTGCCTGATGCCAATGCCGTAGTAGAGGATTGAGGCCCATCGGCAGACCCACTCGGCACCCCAGAAGAAAAAGATGAGGTGCATCCAGGGGACTTGGGGAAGATTGTGCATCTCCAGGTGCTTGTAGAGGCCGAGGAGGGCGGCAATGACGCAGAGACGGTGAATGTTGAGGAAGGTCTCGTAGAAGGCGTGGCGAAAGGGCGACCATGCTTGAATACCGAGAAAGGTAAAGGCTACGGTTCCGACCATGCCCCAGCCGTAGGAGCCTTCGGTGTGCAGAGCAGCTGTGACGGCAGGCCATCCTGCTGCGAGCTTGGTGTTGTACAACCAAGCAGCGGTGTGAACGATAGCCTCGAAGATGGTAATGCGTGCAGCCCAGCGGTGGAATAGGTTGAAGTCATCGTAGGAGACTTGGAGAAGAGTGATGAGGGGGTTGTTGCGGAGGGCGAAGAGGACGGTGGGGATGAGGTTGAGGGCAGCCAGTGTTCCTGAGCGTCCACGGAGCGCGGCGAGGGTCTCCTTGTGGTCGAGCACCTTGTAGGGGAGAGCCACACACCAAGCGACGTTCAAGGCAACGTAGATGACCAACATGATGGTGTGCCATCTGCCGGGCAGAGTTCCGTTGTCAATGGCGCTGCTGATCTGGAACTGGGCGTTGTGTTTCTTCTTCCACAGGGGTGCCATCAGGACATGTCGGTTTAGCCACGGCCACCAGCCTGTCCTGTTGACTTCCCAGTACTTTTGCTTGGGGTTTCCCATTGCGCTCAGGTGACGGCTGTGTTTCCACCACATGTTTGATATGCGCAGAATAAGGAGTAGGCCGGAGATGCCCACTAACAGGTAGAGGAATGTGTCGACCCACATGTAGTTGCCGACTTGGTCCACACCCTCAAGACCGTATGAGTATTTGAGATCTTCGAATTCGGCAGCATCCCAATTTGACAGAAGGTGATGCTCGGTGCTGTGTGCGGTCGACTCGCCACGGTGGCGGAGAAGTCTTGTGAGAGACATGTCTGGATAGTTGTGTTTCGGTTGTAGGGTAGTACAATGTCGGTGCTCCCGAGGGGAGGCTAACTGCAGGTTCTCGGAGGTGCGAGGCTACGTGATGCGAAGCTGAGTGAATGGTGATGCGCACTACCAGGTGCTGCTTTCAGTGACGGAAAATTCTTGAAGCAGGAACAAAAGCGCGACGTCGTTGTCAATGAACCTATGTCCCACGGGCGCTTTGCGAAGCGGCTGATGTTGACAGTGTGGGGTAGGAGTAGATTGCGGTCACCGTGAATACATCACAATGTGTCGTCGAGTAGCCGGTGTGTGTGCACAAAGATTGAGAAGAACCGACAGTGCGCTGCACGTCGAGATGGTGAATTGGTGGTTGTGGAAAACGAGGCGCGGTCTAGTCCGGAGGAATTAGGTGACAGAAGTGTGAGGCGGCGGTTTGCGACGTGCGGTATCGATATGGATAGTAGCGACGGTGAAGGCGAGTAGGGCCGAGGAAATTGAACAGCGACGTCAATAGGGTTTCTCTTGCGTAGGGGGGCTAGAGAGCAGAAACAGGGGACTAGAAAACCGGCTCGAAGAGTGTGCGAGAAGCGAATGTGTATGTACTATGTTGCCGTAGCGAGTGAGCAACAGTTGGACAAGAAACGAAGGTATGGAAACGACACGACTAGGGACGAGCAAGCGTGAGGTCAGAGGGGGAGCGAGGGAAACAGTGGATATGAAGTTCGCAACATGGACGGTTGGAGAGGCCCATGCAGGGGTTGAGGGCAGGAACAGACGGATGATTGGCTGTGCTGGGCCCGGCCCTTCTAGGCGCTGAAACGACACCAAGGATGCCATCCACTCAGATTGCCGTGCCTGGATGCGCCATGAAACCAAGCCTCAGCTCACCGTCTGTCCACCGCCAACGGGAATGGCCGAGTGGCCTGGCCGTGTGAAGCCATGCCGGGTCCCGGTCTGCACACTGCGATGGCTCCTTAGCTGACCAGACTCCAGCCGACCAACGAACACGACACCATCCTCCCACCGCTTGCACCACAGCTCGAATCGCCTCTTCCAAGGCTCCTATGCCAGCATGTGCATGCTCCGCCACATCCGCTCACATAATTCACGAATCAGCCGCCCAATCTATTCCTACCAATACGGGAGCCCGAGCATGGCCCAGCCCAAGACTTGTGCGGCTCCAGAACTCCGGCGCCTAGGGTAGCCGCCCCAAAACAGAACAACAAGCGAGTCAATCTCATCAGGAACCCGGGGAAAATCATACCCATCGGTATTGGCAAAACGGCTTTCGTGCGCCTTCCATGCATCTCGACATGTCTGTCAGGCCGCCGAGGCAGGACCCCGTTCTTGGTGCCGCCACGCGCTGTCCTGACGAAATCTCCACCTGTACCATTGCGCGAACCGGAGGAGGATCAAGAACCCTGCGAGCCGAGTCGGTGTGTCGGCGTGTGATGGAGTGCCTGAGTTTGAGACGCGAGCATTCATCCGTCTTGTCATGTATGATTCGGCTGGCGGCGGGTGAGTTTGGTAGACAGCTGTCATGTGAAGCCACGCGCTCACCGTCTGCGCCACAACAAAGACAACACGTGCATTGCAGCGACCGCAGCAGAGGCCTTTGATTCGACCACGCCATCACGCTGCCCAAGCGTGCAAATATCACCATGTGAACCCGCATCACTCACATTCACGCACGCAATACTGTTCCTGCCAGGAACTACCAAGCCCGTAGGCTGTTGTCGGAAATGACCTGTAACAATCCTCACCCCACGGCCGACTCGCGACCTTGCATGCCTGTCGCGACTCATCCGACGCCAGGGAGACCCTACCGCCTTGAGATAAGATTGAAACACCAAGCCTCGAACAAATCGGTTACCCGGGTCTCGGGTTCAACGAACTCAAGTTTGCCCAGTCGTGCTAGGCAAAAACACGAGAAGATTGGCTCATCATCGTCGCAAGAACCTTACATTACCGTACTATGCTCATGCCATCGTCAGAACATCGCGCACACTACAGCAATCTGCCATGTGCACCTCCGGCTTGGTCTTGCCTGCATGAGCCCCGCCGCTTTGTTGCCCCTCCCTTCCATCATGTTTCAAACATGTGATAGCTTCGGGACAGCAGCCTCCTTCCGTCATCGCTCACGGTACCTCGCGATAACGTGGGAAGAGACCTTCTGCGCCCGTGTGCTCTGTAGCAATGCGTTGCCCCACCGGCTGTCAAACAATAGCGCTGGCTAACCGGCGTAACGCCCGCCTGTCCAATCCTTCGGGCGCGCATAAACACCGTACTATACCCACAACACACGAGAGGAAAATGTTGTTGCAGCTTGTCGAAGGAGTGGAAAACTCTTCACATGCTCGGCGTGACCATCCACTGTAGTGTCTCATTACTCAAACCGCCGAAAGTTCTAGTTGCATCACAGCTCCCCGCCTCACATCTGGTGCGCACAGCGTGCACGCTCCGCATTCGTATCTGCAGTGCCCAAAGTTTGGTTCTATGCAATCATGGCACTAAGATGGCGAGAAGCAGATTGTAGCGTAGAGCCTAGATTTGACCACCTTGCAGCCGATCAACATTTCAGATAGCACTCGAGCCGCTGCGCAGTCTCATCCCATCTCATCTCATCTCATACCCAAGAGATTCCAAGCAACCCAACTTCAACAGCACACATCTGATCGCATAGTCGGGTAGGTACACGTCAAACCTCTCTCGCCTCCAGTCACCATGGTCGCTCAACGCCGTTGCCGCATTTGCTTTTCCTAAACCACCGTCTCTACAAGCGTACCAGACTATCGTATATGTGTTCCTCCAACTCCACTCCATCCACAACATGCATGAAGACCGAAATCCCGAAAAAAAGAAAAAGAAATATCGATCGATGAGAAACCGGCTCTAGCCACAACCCGAGATCCGATCTAACCCCAAACCCACATTTCACACAAAACTACGGTAGGTATTTAAGAAAAGGACCGATAACACAATGCACACCTACCACCAACACCACCAACAACAACAACAATGACGATTCGGTTCGATCCGATAGTTTCAGAACGCATGATAATGTCCCCGCCTCTTTGGTTCATCAACACACCATCTAACCCAACCTAGCGCTACCCATCCCTACACCCAGTACCTTGTCCTCACTCACTTCCAACCAGTCTTCTCATCAACTCCCCCATCAGCACCAACATCACCGTCAGAAAAACACAGTGCTCGATCCCATCAAAAAAGCGCTTTGACACAATTCGCTGTCATTTCGCTAAAAACAAAAACGCCACAAAACCCCATGAAATTTGGCCTGGGGCCCATCCCCTCTCTTGTATCTGTTAATATGAAACACCAAGAGCTGCAGGCTCCTCTTCTGCCTCTCTATCTCTCCACCTCTCACCATTTGTCTGTTCTCTCACTCTCACACAGCCTCACAATCTTACAATCTCACACAATCTCTCCTTCACACGGCCTCGGTCAGTTGTCGGTGGGGTGAGGTGAGGCGAAGTGAGGTGAGAGAATGGGCTAGATTGCAGAATAACCGTCTTGACTTTTTTCTCATGTTGGAAGTTCTCGTATGTGCGAGATTTGAGCTGATGTTGGCGGTGTGAAGAAGATGAGGGGATGAGCACAATAGTGAGATACTAAATAGTGAGATTGGGGAATACTTGGAAAAGAGACTACCCCACCGCTACCGACACCGAGTTCGCTTCGTCGTGGAAATTGCAAATGCATTACGACTTCAGTGCTTGACGTCGTGGTCATTCATCAAAAGTTGCGAAAAACTTTACCTAATGTTAACGCGACACTTCTCTCTATCCCTTCCCATCTATTGCGCATGACCTCCCCCACCAGGCCCCCCAGCGAAATTCATTTGCGCCAAAACATCTCTCTTCCAACCCTCATCCGCGCTCTCACTCTCCGTAGAATCGCGATTCGCTACTCGTAGTCCACCGCCACCACCGTTACCGCCCGTTCTGCTATCATACGAGCCATGGCTGGCATATCTTGTGACTTCCTCGCCTCCTGCACCATACCCGCCGTTGTAGCCCTGGTTATGCTGCGACTCCATTGTCCATGTCTGTTGTTGATTTTGCTGTTGCTGATGTTGCTGATGTTGTTGTTGCATGTTCGGGTCCGGTGACGTGTTCTCGTAAGCCGAGTAAGGCGTGCTATCGCTGTAAAAGTCTCTCGTATTCCATGTCCCGACATTATATCCTTCATCGCTGGGTTCTGGGCGCACTACCTCTGGTGCGTGACCGCTTAAGCCGCTGCCACTGGATTCGTACTGTTGTTGTTGCGGATGGTATGCGTTTTGGTAGTTACCAGGCTGGTGCTGGTGTCTTGTGTCGTTGAAAGGCCCGGCTCGATCGACGGGCGAATAATCCATTGCTCCACCATCCTGTAGTTGTAGGTTGGGGAGGAAGGAATGGCGGTTATCTGTTGGTGTGCGATCGCTAGGGTCGTGAAGTTCAACCCCTTGGTATTGGCTAGGTGGTGCGTTTTCGGGGATGCTTTGCGGGTAATAGCCAGGCTGCTGTCCTGGTTGTGGGGCCATACCAGGGCTTGGTGAGAACTGTTGCTGCTGTTGCGACAGGGAGAGGCTGTTCATTGTTGCTGTCATACCAAGCAAGCTTGGTGCTCGAGTAGAGCTTGCTTTCAGACTTGCTGGTCCCGTTCTGCCCATGCCCATCATGCTTCCGCTCATGCTGGCGCGCCCGGCACCGGGTTCTTCGCTGATCATTTGCGCATCCGAGCCGTTTGGATCGCGGATACTGTATTGCGCGATTGAACGCATCTTCCTTGTTACCCAGCCAGCTAAGATTTTGCCTCTTTGCTTCTCGCCGAGGCGAGATCGGTGGAAGTCGCCTTTTTGCACGAAAGATACGATGTCGATGACGAGTTGATGCTCGTTCAGAATGGCGTTTACGATGACGGGCACCATGCTGGCGAGGAAGTTGCGACGGAAAATCTCCACAACGATGACCACAAGGCCACCGGCTTGGAAGACGGCGCTGTAGACGATCAGTAAGTGTTAAAAGGGTCAAGTGGTTGAATAATACGAACCATCCTCCAGGAACAATATTCCGATGGCAACGCTCTACAGACTGCTCAATGTCCATCGAGAAGTGATTGAGGCCATTGACTTCAAAGGTATCGCCAATGCTACCCAGAACAAACAAAACTTGCATATCGACTGGCGAACCGTTGGGACCTATTGGTCGTGTAACGTTGTGTAAGAACCCAAGGTCTCCTGTCCGGACATATCGTGCGTTGGGGTCTCCGTCGACAGTCCTGCCATTGAAACGTTCTGCATCCAACCTCTCTTTTGAGCCGTAGAAGCTGTGCGCGTTTGCTTCAGACTGCACCCAAATCTCGCCGTATTCGCCGACCAGGCAAAGCTGATTCGTCTCTGGGTTCACGATCGATATCTGTGTACTAACAGGTACCATACCCGAATCCTGGACTAGCAGAGCACCGGGTTCGGTATCCGGGTCGACAGGCATAACAAGTCCTCTTCGGAGGGCACCGACGTCGAGATGTAGTTCTATTGGCTCAATACACATGTATGATCGCGATGCCACCATTGGGTTCAGTACGTGTGAATAGACTGTGTTTATCGCTGTCCGGTCGAGACTTGCTGGTGAGAAGTGTACTCGCACACGCTGGTCTGTCATGCATCAGCAACCATATGTACATGGGACCATAATACTTACAAACATCTACACGTGGCCGGCCATCAGTCGCAATCATGAGGTTCTTGAGCTCATGCAGAGCCATGTTCTTGCCAGCACCTCGTGCAATGGCGTGATCCAACATTTGACTTGTCGCATATGCATCCTTGATCTTATATCTCGACAAAGTCTGGAAGAGAATGTTCGGATTTTGTGCAAAGTCGACAGGTGATACGAGGTAAGTCGGCGCTGCAAGGAAAATACCCATGACGCAGGTATGTATAAAACCAATCCCAATAGTACTACGCACGCAGCCGAGGACCGGTCTTGTGCTCGTCATTTGGCATGTCTCTTTCTGAACCTTGCACAACGCCATGATTTGGCTGTGACCCAGTTGCACAGCTATGCGTCTTTGATCAGGTGTCCAGTACGTCCATACTAGGACCGGGAAGCCAGATTGTATCCAAGCGGGTCGTATCGTCAGCTTCAGATCGCGACAACCACTAGACTGCTTAGGTGGCTTTGTGGTGTTGTAGATATTCGGTACGTTGATTTTGAGAATAGCTGCTGACTGCTTGATGTGTTGTGATACTTGCTTGACTTTCATGAGGTGATCAACGTCAGCATTGACGAGTATGGCCTTGACTTTGAAGTCGGCAATAATGTGCAGTAGTGCTGGGGCATCTTCGTTCAACCTGTTCTGGTCGATTGGTGCCATGGGTATGCACACAGCTCCGAGAACGAAGCATGCATGAACGGCATACACAAAGTCTTCCGAGTGCGTATACATCAGGAGCAGGTGATCACCCGCCTGAACCTTGACCTTGTTCTTCAGGTACATTGCGACACCTGCGACCTTCTGGTCAAACTTCTTCCAGTTGACACCTTTACCTTCTTTCCCTCGACCATCGACAGTGCAGTAGGCGAGCTCCTCAGCCTGTCGTTGTACACGCCACTGCATGAGGTCATGTATGTTCGAGAACTGATTGAGCGGTGTTGACGTCCTATCGTCGATAACAACTTCTCTGTGGTCCACTCCGGAGTACTGCTTATCTTGCATCATGAGGAACTGCTGGCGTGCCATGGATGCATCGTAAGACCACATACCGCCAGCAGGGTCGTCACCTAGTGCGATATTCTGGACCGACCTCTCGACGCCAAATTTGACGTGAACGCAGGGTAGCGAGCCGTTGTCAAACTCTCTTCGGCAAAGCATGTTACCAATCTCTCGCCGACCATTCTTAATGACTCGTGGAAGTGTGTTTGGTGCAGTGATCATTACACAGTACACCCGCAGGTGATGCTCTTGATACAATACCTCCATGCATCGTTCAGATAATGAGTCTAAGAAGGGAATGTCAAGCTGTTGTGGTGGCCCTCCTGGGTTTGTAGGAGCGGTTGATGCGGCTTGTGTTTCGATGAGGATGATTGGTAAGTATTCGCCATTGACGTACGAGTCGAAAGACGAACTACGCAATGTTAGATTGATCATTCGAATACTCGGCAGCACTTACCAGTCGTATATTTTGGGCACAGCCTTCATGATGCTGGTAACAAGATGCTGTACGAAAAAATATCGATGTTCGGCTTCCAGCTGGCCATGCTCTACCCATTCGACGCGTTGCCTGATACGATCCTCGTAAAGGCCCAATACAAAGACCTTGCCTTCGACTACGCATCCGAGCAAGCCAGTACGTAAAAACTCAAGCTCAAGTAACTGAGGTGTTGGGCTGCCCTCCACAAAACGATATGGCCGGGCGTGGAAGATGGTCTCGGTATGCTTCTGGAGCTGCCAGAAACCCCCGGATAATGATGGCGAGTCTACCCAAATCTCTCCTATCGAGTAGGGCGAGCACAGAAGATTAGTCTCTGGATCTACGATGGCCAGCGTCGCATCGGGTATCGGATAACCAAAAGCACCAACTCTCATAGTGCCGGGCTCGTTGACACGCTTGCTCACTTCCTCTCCTATGGCCAGAACCACGACTTCGTTCAGCTTGAGTGCCTCCTTGTCCAGCAAAATCTCCGTCAACTCCGTTAGACTCTTTTTCTTCTTCTCCTTGGTGTTGTTTGTGGTACCGCCTCCAATAAGACTGGAATAACCATTGGCGGCTGCGCCTTTATCGTCGGCCTCATCTTCATTGTCAGACTCCTCTGATACGATGCTCAATGGACATCCCATTCGCTCTTCACCACCTAACCAGTCGCGTACTGAGATGATCATGCCGCCGTGCTCGGGCAAACATAGCATAGGCGCAATCAGCTCTCGTGCTCTGGGATTTCTTAGAGGTCTGAAGTAACGGTCACCAAGGATCTCGTGAAACTCGCAGTCAACCGTGAGTGTGTCAATCAGACATATTTTGACCGTACCAAAGTTGGGTTCCGTGTTCTTTTTAAAGTTACGTGTTGCCATGGGATCCTGTTGGTAGTTGTACGCAGCGCGCTTGAGGCCCGGATAGTCGGCGATCAGTATGTTGGACTTGTACTTGGTAATGAGATGTGCATATAGACCAGGGGTCTCCATTGTCGGTGTTTCCAGCCAAACAGTCGTGTGGCCACCATAGACAGCGAACAGGACACTCAGAATGAGACCAGCGCTTTCGCGTGGGTCGAGGTAGGAAAGAATAACTTCGGTCGGTGTTCTACTCTGTACTGGCGCGACGAACTTGCCCGATGCATCCCTCAAGTTGCCGTTGAAGGTATCTTGACTCGGGTTGTTGGCGGGTATGGTGCTGACCATGGCGCTGATGCAAGCCATCTGGTGCATGATGGTGCGGTGACTCAGTACAACACCGCGCAAGTCGCCGGTTGGTGCGCGCGAGAACTCGATGTATGCCACCTCGGGTACTTGCAAGACTGGTGTATCGTCATGCTTCTTGGGATGGTAACTTCCAAACTCGTTTGTCTTCCACCACTCGACTCCACTCGGCCATTTAAGACGGTTCTGACTAATGTCACGATGGAAGGCTTTGAGATTGTTGTCCGTGGTCAATGCGAGATGTGCTTGGGTAGTTGTCAAGAGGAGGATGAGTTTCTGATAGTCGTCGACGCTATTGATGGGTACCGCTACAACGCCCGCGATGAAGCATCCCATCAAAGCCACGACGAACTCGATGATCTCCGTGTCTCTGTATACCAGCGCCACGCGATCGCCCCGATATAGGTTGCTTTTGTCTCTAATGACTTTGGCGACCTTTTCGGCGCGACTGCCCACTTTCTCCCAAGTGATGGAAGCTGTTTCCCTGCCCTTTGCATCCAACACCCAGAAAGCAGTAGTCCTCGGTTGTGTACGGGCACGATAACGCAACACAGCCCCAATGTTGTCAAACTTGGACATCTTGATGTTATGATTGTGAGGATCGTACACGTCGAAAGGCAGGTCTCGAGGTTCTAGTGGTAGCATTGTATCTACAGCACCAATGGGCAGATCGTTCGGATTCATCATGGGCGGAGGTATCGCAGCGGTCGGAGAGAAGGCATCGCCGGTCGAATAGCGGTTCGGTCCGCCGTAGGAGTCGCGCTGGTCCTGCATCTGCTGGCCTGTGAAGTCGGAGAAGTAGCCCTGGTTCACCTCCAGCATGGTGCTCCTCCTGCTGGCCTCTCCTGGCGAGCCATAGCCATTCTCGAAGCCTTGTTGATTGTCCGGGTTGAAGGCGTAGTTGCCCATCATGGTGGGCTCGCGCGAGTAGTTGTATTCGGGAGTCTCGGGTCGGGGTATGAATGTCTCGCTCCCTTGCGACAGTTGGGAGGTATTGCGCTGCAGCGAGGTAGTGCGTAGGCCCAGCTGCTTCTCTTGAAAGCGCCCTACTTGACTTGGTGGGTATGCCATGTACTGGGAGTTGCCGGCGGTGCTCGTCGAGGAACTGGCGTAGTGCGTTGACGAGCCCATTGTGCCCGGTGCCGAACTGTCATGGTACGATTCGGGTCGTGGGAGTTCAATGTGTGGCGGCTGTCGTGGGTTTGGCCCAGAGAGGGCTGCGAGCGATGCGCTGCGAGACCCTGAGCCATCGCTCTGGGCTGAGCTCTGCTGGCGCAGGTCACTCTGCAATTGCGCTGAGAACTCAGGTCCCAGGTACTGCGAGAGTAAGACAGTCCTTCGCTTCTCATAACTGTGCGACTCGTTAGCGCACGTGGGGACTGATGCGAATGCGACAACGACAGTGACAGTGGCAGTGGTAGCGGCAGCTACTGTGAGTATGTATGCGGGCAGAGAGCACCAACCCCTTCTGTGTGATGTCGCCCTCTTCTAGTTCATGGTCCAGCTCCTGCAGCTTGGCCTGCAGCTCTGGGTTCGTCTCGGCCATGGCGGCTCTTCCTTGGGGGGGCGGCGTCAGGGTGGAGCGAGTGTGGTGTAGACTATGCGGTGGCAATCCGCGACATGTCAGAGTAAAGATACGAGGCGCCTAGAGCCAATGCGAACAGAGGTCGAGGGGAATGTGCGCGTGAAGAATGGCCAAAAGGGCGGCGAGTGATTGGAACAGACGCTGTCGTCGAGTGCCTGGAAGCGCACATTGGCTTTAGGCAAGTCAGGTACGAGAGGCCCACGACAAATCCAGTATGACGTTGTACCCCAGAGCAGCCACTCCCTCCTTCCCCTTGGCGCCCAGTGCCTTCCCGGGAGTTGACGAGCTGCCCTCTTAGTCAGCCGTCGCTGCCCCTTGCACCTGCTGCTGCGAGCCTGCGACCATGTGGGCTTGCGCGTTATGCCTCGGCTCCGGCTGGCTGATGATGCGCCGGAACGCGCCCGAGTCCAGTTATCACAATAACTTGCTCTTCATATCTTCTCCTTGCTGCTTATCGCCAACAGCTCTGCACTTACTTCTCTGATATTGATAGTCTGAAATCATGGCGACGCTCATCCGCCCTCCGCCCGTAGACCACTCGCAGTCCGAGATCGAGAACGTCCTCGAACTGACCCAACTGTCCGACATTGATCCAGACCTCTTTACCAACACGCGCCCGCTATGGCATCCACCCGGTGCTCGTGGCATCTTCGGCGGTGCTGCCATCGCCCAGACACTGAGTGCAGCCCAGAAGACGGTTGATCCGGAATTCACTGTGCACTCCATGCACTGCTACTTTGTGCTTGCCGGCAACGCAGAGATACCCATCATATACCATGTAGAGCGGGTACGATCAGGAAAGTCCTTTGCGACAAGGACAGTGCAGGCGCGACAACGAGGAAAGGTCATCTTCACGACGACTATGAGTTTTGTGCGGCAGAACAGCGGAGGAGCCAAGAAGGTAGAGCACGTCACCCCAATGGCAGACGTACCAGGGCCGAACGAGGGCATGGACGACTTGGAGCTGCATCCCAGCGGTCACAGTCCTTTCCAGAGCCAGAGAATGCCAATCGAGAATGGTGAGTACTTTCACATGTCAATCCCGATACGCCTAGCCTAACCCCGTCCAGACGACTCCGACAAGCCTCACACCAAGAAATGCCGACAATGGGTCAAGGCACGTGGTCGCATCTCTCCTGCCGGCGGTCACGAAGCCCATCTCTCCGCCATTGCCTACATGTCCGACAGCTACTTCATCGGCACCATTGCGCGCACCCACAAGTTATGGCGCTATTCCACACAACGCAAGAGTGCCGCAAAGTCGAGCATCGACGAAGACGTGCTCAAGACACTGCTAGAGATGGACGACGCCGAGTTGAAGCGTCAGAAGTTTGTCGACGAGGCCGATATCCAGCGCATACAGCGTATAAAGAATGGTCAAGATCCCTCCAAGGATGCTGACCCACGGCCTGAGATTGGCATGATGGTTAGTCTGGACCATACCATCTACTTCCACAACCCCCGTAGCTTCCGGGCCGACGAATGGATCTTCACCGAGATGGAGACACCCTGGGCTGGTGACGGCCGAGGGCTTGTGTTCCAGAAGATGTACACCCAAGACGGGACCCTCATTGCGAGCTGCGTACAAGAGGTAAGACCCTCGCTCCTCGACCACACAATCAGCCATGCTAACTTGATCAGGGCCTTGTTCGCCTCAAGCAGAACGACAGCAAATTGTGAAGATGTAGTGATGTCTCCTTGTTATTCAATCTTCTCGCGCACCCTCTTGAATAGACTTACCCACTTTATTGATTTTCCAATTACACTTCATCCAAGTTCTGCAGTCTTTTACTTCCTTCCTTAAAATGTGCCCGTGAGTGCTTGAAGTACCAACAGCTCCTGCCTCCAAACTCAAGAATGAGGGCCGTAGCTTCTGGAATGAGTCAAAACGCGGGTTCTGTGTGGCACCTTCCAATGCCTACCGCGCACGTGCAATGGCCAGATCTGTTGGTCAGCGTAACTTCGTGGCGCGCTTAAGATACGTAGTGGCTACTGCTTTACTCCGCCAAACGCTTTAGAGGAAGAGGGATAGAAGAGTTCCTTAGATTTATTTTAAGAGAGGACTATAGGTCTTTGCACTCCTTCATCACTTCCTTCACCTTGTCACTACATTCAGACAAGGTCTCCTTATACCGTACAAAATGAACCCTGTAACGACATGGATAGCGCTTATTCACTATCCTACAGCGTAGCACAAACAAACTTAATCACAACCAAAAAGTAAGTGCAGTTAAATTATTCTTCAGATTCATTAATCTCATCACAGCACCTCCTCTACGCATTCAAAAAGTCTTTCTTAGGCGCATCCCCCTCCTCCTTCCCACTCCCATACGTCCTAACCGGCTCCTTACCCGCCCCCTTGTCCTGCTCAAACGCCTTCAACTCAGGCGCATCCATAAACTTGACCACATTATCCGCCTGCCACTTCTTGAAGCTAAAGCCCACGCCCTCATGACTATAGTCCTTATCATTCGCCTGATCCTTGTGATACTTGATCTGCATGAACTCGCTATCCCTCGTCGCGGGGTCCAAGCTCAGTGAGACCAGACCGGTGATGGTAGCTGTTTTGGGGATGAGGCGGAAAGTCCAGGATTGCTTGTTTTTGAACTGAATGACTTCGTCGTCGGAGCGGATTACTTCGTAGGATTCGTTGGTGGAGGTGCTGAAGAGTTTGGGTAGGGCGAACCATTGGCCTGCCATTTTGTAGCGGTCGTTGGCGTAGACGAATTGGTCGTCGTAGACGCAGTCGGGTGTGTAGCGCTTTACGCGTTCAACGGTCGGTTGGCAGGAGTAGAGGGTGATGATCTGGGTATCGTTGTGTTAACTCTTTGCTTCTCTTTTCGAGGTTGTGATTGGGTGGGGGCTTGACGTATATCGTCGACTAGTGCTTGTCTCTGCGGGCTCAACTTGAGGCTCTTGCTTGGGTCTGGCTCATAATCTTCACTCGTAGCCGTCTGCCTAGGCTCAAACTGCTCGCCTGGCGCGTCGCTCGTTTTTGGAAATCCCGAGTTTGCACTGCTCACGATATCGCCTGTGGCCTGTCCGCCCGCTGAAGTCGACATCTCTCCTCTGTGTTGTCCAGCTACTAGTCGTGGAGGTGGGCTATTTCCAGTTGGGTTGGACTTTTGCTCCGCGTTCCAAAGCTGCACTGTGAGTGCTTTTTGAGGGTGCTTGAGAGCGGGTTTACTAAGAAAGTTTTTGAAGTTTGTTGAAAGGAGTTTGGAGCGCGAACCACTGGTTGCTGCAGGTATGGCGTTTGGATTAGAGGAAGTTGAATCCATAGACGCGTGCATGCGTGAAAGTAAGATGACGACAGTGTTAATTGAGCGTGCTAGATGCGGAGTCGATGATTCATGGACTGGAAGATCAGGGGATTCGAGTGTTCACGCGCGCGTCTTGTTGTAAAAATTCTACAACAGGTAGGGTCGCCATGACCTCCATCTTGTGCAGGTCTAAACAAGGGGTTTCAGGGCAGATTTGTGGAGAAGCGTTGCGTATGCTGTGAGAATTGGACGTGTTGAGGGGTGCGGGTAGGGCTGATCGACATCGCTCGGGTGTTGCGGCATGACGTACATTAACCTTCCTCTTGTGGCAACTTCAGGACAGTGTAGATCGCGGTGTTAGCGTGTATACACGTGTTGGCCCCATTGATCAGCCTACTCTAACCAACCAACACTCAAGCGCTCTCTGCCACGCGTCGTGCGAAGAGCCTGCAACGATCATCAACGTGCGAAACACCATCGAAACGAAGTATTGAAACCACGAGCTATGCGATGGGAAGTAACGCCAACGCCCATCGAGCATCAGTCAGCGCGTCGCACAAGTCAAGCACTCAGGTGTATTCTCTCAAATCTGGTTAACCTTATTGTAGATTACTGCTACAGCTACAGGAACTATCTAGGCTATGAATCAAAAGGCCACCGCTGTTACTTTTCATTGATTACATTACCCCAAACCATTCCGCGTAGTCGCGTATCGCAGGACAGTGTAATAAATGCTTGCTGATAGGGCGCATACAAATCGCTCATGACCAAGCCACATGGCACACTTGCCATGGCCGAGCCACGCCACCGCCGAAAAGAAACAAAAAGGTCATTAGTGATTACAAGAGCACGTCGTAGTGTGTAACCCGTCTATCTTCCATGTGCCCATGCCATGTCGTTGTGTGGGGGATTAAAAGGGGGTTGGGTAAAGTCTTGAAATGAAGGAGAGTAAGAAAGGCAAGAAGTGTGCTTTTGTTCATCTTGTACAATGGCTGGTTGGTGGTGGTAGTGACCGACGGCTTAGACGAAGTAAGCGAGAGCGGCAGCACCGGCCATGATGGCGGCGAAGGACTTGGTGGAGCTAGCAGCACCAGTGTAGTCAGGCTGGACAGGGACGGTAGCGGATGCTGAGGCAGTGGCAGCGGGCTTGGTAGCGTGGTAAGAGGATGAGGCAGCGGGAACAACGGCAGTCTCGGTTTCCTCGGGAGGCGCAACAACGCTCTTGGTCTTCTCGGCAGGGGGAACGGCGTGGTAAGAAGACACCTCGGGAATGACGGGAACGGTCGACTCCTCTACAGGGGGGACAACAGCGGTGGTAGTCTCAGCAATGGGCACGGACTCTGTGATGACAGGAGGAACCACTGGGTGGGTGGAAGGCTCCGGTACAACGAGGCTGGTAGTCTCCTTGACAGGTACAGACTCTGTGATGACAGGAGGGACCTCTGGGTGGGTCGAGGGCTCCGGTACAACGACCGAGGTAGTCTCGCCAATAGGCACAGACTCAGTAATGACGGGGGGAACCACTGGGTAGGTAGAAGGCTCTGGTACAACGACGGTGCTAGTGATGTCGGGGCAAGGAGTGGATGACTCCTCTGGGACCTCAGGAGTTGAGTGGGGAGGAGGGATGACGACGGTGGTAGTAGATTCGGGGCAAGGAGTTGAGAAAGACTCCTCAGGTACGTAAGGAGTCGAGCTGTGAGGCAAAACAACTGTTGAAGTGATGGTTGTTTCCTCCGTGGTGCTGGAGACCTCCGGCACGTAGGGGGTCGAGCTTGGGGGCGGGACGGTGATGGTCTCAGACTCCGGGCAAGGAGTGGAAGAGGTCTCTGGGACGACAGGGATGGTGACAGTCTCGCTCTCGGGGCAGGGGGTGCTAGTGGACTCAACGACTGGCGGGGTATAGACGGAAGTCGACGATTCAACTACTGGAGGAGTGTAGATGGATGACGACTCAACGACCGGAGGAGTGTAAATGGACGACTCCTCAACAGGTGGAACATAAGGTGTGCTTGACTCCGGGCATGGCGTGCTGGAGGTGATAGGGTGTACCTCAATGCTGGTGGTATTAACAAATGGAGGGACGCTTGAAGACTTCTCGTGTACTGGATAGCTGGAGGTGACCACAGGCGGGATATAGACCGACGAGGTTACAACCGGAGGGACACTGCTGCTTTCGTCGTCACATGGAGTGCTGGACGCCTCTGGGGGGACTTCTGGGTATCCGCTGGAGATCTCCGGCGTCTCGTAGGGCTGGCTCATGGATGGAGATGGCATGTGGTATCCGGTCTGCACATTGTTAGAACTAGAGAATCGAATGACTGATCGTACCAGTGTTGACGTACAGAAGATGACATATTGTAGCCGTGGCTGGAGGCACTGTAATCGCCGCCAGACTCTCCGTCGTAGGATCCACCATAGCCCTTGGATCCACCGTAGCTACCTCCACCATAGGGGGCAGCGTAGACAGCGCCCACGAGGGCCATCATTGCCAGGGAGTATCTCATCTTGTTCTAGATGGGAAGTGTCGGATATCAAGAGTTGGTGTTGATTACCAAGTAGGAGGTGTGAAGTGAAAGTAACAGGGCAACCGTAACGAAAGAGCTGCTGTGTAGAAGATCAGATACTTGATGAAGCTTGAGATGCACGATAGATGAGCCTGAGGAGAAAGACGGTCCTAATATACTGGCTAGAAGAGGCGGGATCTCCGCACCCTACCAGCCTTTTGTTTTGCCTTACCCATGGAAAGCCACAACATGGTCGCATGCACGCACGACGCGTGAGGGCCTCCGAAGTAGTTCTCCACAATCATGCGAACGATGTTAGTTGCAAATCCTACGGGTCGATCGCAATTGTAGGATCGGCCAAACCGCGCAATAAGGCCTCATGGTGGCAGGTAACGTGTCTGGGAACGGTTCCTGGTCATGTTCACCCTAGCAACCGACCAATGAATTCTGTAGTTAGTTAGCGATTTAACTAGGTATTACCTGCTTGCCTAAGGCATACCGGGTTGATGGATGGTTGGGAGAACACAAAGTCCTGCCTCCTCATGCATGTTGCGTGGGCAACCGCAAAGGTTGGATCTTGCAGCTGTATGCCAGCCACCATACCAAACACTGCTGAGTGGCAGTGACACAACGCCGACTCAAAACGGCATAACTCTTCCGTTACACCAACCAGATGTTGAATATCGGCTGTGGAAGAGTGTCTCTGTATTCTTTGGTATCGTCCGGAGAGACGAAGCTCACGATATGAGTCCGCGTTCATGGTGCTTGCCCCGCAACGCAGCGCCGCTAAAGTGTGGTGGGCTTTGATCCGTCAGATCCACGAGCTATGCACGGATTTGTGACACTTCACATGATAGTGCTATTGGTTAAACTTTGGAGCGTTGCCGACACTATTGTTTAGGTTTACAGCGACAGGCAAGCATCCTTTCTTGCGTTTGTTGGGAGATTGTGCAACATTGCGACTTACGCACTGTGGCAAGGACTCTATTACACCACCTTCAAGCTTCCACTAGCTAGTCTCAATAGCTTGGGATGTTTGGACCAGCCACTATTAGGTGCTAGGACGGTGGTTTGCAGGAGTGTTTATCGAAAACCAAGGTGTTTCCATATCGTGAACTGTTCGGCGCGATGCAATTGGTGGACTCCCTGGAGGCTGGTAGTGTCCCAGCAAGCTGTTGCAACGTTCGCCTGCCTTCGCTACCCCGCGTTGCTCTTAGTATGCCTTCAGTGTGAGTGATCATGATGATAGTCTCAATTAGGCTCAGAGTTTCTCATCCTGATGTTGTGGAGGTCCGGCTGCGCGTCGGCTTACGACTGTAATGGTTCCTGCAGCAGGCCGCCGCTGCTGTTCTGTAGTAAGCTGATCGCGGCGGTCCCTAGCAGCTAGTCTCAAGGGATAACGGCCGTTTTGTGCACGGCAGCTACAGAGCCTGGTTCTCAACGACGGTAGTTTTGCTGTTAGGGCGAGCAAGAGCTGCCGCGCATTGCTGCTCACTCGCTAACGGGCGCTTCGTACACGCGGCCACACAACGCGTAACGGCTTGACGGCAGGCTCCACCACCATGCACAAGCGCGAGTAGTGGAACCTTTTTCCATATCCAACATCTTCTTTTGGTCCACCAGCAGATCACGGCCTTGATTCGACTCAATCCGGAGTCCGGCTTGCGATCATGAGAAAAAGGAATCACCAAACGCGCGCTTTTTGCAACCGTTGCCCTGGCGATCAAGCCTCATCTGTGGTGCAACGAAGCATCGTGCATCACGACTAATTTAATCTGGTATGAGTACGAATATGTTGTCGTAAATCCTTTCCAGGCTGGTGCTCATGGAAGATTGCATTTCCTCACTTATTTCTCCCGGTACCGTCAGGTAGGCACCTGAGTATCCTTCAGGATCAGGATTTGTTCAATAAAAGATAGTTCTCCCGGGACTGACAGCCCGGCTTTGGCACATCTCCTACGCATAGCGCATACGTATTTATACGCTTGTCTTTGGCAATGGCTCAAAGGTAATCGTCGGTTGTGTGACTAGACTGCCGTATCACAGGTGAAACGGATGTGGTTGACTGTATACATATGCCGCGTATTGAGGGTGATGGCAGACGCGCTGTCACTTCCACGAAGACGCTGTGCGTTAAATACGCGAAGGCAAGGCAAGCTGATACAGCTCGACTAATCGTCGTCATCGCTCTCTGTGCCGCTATCCCAGCCCTCATCATACTCCTCCGCGAGGACTTGTAAGCTGTTACAGAGCGTTTCCTTTTCTTCGATACCCACCATTCGCTTAACGATCTGCTCGACAGCTCGGATCTGATCAGCAACAGCGGTGCTTGTCGTGAGTCCAGCATATACGGCGAGATTGGAGGCATGGCCAGACCCAACGTCCAGTATGGACCGAGGAAAGCTGTCAAGTAGAGGAAATAGCAGCGGTGCGGCAAACCTGAATCGCGTTAGCACATGTTCCACGTCTTGCGCTCAACCATGAAAACGCGACTGATACGGAATACGCGATGTTCTAGATGAAGTAAGACATACCTTTGCACTGCTGGTCCACTATTGAATCTGTCATGAGGATCACGTTCGTTATCTTGGGAGAGAGCCCACTCTCCCCGAGAAGCCTCCGCTCGTCCGAAGACATGCTCTTTCTTCCCTTTCCTGGTAGCCGTTCTATAGTCGCGAGTGAAGGTATCGATGTCGAAATTACTTAGTCGATCGTCGCCCTCACTCGTCTGCCTTGATGTCATAGAACCAACCTTTTCCGCCTTCTCAGCTTCATCCAAAGCCTTATCCGACAACACATCCGGATCTGCAGCGCTTAGTTCAAGCTTCGCTATACGTCGTTTGCCAGTACTGTTGATAGTGTTTTCCAAGTCTTGAAGCGTGCCTCGTCCGCCCAAGGATGCTCTCAGCCGTGAAGAGATGGTCATGCTTTCCACACCTATCACTTGTAGAGCTGCGATATGCCAGGGCGACGCTGTGTCTAACGACAGGTAATTCGGTAATTTAGCAGGGCTATTCGACATGGGTACGTATACAGAAGACTGCTCTCCAAGTATCTGGTGAGATCGCGCGCAATTCGCGATTTGTTGTAAGCGTCTTTCCTAATATATGTTAGGTTTTGCTATATTCGATGCGTGGGAAAGGTCTTACTCGAGGAGTCGCTGTGCTAGCGCCATAATCGCCTAAGCCCCATGTCCAAATGCTCATTTTTCCGTATTCATCTCTCAGCCTTTCCAGCCAACCAGAGGTCCAACCGCCCCAGGCGTCATCAACACCTGTGAAGATCTGCAATCCTTGAATCCCATCACATTCTTCAACGAATGGCCTCAGATCCCTATCGACGAGGTCCACTTCCCTCTCAAGCTTCTCAAAAAGCTCCATACCCACGTCCCAGCTCTCAAAGGGCATAAGCTTGTCGTTGACGTCGAACTCTGAGAGTTGAACGATGGATTTGGGGTGATAATAGACCCGGCTGTAGTCTGACCAGTACCTGACAGACGATGTACTGAGCGGAGGAGGCTGTAGGCCGGCATCAAGGTGCTCCTGGTAGGCGGATTGTGGGATAGTCTCTGTTGCGCGCTGAATAACAGGCTTGGAAGGCCAAACCCCGTTCTGGTCCAATATACTCCTGTCGTCTTCGGCCTCGTACAGCGCATTGATCTTTCTCATGCTACCAAAAGCACCTTTGAGATCGTATATGAGCGTCCTTGGTGTGAAGGTGTCAGACCCATCTGGAGCAACGCCTGGCCTGAATAGAACGTCATGATTTACAGCAGACTCCGGCTCGGGCGTATACGTGAAGTAGGACTCCTGTGAACATGTTAGAGGATGCGTGATGCGCGACCTGACACACCAAACTCATAGAGATGTATGATGTTGGGTAAAACAAGTGCAAACGGAAACCTTCTTAGTAGAAGAATGCTTGATCTTGCCGTACAACACGTCAGGAGCGAGTGCATCACGAAAGCAATCTACAGAGATGACGATTGATATAATGCCAAGATTTCGCATCTTACCTGTGTATTCCAGAAGTGAGTGCCCAGGTAGTTGCTCTGCTTGCCAAACTGCAACGTCACGATTTCGTGCATAGCGGCAAGTGAAGTGCGATCAAATATTATAGAAGGTTGGATAGTCGATGACTTGGTGTTGACGTGAGAACGGGAGATGAATTGACTGTCAATGGCACAGACGGAGCTACACGGTGATTGGTGAGATCAAGCTCTGTCATCTGCCCCGCACGTGCACACGCGATTGAAGAGAGAGCGACTCCACCATGTCCCGAACAACGCTCCATCACGAAGAAGCTCTTTTCTTCTAGGTTATACTACACCGTGAAAGTACAAAGCTGCACTGTAAAGTTTGAGGGAGAATAAAGCAAAACCTGGTGTGTATTTTCAGAGTCGACTGTAAGCATTAGGTACAACTTATGAGACGCGAGCGTCTCTGTAAATACTGCCCACATAGCGGTGGAGAAGGGAGAACTCGGCAGAAAAGCGTCAGGCCAAGCACAGTGAGTTGGAACGGGTGATTGTTTGACCTACATATACATACTCGACTGTACATTGCAATCCGCTCAGCCCATGAGCTGCAACTGATCTGTTGGCGGCCATCTCGTCTGCGCAAAGCTCAAACATCGCTTGATACTCTGCAAATACTTCCGTGTCATCTCGTCACTCATGATATGCGCTGCATTCTTATCGCTTTCATGCAGCTTTTCTCGTGCACTTCTTTCGTGGATACCCACCATGGTGACACCGATGGGCCATGCCGCGTTGCCAATACTAAGACGAAGATAACCATCGTTCGCGTCGACATATCTTCGCTCTTGTGCAGCGTGTACAATCTCTACCACAGGCTCGACGATACTGTCGGGAAGATCGGACTTCTCCAGCTTCTTGAAAAGCGGTCGCATGTTCTCGCGCGCTTGTACCATGGCGGCATAGGCTTGTTTTCCCTGATAACTCTCCTTGACTTCGGGGTCTCGACGTAGGAGCGTAAGGTCCCATTCTTTTAGCACCATGGTAAAATAGCTCGCTAGTTGCCTGAAGAGGAACTCCCGGCCTTCCTTGTCCTTCGGTACCTGGGGATTGACCTTCATGTCCTTCTCGGGTACGAGTTGTAGTGTCGTAGGTATTGGACCGTCTGTCATGATGGCTGCTAGGCTGTCTGCACCGACGCGCTTCTTGTACCGCTTCAGGCGTTGTTTGTGTGTCTCGCCGAATAATCGCGCTGGTTCATCGAGGGCTCTCAGCTTCTCAACTAGCTCTTCGTCTTCGATGTCTTCTTCTTCGGGGACCGGCGTGCCGTCTCCCTCGCCTTCCTTTTTCTTGGGTGGAAGATCAGGAAGTCCTAGCCGCTTTCGCCGCTGCCTTTCTTCTGCCTCTTCCTCTTCTTCTCGTATTCGTCTAGATTCTTCGGCCATGCGCATTCGCTTTTCCCGGCGTTCAGCTTCCCTCTCAGCTTCATCTTCTTCGGCTTTGCGCTTCTTCTCTATTCGTTCTCGTCGCGCCTTCTCTGCGACTTCTTGCTCAGCAACATACGCGGCTTGCCGTTGCGCTTCGATTTCGCTGCGCTTGAGGTACTTTTTCTCGTTCGTTTCGGCAGGTGAGGCTGTGTCTTTGCCCTTTTTGATGTGTGCAGACATCAGCTTTGCGAAATCCATGTTGGCGACTGTGAGATTCGATGTCTATTGTCATTCAGGGTGTGGAGGATGAGTGAGTGTTGCTTGCGACCTGGAAATGCACCTGCGCCGCAGGGTACTTGACGAGGAATGGCGCTAGTGGGAGCTCTTCGCGTCGCGTTGCTTCACCCAAACTCTCCAACTGCACTTTCACAACTTGCGCCTGACGTCACCCCCTCACGAAACTTACAAGAAGGTGTTGTTACGTCGCTACGAACATTCAAGTACATTGGCCACCCTGGTTGCCTAATAGCCTTTGCAGACGTCAGGATGGCTGCTCCCACGAAGATTGACCGTCAAACGACGACGCCCTTCCTGTTGCGCCTCTTCTTCAAACAAAATTCATTTCATAGGTACGTGCTTATTATATTCCCTCAATCGTTCAAGGCGAACGTAGTACTGACAGGTCAAAGGCTAGACGAATTTGACCCAACACTCCCACGTCTCCCAGCTAACGTCCAAATCTACACATGGCAGAGCTGCAGTCTGCGCGAACTATGCACGCTACTCCTCAGCGCAGTACCAACATTACTACCGCAACCATATGTCGGATCGCGTATCGCATTTCGACTCGTATACCCAGACATCCAAGGCTCCAACCGGCCGGGCGCACCAGGGCGATTCATATCGCGCGACATAGGCTCCGTCATCGTAGGCGCACGAGCAAAGAATGAGGACACTGAAATGGAAGGCGCTGAAGAAGGAATTGTCGCAGAGGCTCTTAAGCAGCTGGACGGCGACCCCGACAAAACACTGGCGGATGTGAAGTTTATGATCGGCGACTACGTGGCATGTGCTATACTTCCACCGCTGCCCGATGGCAGTGTACCAGCTGCCCCTCCGCCGCTATCTGGTCCGGGCAGAGGACCGCCTTCAGGACCATACGGCGGACGACCACGCGAGAACGGCTTCGGTGGGCGGGGAGATTTTGGTGGCTTTGGCAGAGGTGGTAGAGGTGGTGGAGGCAGATTCGACGACAGGAGACTAAGTGGAGGAGGGGTACCATTTGGCGAATGGAGGAGAGGCGAAGCGCCACCAGAGCGAGAGCCAGGTTTTGGGAGAGGAGGAAGAGGGCGGGGAGGTGGAGACGACTGGCGCGATCGAGGCAGAGGACGAGGACGATGGTAGTACACACATCCGATCACGAGTCCACGAGGCTGTTGAAGCGGCCGAGAGAAGATTCGGAGGCCGTACAAGCCATGATTGCACCCAAGCCAATAATTTTGTGAAGTACGAAAACATCCATCCAAACCCGTGAGTCACTTCAGTTGCTCTTAGAATGAGCGCACGCAGCTGATAGGAAGTGAACACCTGCTAGATACAAGGAGAAGACACCTAGGACGTACTTGTTCTTTTGAGTACCGCAAACGAGAGGACTTATCTTTGACGGTGAGGAGGTTCTCCGTGCTTTACCCATGAGACTTTACAGTATTCGAGAGTTATTCCCTGAGAACTAACCCTAGATTATCCAACGACGATCTCGACACAGCGTTTGGTGGGTCTACATAACCGCTTAAGCCTCGGCCATATCTTTCTCACGCTGGGTGTTTTCGCGCTCAATATCCTCCGACTTGTATGACGCCATGTGCCTCGGTGATATCTTGTGTTCGAACAAGGTGTTGATCTGATCAAACGACTTGCCCTTGAGTTCGGGAATGTAGAAGAAACAGACAGCGGTAGCTAACGCAGCAAGACCACCAAATACAAAGCCAACCTTGCCTTTCAGATTGGCCTCGTCAGGGTTGACCATGTAGGGGATAGCAATGTTCATTATGATTCCCATGGCGGACTGGGTGGCGGTAGCAAGTGCAGTCGTGTGTCCGCGAAGTGAGGGAGTCGAAGTCTCGCCCAAGAGCACAAACGCCAGTGCTCCAATGGTATTGAAGTAAACGAAAGCGTAGATGACAGTGGCTGCTGCCTGCACCCATTTTGCTCCGCTGGAGGGAACTACGTCCATGATGCCAATGAGAAACAGAAGACCAGTGAGAGTTGCCATGCCGGTTATAAATTGGGATCGACGTCCATACTTGTTGACTGTGAACCACGAGAGGAAGTTGCCGAAGACGCCACAGGCCGTGACGCCGACACCAAGGTCAAAGCTCTTGGAGGGATTCAAACCAGCAAGCTGGAAAAAGTAGCTGGAGTACCCAAGAACAAAGACGATGCCAACAAGATGCTGGCAGAGAAAAACACCAGTCGAAATACCGCTACGGATCAAGTTCGTGCCCTGAAAGCATTGGAGAATGCTAGGCTTTTCGTTCTCTGCGTGAGCCAAGTGACTGGCTCTCATGGCGGCGACCTTCACTTCCACCTGTTTGTTCTTTCCCCACAGCTTCTTCATGGACTTTTCAGCCTCCTCGTATCGACCCCTGCGCACAAGATACCATGGAGATTCGGGTGCGAACCAGAGACCCGACAGGAGGAAGACAACGAAGAAAAGTTGCAGAAGAAATGGCGCACGGTATGCCCATCTATCTTCACGTTCACCGAAGGCCTTGACGGCAGCGTTCGAGAGGAGCTGGCCGAGTGCGATTCCGAGGTTGACGCCAGCGGTGGAGATACCACGCAGGACTACGGGTGTAATCTTCGAGGATGATTAGGTATCGCTCCTTGACTGAGATGAAAGAACATGGTACTCACTTCAGAAGTAACCAACGGACCAAGCGACAGGTAGAAGCCCAGACCCAATCCCAGTATCAATTTGCTCATCAAGAAAGCCACGCGCGTTGTGGACAAAACCTCGCCGATGATGCCGCCCGTACAGATGACCAGACCAGCAAGCAGAGCTCCTCGCCGACCAATGCGATCAGCTGACCAGCTGCACACGAAACCACCAAAGAACTGTCCGATGGAGCTGACGGTGTTGAAAGCAGTTTGCCAGTCAGCAGGAAGCACGGCTTCGCCCTCGAATATGTATCCAAAGTCACGTCGGAAAGATGGAACGCCAATCATGGCGCCATTGACCTGAGCATCGAACCCCCTGGACAAGTTAGATATCTAGCGAGAACATAATGCGGCCACTTAGACATACCATCCTACTGCCGACATGGCGTAGAAGAACGACCACCACACCAGCATTGGGTGATGGCGGGCAACATA